>Ga0302303_10002733_pt1 | contig 10446 bp, 5 predicted proteins | sample III_Palsa_E2_1_FD_194542 | JGI IMG/M metagenome (GOLD analysis project Ga0302303, IMG submission 194542) | Peat permafrost microbial communities from Stordalen Mire near Abisko, Sweden - III_Palsa_E2_1 | ecosystem: Environmental > Terrestrial > Soil > Palsa > Peat permafrost | place: Sweden... | reverse complement strand
TTGATTTTTAATCAATTTTACCAGGCGGAACATTCTCCTGTCACGGGTTCCGGCATTGGCCTATCATTAGCCAAAGAAATCGTACAATTTCACCATGGGCAGATCGACGTAAAAAGTAAAAAATGGGTAGGTACAACGTTTATCGTGTCGCTTCCTTTAGGGGACGATCACCTGGATGCAACAGAAAAATCGCCCGACAAAAATAAATGGGCGGACATGAAAGAGCGGTCACAGCTCTATCTCGCGGACCTGGAAAAAGTGTTGACTGAACCTGAAGATGATATATTCAGTACGCCAAGGGAACTGTCTATACTTATCGTCGAGGATAACCCGGATCTCCTTCATTACCTCATTGAAAAATTTAGCTTGTATTTTGAGGTCTATACCGCTGAAAACGGAAATACAGCACTTTCAAAGGCCTATGAACGCGTACCGGATCTAATCCTTTCTGATGTGGTTTTACCGGGGATATCGGGTAAAGAACTTACTGGGAAGCTTAAGTCTGACCTCAGGACCTCCCATATACCCATTATTTTACTCACCGCCCAGGGAAGCCTGGAGCACCAGATCGCCGGGATTGAATCTAAGGCGGACCTATACATCACTAAACCTTTTAATTTTGATTATTTGTTGGCCAGCGCACAAAACCTGATCAATAATAGGATATTGCTAAAGGAACATTTCACCAGTGATATTACTACAACTGAAAAATTACCGGGGTCAAAAAGTATTGACAGGAAATTTTTAAATGACTTTTCAGGTATTGTGGAACAAAATTTATCCAACGATAAATTTAGTGTAGACGATATTTGTAAAGTTATCGGCATATCGAGAGTTCAGCTTTACAGGAAAGTAAAAGCATTGATGGGTTGTAACATTACCGACTATATTTTAAATCGTCGGCTTAAGAAGGCTAAGTACCTTTTAAACAATGAAAATCTTACAATAGCAGAAATTACTTATCAAATCGGTTTTTCGAATCCAAATTATTTTGCTACCGTCTTTAAAGCCAAATATGGCTGCACGCCCAGTGAATTTAAAAGGAATAATGTTTGAGATCAAGGCCATAAGGATTTCCCTCATGAACTCTACAGCAATTACGACAGGTTTGGCAACGAGAACATTAATTATACCTAAAAAGCCAAACAAGTGCAGTTAATACTGTACGAATTATGCAAAAAACGGGTAAAGAGTCAGGCGTTGACTAGTAGTTGACCTCGACATCCTTCTGACTATGAACACTTTTAATTAAATTAATGGAGTACGAAACACAAAGCCGGCCCGCTCGGCTCCAGTGCATTAGCCGGTGTGTTTACCGGCACCTACTTCCCTATTGTTTGATTTGTGAAGGGTCGGTTACCACAATCTCCGGTTTGCCTTTATAGTCGGCCAGTTGGCCGGTGACGGTAATGGTTTTGTCGTCGAGCCGGCTGCCGAGGCTTTTGGCATCGTCGCGCAATACCAGCGTGAGCGGGCTGTCGGGGTAAGCGGCACCGAGGTTAACCAGTACCATGCTGCCAAAATCCCTATGACCAAAAACTTTTGCTGAAATGGTGACCAGTTGGCCGATATGGTTGGGAGCGTCTTCGGGTTTGATGCTGAGGGCGGCCTGTACTGTTGGTGCCTGGGCTGCTGTGGCGTTGCCGGTTCCGGCATATTCTCCGGGTTTGGCATTTTTAAACAGTTCGTTGAGTACGCCTGCCAGGCGGATACCCGCTTTTTCGATCCGGCTTTCGATGACCGGGATGTGGGCCTCATAATAGGCGTTATCGATATTATTGCCTTTCATCGCGGCTATTTCTTCATAAACCTGTGTACTGATCTGGTAGCTTTCCCAGGCCCACAGGATAGGCGCATCGCTTTGCCACTTTTTGATTTCTGCGGCGGTAGGTTGGTCGTATTTTTCGGCCAGCTGCTGGTAGTTCAGTCCGGCATGTTCCAGCAATTTGGTATCCCATAAGGCATGGAGGTTGGTGCCCTGGCCGTCATATTGTACTTGTATGGTATTGCCGCCTTTATCCTCGGCGCGGCTGACGTGCATGGGCTGGTGGATGTCACCAACAAAATGGGCGACGAATTTTAAGGCGGCTATCTTTTGTTCGTGGGTGGAAGCGGGGTCGGTTAACGCTTTTTCTTCTTTCAGTAAAGCGGTATAAACATTCATCTTGTCGGTATTGGCCACCTGCTGCTGGAATTGATCAAAGGATAAGCCCAAAGGCACATTGATAAAATGCCAGGAGGCGGTGCCGCTGTATTCGGGGTCATTGCGTACCTGGTCTGCCCAGGTTGCCGCATCGGCCAGCGATTGGTCGCCTAAGAGTTCCTGTACGGCTTGTTTTGCTTGCGGTGTTAAATGATTGTAAGCGATCTCGCCGATGGTGCGGTGGCCGGTAAAGCCCCAGGAGATCAGGATGAGTGCTATGATGATGGCTGCGCCGCCGGTGATAAACTTTTTCATGAGACGAAGATAAAAAAGAAGAAGGATAATGTTTTTCTAAAAACTTAGCGAAATTTTTTTATTAAAAATTTAATATTCAACACTTTATATATATATTAGTTGCAAACTTTGTCACTATGCAACTCCAAAAGTTCATGCAGTATTCACTGCTTGGCGTTTTTTTAGGTGCTGCTTTGCATTGCTTTGCGCAAATGCAGCCAGATACGTCGAGGCACCCGTCAGATACAACTACTAAGGCGCAGCCGCCCGCAATCACTATACCCGTCAGTATTGCGATTGACAAACAAGGAAAATTGACAGAACCGTGGAACAAAGCTTTGCCTGTGGATGCACCTTTAACATGTGATACGACTGCTAAGGTGGTTGTATCGATCATACCAGGCGATTTATCTCCGGAGCCGTTTAACACTGAGAAAATTTACGCACTATTACTAAAAACTGCACAAGCGGAAATTGACAGCTTGGATAAAAATGCTAACGGTATCCGGGACCAGTATCAGCAATTGATGAAAGGCAATTATTGGGCAGCTTATGATGAAATAAAAACCATCAGGGATTTCCTTGCCGATCCAAAACATGATCCGGGAAAAGATCCGGAAGCTGTACTAATCAAATCTATTATTGATACTTTGCACTCAGGGTTTACAAACGAGGGTCATTTTGATGCCAGAAGGCAACAGGTGGAGGTAGACATAAAGCAGGAAGACCCGACTCGATTCTTTTTGCTTGGGTGGTATAACGCGCATTTAACACAATTAACCACACTTAAACCTGCTACGCCTGACGGTAAAAAAGCGCGAAAAGATTTGCTGGCTGCTTACCGCTCAGCAGACCTGATCCTTCAGGGAGAAAAAACTGCCGGGCCACTGGTGTGCCGAACGGATAGTGACTACCTTACCCGTATTGAGCAAGTGATCCAAAGCTTAAAAGACGCTGATCTATCCGGAAAACTTGCTACAGATGATTTTATCAAACAAACTTTATGGATAAATGGGGGCGTTTTCAGGATAAATCCTTTACTGGTAAGGCCGGTTATCAATTTGCAAAAGGCGGCGTTGTATGATGGCATTATCCAACAAAAGGTTGATTCTATTGCGCATTGCTGCGAGAACGATGCCACTAAGATAGAGGCGCTAGTGAAAGCAATGGGTACAGGTGCTGCTAAATTTAAGGTTGCGGATGGATCAACCATATTGGGATATAAAAACTGGGAGGATGTTTTAAAAGCCTATCGTATAGTCAATCGTATACTGATACCTACGCTACAGGAAAAACGATGCTGCTGCCCGGGGTATCCTCATCCTTACGACAACCGCTGGGTGATTAGTTATGACGCATCGTCAAATTACAGGGTGCAAAATCCGTGCATTGATCCGGCTGTAATGGAGACAGAGGAAGTGGTAGTAGCGGTCAATAATATTCCAGAAAATAAAAATGTTACTATTACTGCGGGAGATGAGACAGTTGCTGATCAATCCAAAGCACAAGCAGCACTGGCAAGTGTAGGAACAGACCTAAGTGGCGTAGCGAGTACTATATCTCCAGTCGCTGCTGTGCTGCCCGCATTTTTAAGTCAGATCAGCCCGCCACCATCACCAACCGATGTAGCTGTTCAACCATCGGCCGTTACCTATACGAAAGAAATGTTTTCAAATAGCGTAATGCTAAACAGCCTGCGGAATTCCCCTAACATGATTTTGCATGTAAATGACTCTATCAAAAACGGATATGCTTTAACAGTCACAATTTTTACTAAAAAGTTTACTCTTAAAGATACTGGTCCACAATATTGATTATTTAATTAATAATGCCTCGGAACGTTATTTATATGGCTTATGCGAAAATTTTAAAAGGCCGGTCTAAAAGTCCCGTCATTGGTCCATCGCATTTCAATAAAAATTCAGCTCCTAAAAGTCCACGACCCTTATAAGCATATGCAAATATCCCAGTTTGAACTTAAACGATTTTATTAAACTTAATCATTGTGGTAAAATCTTGACTTTCTTCTTCCAGCCATTCATTTGCTTTTATAAGAGATTTGATCAAACCTATGCCTTTAGGGGAAAAATCAGCCTCTCTTAAGCCGGAAAATGGCAAATGATGTTTCCACTTGCTCTCGTGATAAGGTGAGTCGATCGGCAAACGAGCAGTAATATCATGTGGATGCAAGAGTCGAATTTCAGTTCTCTTAGCGGCCATGATATTTTTAACGTTTTGAAAAATTCTTAGACCATCATAATCCCAGTCACCCATATAATAAATTGGCAACGTTAATTTGGCCGACGACAGGTTTTCTAAAATTTTGGTATTGTTCCCACCTACATACCAGAGTTCGATGCTCAAGCCTATCGAAGTGTCAGGAAATTTGAGAGCCGCAAGATTTTCACACAATACAATACACACAGGACTGGTGCAGTCAATAACCAAGCGCCATTGTTGCTCCTTTGGGTCACATTTGGGGAAGCTTGTAATGTCGAAAATTTGTAACACCGCCTTTAAAACGCTTTGGTTGTTTTCCAAATACTTAGATCCTTTGAATAATTGAGCTGAAAAAGACCGTTCAGTCGTCAAGTGTGCGTTAAGTGTGGCTTTGTGTTCATGAATATAAATGAGTGTCTCCAAATCATATAAACTATATGATCTTCTGCCGTCTGACAGGACGCCAGTTGTGGCAAAAAACTGCTCATATCTTTGAAATACAGCGAGGAAATTTGACCTGTAAAAATCATAAAAGCGATCCGTTGCTTCTATGATATTTAAATTACCGGTTTTATATTTAAGTAATCGCTTTTCCGACCGCAGACGTTCCAGGTATGGGTTAGTGAAAAGAGCTGATTTAGTCCTTTTTTCAAGATAAACTTGATGCAGTGCTTTTAACTGCGCCCAACTGATATCGATGTGTAAGGGGTTCACTTCGGTGATGATTTAATTTTGATCGGCATCGCTAAATATTCCAAAAGGCGGATAATTTACTTCATCTGCTACTTCTTTATTGTTACTCAACATATAAATATACTGTTCTCCTTCCTTAAATTTACCGAGCGGGTTGATAGACATGGTCAAAATCTGGTAATCAAATTCGCGGGCGATCTCGTAGAGCATATCAAAATTACTACCCAAGCCTTCGGCTTCATCGACAGGCATGAAGCGTATTCCTTCTGGTGGCTTTTTATTAAAGGAACTTTTGTTCACCAGGGAAAGCCTGGCAATACACAGTAGCGCTATGGCCGCGTAGGTTTGTCCGGTGCTGCCGCTATTGGTTTTTCCAGTCGCATACGATTCCATTTTAAAGCTGAGGCTGAAGTAGGAATTAGGATTGAGTAAATCCTCGATCTTGGGTTTGCTTGCTTTATGCCCGCCGAAAGCATGAAAGGCATTGATCATTTTTTCCTCTAAACTGACGCTGTCTTTCAACAATTCGTTTAATGTTTCGCCGATGGCGAACAGGGTATTTTCCTGTTCCAGCTTATCAACGTAAGCATCGATCCAGGCTTTCGGAAAGCTATTGGCGGTATCATGACGGAGCGACACCCGGTGTCCGCCGGTGATCTCCCGTTCTTCGTGATTTAAAAAATTATGTATCTGCCGGACAGTATCTAAGCGTTTCCCGATTTCATCACCGACTTCGTCCAGGATTTCCCGGATTTTTTGCAGTTTGCGTGTATTTAAATTCTTGTTCTTTTCATTGATCTGGGAAAGGTAATGTTCAATGATTTCTATGGACGTATCTTTTTCGATCTTCTCTTCAAGAAAGGCCTCCGGCAAGATAGCAGCACAGAGATCTATATAGTTGTGATTGTTATCAAATTTGTAGGCTTCGCCCGGAGCATGGTCAGCAACGATATCTTTAAATTTGCTTTCATACACACTTTTGGCGCTCACATAAATCTTCTCCTCGTCTACCGGTCGCGAAAGTGTCGTCAATGCCCAGGCGCTGATATCAGGCTCCTTAGCCAGTCCGAGCCTTGCTTCTTTAAAGGCATCAGCTTTTGCTTTTTTTAATTGTTCATAGTCTTCCAGTTGCTTATTGATATCGATTAATTTTATCTTTTGTAGATTTTCATTAACTGTTTTGGAAACCCAGGTTTCTTTGTTAGCTGCCTTGTTAAAAGTAGACTGATAGTATTCCTGTTGTTGCTTTTCATCTTGTTCGCTTACTGTAAACTCAGGAAAGGAAGTTAATATGGTTGACAACACATGCTGATGGGTGTCACCAGTTACCCGGTTCTTTAACTGTTCATCGGCTTTTTTTACCGTGTCCATTAAACGTGTATAATTGCTGAGTGCCTGTTGATTTATCTTCCAAACTTCGCTGGCCTGCAGGAAGTCGGCCTCAATTTGTTCTTTGTCAGCCATCAACGCGATCCCGGTTTCAAAATCAGCTATAGACAAATTGAGTTCAGCAACGGATTGAAAATCCTTTAGTTGATTCGCATACTTCTGGACCGTCAGAAACTCTGGCAGATCTTTCGTATTCAAGATCAAGGTTTTGAGTGCGGTTAACTCACTCACCTGTCCGGTTAAGACTGTGATCTCTGCTTTCAGATCCTGGCTAAAACTTTCAAGGACGGCTTTCAGTTGTTCTGGATTAGTCGCGGTAAACAACTGCTTTCCGGAGTACGAAACATATTGCCGGATTTCTCCGGTAGTTATCCAAAAACCGTTCTCGTGCTGATCAATAAACGTTGTGGTTCCTAAGAGCTGTCTCGGTGAGGGCACATATTGTGCTTGTCCTTCCACCGCCTTTCCGACGGGAAGGTTTTTATAGTGCATCAAAATGCTCTCGATTTCGCGGTTGTAGGGTTGGTAATTCCGAATGGCCCAATTCCCCAACGAACCCTCATTATTAAGGTCAGCGAAAGCTGCCAGGTCTTCCTTCTGCAACAGTGTGGCTGCTGTCTCGTCAAGCTGAAGGTCAATTGCTCTGATGATACCGATAATCTCCTGATGATCGGTATACACTATGAGTAAATCCAGCAGGTTTTCTCTTTTAAAACTGACCTGAACCGTTCCGATCAGGTCGGCCCGGTATTTATCTACCTGGTACTGGTCGTAAATTTCTTTTAGCTTTTCCGGTGTGCAGGCGTATAACTTTAATAATTGATTAAACGGCTTCAATTTGGAATGACGGGCCAGCTTTTCATTGTAAGCTTCCTGGGCGCTATCGGCTGTATTGTTTAATTCGCGGAGTATTAGTTCCTCTGCGGAAAGCTGGGCCTTGAACACCTGTTGAATGGCCGTCAGCGTATACACCCCGTCACGATAATCTTTGCTGCTATCCTTAAAGCTCTCCAATGCTTCCAATTCCTGCTGATGGGCATAAGCGCAAAGCTTCGTCAGCCAAATTTCCTGGGCGGAATCCAGCTGGCTGCGATAGCCGCGTAAAGTCTTTAAAGTTTGGTGCTTTTTCTTAACCAACTCGATCTCTGTCCGGTTTTGTGAATACTCCTTTAAAGTGGTCTGTAAATCCTCTACCGCCTTTTTATATTTTTCAGTAATATCTTTTGCCTTTTCATCACCGAAAAGAAAACTTTTCAAACTCGCGCTGTTGCTGATATCGAGGCTCTTTCCCCTGGAAAAAGATTGAATAATCACCGCATAGTCTTTGAGTATTTGATGGCTTTGGCTGAGGTCGATAGAAAGCAGGTTATGCTTATGCAGATATTGGTGGAATTTCTTTCGTTGTGGAAAATGGTGATATACCATGCCTTTTTCTTCCATGGCACGCTGAAACATCTCGATGGTAGGTATTTGCTGGTCTACGTAAATATCCTCCACATTTATCGGGCACATTAGTGGTTTAAGACTATCCTCATCCCAATCCGCCTGGATAATGAACGACCTGCTATGCCTTGAGGTCGATTCCAGGTAAGCGCCAAGGACCAAAAACCGATCTTGGGTGATTTCTACATTAATCAGGATATAGGCCATATCCGAACCGCGACCCTGGCTCGACTTCAACACCATGCCGTCAACGGGCCGCTTATCCATCGACTCCGTAGCGGAATGGAAGACTTCGGAACCGACAAAAACGAGCTGGACAAGATCAGCGATCATACTCTTGCCGCAACCACTATCCCCTACAAAATCAGTACGGAATCCGTGAAATTTGTAGTCGAACTCCTGGTGCTGCCTGATACCTAATGTAGAAAGGCTGTATAGTCTGGGAAAGTCCTTCATGCCTGTGATTTTACTAGTTCCTCAAAGTTGTTAATATAGTCGCTGTAGACTTTATTGAGCCGGGTAAATGAGGGCATGACATCAAAAAAATCTTCATCCATGATCACCCATCCCAGTTTTTTGAATTCTTTGAGTGCGTCTAAAACGATGTCTCCGACTTTTGTCGTAGCTAAAGATGTCGCGTTGGACCGGCGCAGCTTTGCCAGTAATCTATAGATATCATCCCTAAGCTCCTCGTAATCTGTCAAAATCGTTGATTGCAATTTCTTGATCGACGTCAGATCAAAGTTCCTGTCGATATAGATGATCTTGTAAATCATAAATCCGATGATTACATATTCCGGCTTTAGAAAATAACGGTGATCGCCATCGATCTCACCCCGGTCCGATGGATTAAAATCAAGGAAATAATACCTATCCGAGCCTTCTCCGCCGTAGTTGAGGTTTACCCCATAATATTTTTGATAAAACAGGTTAAGGCTTTGTTCGTGTTTCTTGATGAACAGAAAAAACTGATGCTGATGTTCCCGGTCCTGAAAGTGCAGGCCATCTTTTAGCTGAAAATCGATCTTGGCAAAAAGGTCAATCGCATCAGGATCCTCAAAAAAGGCGAAGGTCTCTACGCCGGATAATTTATTTTCATCTCCCATAATGATAAATTGATATTGTTTACGTGGGTGATTTTTTCTCTGGTAATCTCCAGTTGCAATATTTTGTCTTGTTGCGCTTTACGAATTAATGCATAGGCTACATTCGCTGCCAGTTCAATATCGCCGGACTCCGCATCTATGATCTTAAAAAACCAATTGGAAAAACATACTTCGGTGAGTGTGGCTTCGGCGATGATCAGCCCTATATAGTCCTCCACTTGTTTATACATCGACAGGTGACGCCTGGCGCTGGCAATTCCTTTTTCCTTTTCAGCTATATTTTCTGTAGGCTTTATTCTTAATCTCGGAGTCGGTGGAAATAAGTCCTCCCGTCGTTCAAATATGGTAAAGTTGGACGCTTCCCGTCGGAAACGGAAAATCGGAACGCCCGAGGGCAAAATGATTTTTTTATTGTTTTGTAAAGTAGAGTGGGCAAGGATGAACTTCAAAAACTTTTCCACCTTTACGTTAAACGAAGGTTTGTTTAGCATCCCAAAGAATTGACGGAGTTTCGGCTGAATACGATCAAGCCTTTTGTCGATTAAGTTCAGCGTATATTTTATCTCAGGGAAAAAGCGGCGTACATCGCTGATATCATCGGCGATTTTGACATCACTGACAATCGCTAATCGATCTTCCAAAACGTTATTGATCGTTTTCATTTCCCTAAACGCAGAGCGTAGTTCATCGTTCTGACTGCGTAAAGTATCTAGTTTTTTATCAATTGATTTTAGAATGTCAATAATAGAGGTATCCTCCAACTGCGTGGTCGCCCTAATCTCCTGTACCGACTGATCGATTTGCCGTTCCAATTTATCAACCTGGCTTTTCATTATTGGTTTGAACGCGTGAAAAAAGGTATGTATCCATTGACTTACCTGGTCTTGATCCGCGCAACCCTCCAGTTTTATTCGCAAATCATTGCAAATCACCTCTATCTGGGTGGGGTTAAAATTAGCAAGCAGGGTTTCTTCAGCATGTTTACAAAAAGAATCTGCATAATCTTTAAGCGTATATAATTGTTCATCGGAATCGTAACGCAGAAAATAAACCTGGAGATCGCTAATGATACTATTGAACTTTAATTGCGGCAAACGATTGTACTCGTCAGCATTGATCAGATATTTTGAATTCTCCAATGCTGTATAAATCTCCGCT
>Ga0302303_10002725_pt1 | contig 10462 bp, 8 predicted proteins | sample III_Palsa_E2_1_FD_194542 | JGI IMG/M metagenome (GOLD analysis project Ga0302303, IMG submission 194542) | Peat permafrost microbial communities from Stordalen Mire near Abisko, Sweden - III_Palsa_E2_1 | ecosystem: Environmental > Terrestrial > Soil > Palsa > Peat permafrost | place: Sweden... | reverse complement strand
GGTGCAGTTGGCCGGGCATATCAATGTTTACGATTACGCCTTCATCGGCGGCACATCCGCTGTACATCAGTTTGTCGAGATCGGCGCTCACAGTATGATATCAGGAGGGTCCCTCGTTCGAAAAGATGTGCCGCCTTTTACCAAGGCCGGGCGCGAACCTTTGTCGTATATCGGTATTAATTCGGTTGGTTTGCGCCGGCGCGGATTTTCGGCCGCATCGATAAACGAAATACAGGAAATATACCGTATCATCTTCCTCAAAAAGTATAATGTGACGAAGGCCCTTGACATCATCGAAGCGGAATTTAATCCAACCGTTGAAAGGGACGAAATCATCAATTTTGTTCAAAACTCGCAACGCGGCATCATGAAAGGCTTTGGAAATTCGTAATAAGCTGATTTGCGTGTTTTCGACGTTAAAAAACGTTGATAGACGACTTTTGACTAATAACCTTCTCAGGCAATGAACCAAGACTTATTAGCCATCAACTACCGCATCACCCTCGGGAACATCGGGCGGCGCTTTAACCGCGATTGGATCTTCCGTGGCATTGACTATACCTTTATTGCCGGTAATACGTATGCCATTCTTGGCCCGAATGGCTCCGGAAAGTCGACTTTTTTGCAAATTTTGAACGGTAGTCTTTCCCCTTCCGCCGGTGAGATCGGCTATTTCTACCAGGAAGAAGTTGTTGAAGCAGCCGATGTTTTTCAGCAGTTAAGCCTGGCCGCCCCGTACCTGGAGTTGATAGAGGAACTCAGCATGGAAGAAATGATCGACTTTCATTTTAAGTTTAAACGCTATGGCACTGCAGGCGGCAAAGATGAAGTGATCGAACTGCTGGCCTTGCCGGGTGGTAAAAATAAACAGATCAAATATTTTTCATCAGGGATGAAACAGCGCCTAAAACTTATTCTTGCATTTTGTTCGGATACAGCCCTGTTGATGCTGGATGAGCCCACCTCAAATTTAGACTCGCAGGGTGTGGATTGGTACCTGGGGCTGGTAGAACGCTTTGCGGTAAATCGCTTAACCGTCATTTGTTCCAACCAGGCGCACGAATACAGCTTTTGTAAAGAGCGCCTGGATATTAATTCCTATAAGCAAAAAGTTTAAAATAACTTGTGTTTTCGCCCACTATGCCCACTGCTTACTGCAAACTGGCAACCGCTTACTGCAGATACGCTTCCCTCAATTTTATCAGCCTGATCCAGTGCATTAATCTCATAATTGGATAAACCGGGTCAATCTCGAACCAGCGGGCTGCAAAGTTTGCATTATTGGGACGTTTGTGATGGTTGTTTTGAAAAAGTTCGCCCAACATCAAAAAATCGAAAGGGGTTGTATTCTTGGATTTATCGCCGTTGTTAAAATTGGCATATCCGTATTTGTGTCCGCACCAGTTAACGATGGCGCCGTGTATAGGCCCCATTAAAAAATGAACGGGCAGCAACAAGAACATCCACCAGTAGCTGGCGAAAAAAATATAGAACGCAACGTAAAAAGCGCCGAATAATATACGGCATACCGGTGTAGATCCCCAATAGTCCAATAAACGCCACTCCGGGTAGCTGCCTTTAAAGCGCGATTCAGGTTCTTTTAACCGTTTTTCGTAAAGCGTGTAGCTTTTAGCGGTGCGCCACATCATTTGGAATACGTCCCTAAAAAAATAGGGGGAATGAGGGTCCTTTTCTGTGTCGCTGTAAGCATGATGTTCCCGGTGCATAATCGCGTAAGCACGCGGGTTTAAAAATGAAGAGCCCTGGCAAATAAAAGTGAGCAAATGAAATATCCGCTCATTAAATTTGTGCGTGCTGAACATCTTATGAGATGCGTACCTGTGAAGGAAAAATGTTTGGAAAAACAAGGAAAGAAACCAGTGGGCTAAAAAGAAAATCAGGATAATCACGGAGATAATATTATGTGTTGTAACGCGGCAAAGGTACAATTAATATTACCCGTACGAATAATTTTTTGCTTTAACCGTGTTTTACCGAACACTTCTGTATAACTAAAGTCTAAAAGTTTAACCACGGAGATCACCGAGGAGGCACAGAGGCCACATAGTCTTAATAGTTTGTCCATTTTGGCCGCTGAGTTCTCTGTGCATTCTTTGCGATCACTGTGGTTAAAATGCACGTCTAAGAGCTATTTTTGCCGAAAAAAAAAAGCCTTTTATTTCAGACTTCTATATAATTTGAGGTATCTACCATCTGGCGGACGTCAGTCGCAGCGTCTTTCGGACTTTACTGACTTTCGGACTAATCTCAATATCACCTTTCATCTTTTACCTTCCTCCTAACCTCCGGCTATGAACCATGAACTATGAGCCATGAACAAACTGCTACTGCCACTTTCACCTTTAATCTAATCCTACTTTATACTGTAATTCAACAAGGTTTCCGTTTCATTCAAACTGCCATAATAGTAGGCAACCTTTTCAATCAAACCCACTCCTTTAGCTACGTACAGATCAAAATAGGCAATGTTGTGATAGCCTGTATTATTCTGGTTAAGCTGTATATTTGCAGAAGTGTGGATCACGTTCTCAAAAGTTCGCCCTCCCACTACCATTGTTATGTTTTTTTCCTGTATGGTATTGATGCTTTGTATCGGGTTCCCATTGTAAAAAGTGTATAAAACCGGGGCGCTCGTCCACGTATAGCCTGCCGAAGCTGTGTCTACCAATAACTGGGTAACTATAAATCCGAGCGGCATGCTCGATTCATATAGCGCATAAACGTGGCTTCTGGCTAAATAATAGGCCATTGAATTTCCATACAACCGCGATGCTACACTTACGTTGTAGCAAACGTTGCTGTTAAAATCCGTTGTAGCACCGTTAACTGTGTAGCTAAGCGTATCTATTTTTATGCCATGCACAGCAACTGTATCTGTCGTTTCACCAAAAAGGGAATCCCGGTACGTCCAGGTGGACCCATAGGTTTGCGGGAGATAGCTTGCTGCCGGGGCCGGAGGAGGTGCTTTGTAAGCAACTTGTTTACAAGCCGAAAAGCAAATTGACAACAAAAACAATAAGAAAGTTAAGTTTCTGTGCATGAGCGCTATACAATAGTTTATCCGGATACAATAATAGGTATCGAATAAATATCAAAAAACCTCAAACACTCAACATATTAACAATTTGGCGCCGGCTATAAGCATAAAACGACAATTTCGGTGTGCAAACGCGCCGCCAGGGCCGGTAATAAAAAATGGCCGGCTCTCTTTAGCCTATAAAATGGTACAGGAACACCACCTCGCCTGTGTAGGCCGGTCTCTTTTGGTCCTTTATTTCCATCTCAACACCTATTGTGGCTTTCGTAACTCCCCTTAAATTCACTATTGCAACAAGCTTCGCTTTTAACCTTACTTCGCTGCCTGTTAAAACTGGCTGGGCAAACCGTAAGTTCTCAATCCCGTAGTTAATTTGCATCTTCAGGTTTTGAATATCCGCGATTTGATGCCAAAAATAGGGTAGCAGCGATACGGTTAGGTAACCATGTGCAATGGTTGCCTTAAATGGGCTTTCATTTGCCGCTCTCACGGGATCAGTATGGATCCATTGATGATCCAAAGTGGCATCTGCAAACTGGTCGATTTGCTGCTGTGTTATCGTATGCCATGCAGAAATGCCGAGTTCTTTTCCGAGGTAAGTCTCAAACTCCCCGTAGTTTTGAATTATTATCATTTTATGGCTTTCACAAATATTGATCGGGTAAAAATAACAATATGGTAATGATAAAAAAACTTATAAAATTTTCTAACTCATGAAAGGTACCCTTTGCCGATCGGGATACCCCAATCCGGAATCTGTTTACCGTGTGAATCGTTACCAGGCGCAAGACAATATTTTTGAACCCTGAGCAAAACGCATTGTACTAACTGAACGATCATTGCAGGATGGTGTCGGAATCGGGAACTTAAAGTCAGGTTAATTTTGGCTGAGCTAAAGTTAATACATCAGGTTAGGTGCATTACCTGATCCAAATATTTTTTGAGTGCTATGACCAGCTCAAAGGGATTAAAAAGTTTTAGAAAATGCTCCTATATCACCCTCCGCTACAAAAAAAATGGGGGGGGGATCATTACCAGCGATTCTTACCTATTCCTTATACAATTTTTCCGCAAAGATGTGATTAGAAATCTCTAATATAGGGCTTAAATAAATATTATTGTCGTATTTTTTAAATGTGCGGCAGACATTATAAATCAAAGATGGTCGTAATTGCTCAATAAAAATGGGTTAAAATACGGCTTGTTTATTATAAAAAAAATTGTAAGCTTTATGACATGTTAAGCCGAAACAATATTATAATGATATTATAATATATACTAAGGATATTTTTATTAAGATGGCAATTACAATAAACAGCAATTATGCTTTTGGTAATTATTCTTATGTGTTGTTGATATTATTTATAATTACGATTTGACCTAACCTTAATTAGTTTACATGACAGGTAATTTGCATCCCAAAGTTACTCACCTGAAATCGAAAAGTGAGCATGGTTCCCGGCGTGTTGCCGGAGAGAAACTGAGCCGCGCCATGGTGAAAAGCATCACCAATTATGCTGTTGTATTAACCGATCCCGAAGGGATTATCATTAGCCTGAATAAAGGCGCCGAACTTATTTTCGGCTACCAGGAAAATGAATTAGCCGGAAAATCCATAGCGGTATTTTATCCCCGGGACACGCTCGCCAGCGATGGCCCCCAAATGAACCTGCAGGAAGCCTTAGTCAATAACAACTACCATATTAAAGGACGGCGAATAAAAAAAGATGGCACCCTGTTTTTGGCAAACGTTCAATACACCGCCTTATATGATGATGAACGTCAGCTATTGGGTTATACCAAAATTGTCTATGAATTAAGCGGCGAGCAGACAGATGGAGAGAATACCGAAAAAATAAAGGTTTCGGTTGGGGCTAATATCAGTTTTCGCAAGTTGATTGAAAATAGCTATGAAGGCATCAGCCTCGTCGACGAATCCTTCAAGACCATTTACCGCAGCCGCTCGGCCGAAAAAATAAATGGCTGGGAAAATGCAGATCGGGACCATCGTACAATGCCTGAACTGATACACCCGGATGATGTTGCGGACATGCAAAAAATTATTTCGGAAGTGCGCGGTAAACCTGGAACGCCAATTACGTGTACTTTTCGTGCTAAGCATAAAAACGGCCATTACATTTGGCTGGAATGCGTTTTTACAAATATGCTGGCCGACGAAGCGATCGGCGCGATCGTCTGCAATTTCAGGGATATTACTGAGAAAAAGGCCGACGAGGAGCGGCTGCAGCATATCGTTAAGGAATTAACCGACTATAAATATGCCCTTGATCAGTCGGCAATTGTAGCCATCACTGATCAAAAAGGTATTATTAAACATGTTAACCAAAATTTTTGCAAAATTTCCAAATATAGCGCTGAGGAACTGATAGGGCAGGACCACCGTATCATCAATTCCGGTTACCATGATAAAAGCTATATCCGCAATTTGTGGACGACTATTGCGAATGGTAAAATTTGGCGGGGTGAGCTAAAAAACAAGGCCAAAGACGGAAGTTTTTATTGGGTAGATACCACCATAGTTCCTTTTTTAGATCAAAAGAAGAAACCGTACCAGTACCTGGCTATTCGGTCGGATATAACGGAGCGAAAGCTTATAGAAGAAAGGGTAATTGAAAGCGAAAAGTTCATTAAAACCATCACAGACAATTTACCTGCCCTGATAGCATACTGGTCGGCCGACCTGCATTGTTTGTTTGCCAATAAACCCTACTGCGACTGGTTTGAAAAACAGCCGGCTGAAATGTTGGGCATCAGCAAACACGACATCATTGATAAAGAAGAGTTTGAAGCGACTGAAAAATATATAAGCGGTGTGCTGGCAGGCAAAGCGCAGAGCTTTGAACGTAACTTTTTAAAACCTACCGGGGAAAAAATACATACTCAAACGCAATACATACCTGACAAGGATGGTGAGACCGTAATAGGATTTTATTCGCTGATCTACGATATAACGGGGGTGAAGCTTGCTGAGCGCGAGGTCATCAAAAAAACGGAGCAGATCGAAAACATCATGGAAAGCATAACAGACGGTTTTGTTGCATTCGATGAAAATTTGTGTTATACCTATGCCAACAAAACGATAGGTGAAATGCTTGGTTGTGAGCCGGAGTCATTGATCGGGAAAAACATTTGGGAGCTTTTTCCGGATGTTATCGGTTCATCAACCTACCATGCTATTCAAACTGCTTTTGTTGAGCGAAAATATATTTGCAACGAAGACTATTACGCGCCATTGAACTTATGGCAGGAAAACCGGGTATATCCATCCGCTACCGGTATATCGATGTTCATCAGGGATATTTCAGAAAGAAAAAATAAAGAAAAACAAAATGCCCTGATAGCTGAAATAGCCTTGATCTTTAATGAACAAACCGGACTAAAGCAGGCGCTTAATAGGGTGTTGGAGCATTTGGTGAATTACAGCGATTTTATTGCTGCGGAGTTTTGGTTAGTCGGGGCCGACAAACAAAAGATCAGCCGTGCCGCCAAGTTTGCAAAAACTGAGAAAATGCGGGCTTTTCAGAACCAGGGGGAAGTAAAAAGCCTGGTAAAAGGCGAAGAACTGATAGGACTGGTGTGGGAAACCCGGCAAATGCAATTCTGGGACGATAATAATGAAAATACGCACCATAAACGCCTTCAGGCAGTGAAAAAGGCCGGCTTAAAAAGGGGGTACGCTTTCCCTCTTATTTACAATGAGGAAATTATTGGCGTTTTAGGACTTGCAGGTGAAGAGGGTGAAGTTGCTAAGCGTTGGGTAACAGCCTTGTTTGAAAATTTTAGCGCCCGGTTTGGCGCTGAAATTAAACGAAAACAACTTGAAGAGGAACTAAGCCAGATATTTAATGTAGCGCCTGACGTAATTTGCGTAGCGGGTGTTGACGGCTATTTCCGGAAAGTTAATCCTGCAATGATCCGTCTGTTCGGCTATACCGAGCTCGAGCTGTTGAATCGGCCATTTGTTGACTTCGTGTACTTCGAAGACAAAGCGAAGACTGTTTCGCAATTCCGGGATATGGCTGAAGGCAAAGGGGTTTCCTATTTCGAAAACAGGTTTCTGACCGCGACCGGAAAGCTGAAATGGCTTGCCTGGACCACATCTAACGTAACCGAAGAGGGTTTGATCTTTGCGGTAGCAAAGGATATTACCGAACAAAAAGGGTTGGAAGACACGCTTAAAAAAGCGAATAGTTTGGCGCGCATAGGGGCTTGGGAGGTAGATCTGACAAAGGGCATCATATTATGGTCGGATATGACGAGAGAGATCCACGAAGCCGAACCGGGTTTTGTGCCGAGCCTGGAAGAAGCAACCAATTTTTACAAAGCCGGGGCCGACCGGGAAACGATCACTCAAATGATGACGGAGGCCGCAAAATACGGCACTTCTGCCGACACCGAACTACAGATAGTAACCGTAAAGGGAAAAACCAAATGGGTAAGGGTAATTATTGAAGCGGAGTTTTCGGGTAAAAAATGTGTGAAGTTGTACGGCAGTTTTCAGGACATCGACGCCCGCAAGAAGGCCGAACTGGCTGTTACTGAAGTGCTGGAAGATAGAAACACGATTCTTGAAAGCATTGGTGACGCATTTTTTGCGGTGGACAGCAATTGGGTAGTAACGTACTGGAACAATATGGCGGAAAAGGTTTTGGGTAAGCCCAAAGAGCTGATGCTTAATAATAACTTGTGGGAAGTTTTTCATGAATCTGTTGGATCCAACTCCTACCAGAATTATCACTTTGCGATTGAAAATCAAAAAGCAATGCATTTTGAAGATTTCTACCCGCCGCTGGCGAAATGGTACGAGATAAGCGCATATCCCTCGCCAAAAGGCCTGGCCGTCTACTTTAAAGACATTACTGATAGAAAAGCCTCGGATATCCAGTTAAAAGAATTAAATGCAAGTTTGCAGCAGCAAACCCGTGAACTGGCTACTTCAAACGCCGAACTGGAACAATTCGCCTTTGTGGCCTCGCACGATCTGCAGGAACCACTACGGATGATCACCAGTTTTATGACAATGATTGAAAGGAAGTACAACGATATAATAGACGATAAGGGCAGGCAATACATTCATTTCGCAGTGGACGGGGCGAAGCGCATGCGCCAGATCATTTTGGATCTGCTCGAGTTCTCGAAAGTTAAAACGTTGGAAGACCAACCCGAAGAAATAAGCCTGGATAAAGCAGTAAAAGAAATACTGGCTCTTTACCGGAAACAAATAGAGGAAAAGCACGCAAGGGTGATATTTGCGAATTTGCCCGTTGTTCATACCTCCAAAACACCCCTAAGGCAAGTATTGCAAAACCTGATCAGCAACAGTTTAAAATACTCCGTTGAAGGAACAGCGCCGGAAATAAACATTTCTTGCTCAGAAACTGAAAGCCAGTGGGAAATCGCTGTGCAGGATAACGGGATAGGGATTGAACCGCAATATTTTGATAAGATATTTATCATATTTCAACGCCTGCACAATAAAGAGTCCTATTCCGGCACGGGGATGGGTTTAGCGATAGCGAAAAGGATTGTGGAAAACCTGGGAGGAAAAATTTGGGTTGAATCGGCCAAAGGAAAAGGAAGCACATTTTATTTTACTGTTTTGAAAAAAAACCACTCATGAAAGCAATTAACATCCTCCTGGTGGAGGATAACGAGGGCGATATTTTACTGACAACCGAAGCCCTGGCGGAATGCAAGATTGTTAACGAAATAACAATCAAGCGGGATGGCCGGGCGGCCGTAGAATATTTCGAAAGCCTAACAGACCAGGATGCGTTTCCGGGTATTGTGCTATTGGACATTAACCTGCCAAAGATGAATGGGCAGGAAGTATTGCTATTTATCAAAAACAACGAAAAATTCAAGCACATACCCGTTATCATCCTTACGACTTCATCGGCCGAAAAGGATATCCTGGCCTCCTATAAAAATCATGTCAACTGCTACATTACCAAACCAATTGATGTGCTTGATTTTGTAAGGGCTATCAGTAAGATCGAAGAATTCTGGATCAATATTGTGTCTATCCCCAATAAATGAGCCTCGCAAAAGACCAAACTGGATACAGAATACTGATTATTGAAGATAATCCCGGCGATTTTATCCTGGTTGAAGATTTATTATTCGAACAAATCGAATCGCCGGAAATAAACCGCGTCACAACCTGTTCTGACGCTGCGAATGTACTGGCGGATAATAAATATGATGTAATTTTATTAGACCTTTCGCTGCCCGATAAAACCGGCGCTCCGCTGATCACAGAGATCATTGGATTGAGTAAGGGTACGCCGGTCATCGTGTTTACCGGGTATGCCGATTTCTCATTCGGGATAAAGTCGCTTTCATTGGGGATTTCGGACTATATCCTGAAGGACGATTTAACTTCAATGACTTTATATAAGAGCATTACATACAGTATAGAACGTAAGAAAATTATTTCGGACAGTGAACAATCAGAACAGCGCTATAGTGAACTATTTAACTTCAGCCCACAACCGATGTGGGTGGTGGACGTGGCGACGCTTCGATTTTTGGATGTGAACCGTGCCATGGTAAATGATTATGGCTATAGCCGGGAAGAGCTTTTGTCGATGACCTTGAGAGATATCAGGCCAGCCGAAGACATCCCCGACCTGGAACGAAACATTGAACGGGACCAGCAAAACCCCGGCGACTATTCCCATCATGTGGTGATCCATCGACTAAAAGACGGCCGCCTCAGGAATGTTGACATTCGTGTTGCACCGGTGTGGTATAAAGGAAAATGGGCAAACATTGTTACCGCAACGGACATTACTGAACGACTGGAGTACGTGCAGGCAATAGAAAGGCAGAACACCAGGTTGAAAGAAATTTCCTGGATCCAATCGCACATTGTAAGAGCGCCAATGTCGCGTATAATGGGCCTGGTGCCGTTAGTCAGCAACCCCAATGAATCGGAGGAGGAAAAACGGTTGATACTTGACTATATTTTAAAGTCGGTGTTCGAACTGGACGAGATCGTTAAAAATATAACCGATAAGTCGAGAGTGGAGGATTTCCAGGCGTTATTGGCGAAAACTGAGTAAAGAGCGTCCCGGCTTTGGGGCCATAGCTATTAAACAAAAGAAATTATGCCAAACAAGGGCAGCCTGTCTATTTTGATTATCGAAGACAACCTGGGAGACTTCATCCTGGTAGAAGATTTTTTATTTGAACAAATTGAGGCCCCCGTAATTTCACATTGCGTAAGTTATAGCGATGCAAAAGAGCTCCTATCCCTAAGGGACGGTGCTTTTGATGTTATACTTTTAGACCTTTCCTTACCCGATAAGACCGGGGCGCCCCTGATCACGGAAATTTTGGGGCTAAGCAAGGGTGCACCGGTCATTGTGTTTACCGGGT
>Ga0302303_10002721_pt1 | contig 10465 bp, 7 predicted proteins | sample III_Palsa_E2_1_FD_194542 | JGI IMG/M metagenome (GOLD analysis project Ga0302303, IMG submission 194542) | Peat permafrost microbial communities from Stordalen Mire near Abisko, Sweden - III_Palsa_E2_1 | ecosystem: Environmental > Terrestrial > Soil > Palsa > Peat permafrost | place: Sweden... | reverse complement strand
CACTGCATGCATCACTGATTCGCTGCGGCACAAACCTGCCTGGACTATCGCCATCAGGAAATTGAGATTCGTGAAAGACGCGCAAATTCATGCGAATCAATGCATTACCTTTGGCATAGCGCCAAGATAGTCAAAGCTGTCTAGGCTACTATTCCCCTTCTAAAGCAAATCTCGCTCGGCATATGGCGCCGTCTGCCGTGTGCGTGACCGATGGAATACAACGCCGATGTGGATCGTCAGAATTGCGCTAGAGCGCCCGCTCACTTTTATCGTCTTGGCGCTGTTGTTGCTGATTCTTGGGCCACTCGCTGTTCTGCGTACACCGACCGACATTTTTCCCAATATCAACATCCCCGTCGTGTCGGTGGTCTGGCAGTACACCGGTCTGCCGGCCGATGACATGAACAATCGCATCGTGACTGGCTTCGAGCGTTCGCTCACCACCACGGTCAACGATGTCGAGCACACTGAAACGCAATCATTGAACGGCGTCGGGCTGGTAAAGGTGTTTTTCCAGCCGAACGTCAACGTCGATATGGCGATTGCGCAGATCACGGCGATTGCGCAAACCACGGTCAAATCCATGCCGCAAGGCACGACGCCACCGCTGATCATTGTCTACAACGCATCGACAGTTCCGATCCTGCAGTTTGCCTTGTCATCAAAGGAACTTTCCGAGTCGACGATCTTTGACGATGCCAACCAAATCGTGCGTACCTTTGTTACTTCGGTGCGTGGTGCGGCAACACCCTATCCGTACGGCGGCAAGCAGCGTCAGATCCAGGTGGATCTCAATCCGCAAGCGCTTCTCTCGCACGGGCTGGCACCCAGCGATGTCGTCGCGGCGATCGGTGCGCAGAATTTGATTCTGCCGGCCGGCACCGAGAAAGTCGGAGATATCGAGTACAGCGTGAGACTGAATGGCAGCCCGCAGCAGATCAGTGATCTGAACAATGCGCCAATCCGCACCGTCAATGGCATCACCACCTACATCCGTGATGTTGCGCTGGTGCATGACGGCTCTCCGCCGCAAACCAATATCGTGCGTGTGAACGGGCAACGCGCCGTTCTGATGTCGATTCTGAAAATCGGTGACGCTTCCACGCTCGATATTGTCGACACACTGCAAAAGATGCTGCCGCGCATTCGTGCGGCCATTCCCCGAAATCTGCAAATCAGCCCTATCTCGGATCAATCGCTCTTCGTCCGCGCCGCTATTTCTGGCGTCATTCGCGAGGGCGTTATCGCCGCGGCATTGACGGGTCTGATGATCCTGCTGTTCCTCGGATCGTGGCGCTCTACGCTGATCATCGCGATTTCCATTCCGCTATCGATCCTCGCCTCGATCATCACGCTTTCCGCCTTGGGCGAAACGATCAATATCATGACGCTGGGAGGTCTGGCGCTGGCCGTTGGTATCCTGGTCGACGATGCCACCGTCACGATCGAAAATATCAATTCGCATCTGGAGGAGGGCAAGGAGGTCTACGACGCCATTCTGGAAGGCGCTCACCAGATCGCCGTGCCGGCACTGGTCTCGACGCTATCCATCTGTATCGTTTTTGTCCCGATCTTCTTCCTGGGCGGGGTAGCCAAATATCTGTTCGCGCCGCTCGCCGAAGCGGTGGTGTTCGCGATGCTGGCGTCGTATGTGCTATCGCGGACGCTGGTCCCGACGCTCTCGCTTTACTGGTTGAAGAAGCATGATCACCATGCAGAACCGACCGGTCCGTTGGGCCGTTTTCAAGCGGGTTTCGAGAAGCGCTTTGAGCGCATTCGCGAAGGCTATCGCGGTAGCCTGGAAACTGCCGAGTCCCATCGCGGACTGTTTGCCATCCTGTTTTTCGCGTCCTGCGCACTATCGGTGGCGTTACTTGTGCCCTGGCTGGGGCGTGACTTCTTTCCGTATGTGGATGGAGGGCAGATCAAGCTACATTTCCACGCGCAAACAGGCTTGCGCATTGAGGAAACGGCACGCCTGGCCGATGGCATCGAGGACGTCATCAGGCAGGCCATTCCCAAACAGGAACTGGGTAGCGTTGTGGATACGCTGGGGCTACCTTACAGCGGCATCAATCTCTCTTACAGCAACACCGGCGTCATTGGCACATCCGACGGCGACATCTTCGTCACGTTGAACGACGATCATCATCCGACTATTGATTACGTCCGTTCGCTGCGGCAGGAGTTGAGGAAAAAATATCCCGGTGTCACGTTTTCGTTTCTGGCCGCCGACATTATCGGGCAGATACTCAATTTCGGCTCACCTGCACCTATCGATGTGCAGGTCACCGGACACGACCCGCAAGCGATCTCGACGATAGCCAATGATCTTCTCGGCAAACTGTCGCATGTTCCGGGCCTGGTCGATCTGCGCATTCAGCAGGCGCAAAATCTGCCGCAAATCAACGTTAACGTCGATCGTACCCGCGCGAACCTGGTTGGCCTCACACAACAGGACGTGGCCAGCAATTTGCTCACTGCACTGGCCGGCTCATCCCAGGTCAGTCCTACCTACTGGGTCGATCCGAAATCCGGCATCAGTTATTCGATTGCCACGCAAACACCGCAATATCGACTCGATACGTTGCAAGATCTGAAGACCTTGTCGATCACCAGCGCAAGCGGTGCCACGGGGGCTTCGGTTAACGGCACGACCAGCACGAGTACATCTGCTGGCGGGACCGCGGGTCAGATATTGGAGAACGTGGCGACTTTTTCGCGCAGCGTTGGCCCGGCCGTCGTCTCGCACTACAGTACGCGGCCGACATTGGATCTATACGGATCAGTCGATCACACCGACCTGGGGAGCGTTGGCAGCGATGTCCAGAAAATTGTTACCGAGGCATCGAAACATCTGCCGCGCGACGTCGATATCACGGTTCGTGGTCAAGTGCAGACCATGGGCGACTCCTACAGGGGGCTTATCGGTGGCCTGCTGTTCGCGATTGTCCTGGTCTACCTGCTGATCGTGGTGAATTTCCAGAGCTGGGTCGATCCATTGATCATCATCGCTGCCTTGCCTGCGGCACTGGCTGGTCTGGTCTGGATGTTGTTTCTGACCGGCACGCCGTTGTCCGTGCCGGCGTTGATGGGCGCCATCATGTGCATGGGCGTAGCGACCGCAAACTCGATTCTGGTGATCAGCTTCGCACGTGAGCGACTGGATCATCACGACGACCCGGTGAAGGCGGCCATTGAGGCTGGCTTCGCGCGCTTTCGTCCCGTGCTGATGACCGCGTTCGCCATGATTATCGGTATGGTTCCCATGGCATTGGGTTTAGGCGAAGGTGGCGAACAGAATGCGCCGCTGGGTCGTGCTGTGATCGGCGGTCTGTTGCTGGCAACAGCAGCAACTCTCTTCTTTGTTCCAACGTTCTTCAGTCTGCTGCACCGACGCCATCAGGCGCACCGGCACGCGGCTGCCGATTGAGATACTGATCATGTCCAACCCTTCCAGCACACCATCTCAGCGCACGCCCACGTCGCCGCATCGTGCACGGCTTGCGCTTATTATCCTGGCGGCAATACTTGTTGCGCTCGGGGTGTATGGCGTTTTTGAGCGCGTTCACGCGCACCATGAACTAGCCAACGAAACTGACCGGGATGCTACGGCCACTGTTGCGGTGCTTACCCCGAAGGTTGCGCCGGGTAGTCAGTCGCTGAGTTTGCCCGGTACCGTCTCCTCATGGCAGGACGCCCAGATCTACGCACGCACGACCGGCTATGTTGCCAAGTGGTATGTCGACATCGGGGCCAAGGTCAAGAAAGGTCAGCGACTGGCCGACCTGGATACCCCCGATGTCGACAATCAGCTCAGTCAGGGGCAGGCGCAGATGCGCAGCGACCAGGCCAACGCCAAGTTTGCGCAGGTCACGGCTACCCGCTACGACCAACTCGTGGGCACTGGGCTCGTCGCGAAACAATTGGGCGACCAGTACGATGCACAGGCGAAAGCCGACTTTGCCACGGTGGAGGCCGATCGCTCGAACGTCGCGCGACTGGAAAATCTGGAGCAGTTCAAATACATCAACGCGCCCTTTGACGGTGTCATTACGCAGCGCAACCTCGATGTCGGCGCGTTGGTCGATGCCGGCTCCACCGGAAGCAATTTGTTCGTGATTGCCGATACGACCAAGCTTCGTGTATTCGTGGATGTGCCAGAGATCTATGCGGGCAGCGTGCACATCGGCATGCCCACACAAGTGACGGTGAACAGTTATGGCGCCAAGCCTCTCATCGGCACCGTGGCACGCAGCGCGGACGCATTGGACGCCAATAGCCGAACGTTGCGCACCGAGATCGATCTGGACAATGCGGATCAATCCCTGGTTCCGGGCGTTTACGCCACCGTCAAGCTTGGCGTTTCAACGACAACGCACGATGTGATTGTCCCTGCGAATACGCTGCTTTTCCGTGGCGAAGGTTTACGGGTCGCCTTGGTGGATGCGCAAGACAGGATTCATCTGCAGCCGGTCACCATCGGCAGGGATTTCGGCAGTACGGTCGAAATCACCGAGGGTCTCGATGCCAACTCGCACATCGTGTTGAGCCCGTCAGATTCGCTCTATGAAAACCAGCAGGTAAACATCGCCAAGGATGACAAATCCGATAGCGATGCAGCCAAAAAAGAAACGTCAGGCGGTAGCGGTTGATCATTTCGGAAATGGCCAAACCTCGACGTTAAGTAAAGCGGGATAGAACTGTCCTTGGATACTTCGCGCGAACAGACTCTGCTCAAGCGCTCGATTGCGGCCACGCTGATCGTTGGTGCAGCGTGCGTGGGTTTCGGTCTGTGGATGGGCTCCCAGGCGATCATCTTCGACGGCATCTATTCGCTGGTCGACGTGTTGTTGACCCTGGTCGTGCTGGCGGTGTCGCGGCTTTTGTCGAATGAAGGCAGCCACCGGTTTCAATACGGCTACTGGCATCTGGAGCCTCTCGTCGTCGCCTTCAACAGCGCGATGCTCAGCGTGGCCTGCGTCTACGCCATGGTCAACGCGATCACTGGCTTGATGAGCGGTGGACACACCTTGGCTTTCGGGCTCGGTGCCGGCTGGGCGGCACTGATCGGTATCGTCAGTCTGACAATTTCCGTTTACATGTTGCGTGGTGCCAAAGCGTTGTCGTCGGAGCTGTTGAGACTGGATGCGCGCGGATGGCTTGTCGGTGGCAGTCTCAGTGCCGGCCTGCTGGTCGGCTTTGCAGTAGCAGCGTTGATGGCGAACACGAGCTTGGCTCCTCTGGCGCGCTATGTCGATTCAGCCGTCTTGCTGGTCATCGCGCTTTGTCTGTTGCCCATGCCGGTCATGACGGTATGGCATGCATTGCAGGAAGTGTTGATGGTGGCGCCAGGCGATCTCGATCGTCAGGTTCGCACGATCATGGATGCCCTCATCATCGAGCACGGCTTCCCTGATTACACCAGCTATGTCACCAAGACCGGACGTGTCGACGTCATCGAAATCCATGTGATCGTTCCTGCGGACTATCGTCTGGACGGCATCGGGCAGCTCGATGCCATCCGTCAGCAGATCGCCGACCGGCTAGGCGGGCAGAGCACGCAATACTGGTTGAGTATCGCCTTTACTGGCGATAGAAAATGGGCCTGAACCCATTTGTGTGCGTACGTTGTTGATCAGTCCCGTTGACCTGCTTTGTACTACTTCCACAGCACGTTCAATCTCTTTTAAAGGTGATGTGGAAGGGGTAGACTCAAATGGCTCCGGGGCGCATGTGTGCATGCTGAGATGGCGAAATAGATCGCCGAACCCGCGAACTTGAACCGGCTAATACCGGCGTAAGAAGAGCTATCGTTCAATCCAGTTCATGGGTCGTCCTGCGGCCAACACGGGCCTGGGTTGAAAGATACGGAGCATTCCTATGTGGGTTTTACCTATTGGAGTGCGCCATGAATTCTCTCGTTGAACCAAATGCTCGTGCGCCTATATCCCGCGAGCCGCTCCCTGCATCCGTCAAGGGTTACATCATCGGCAGTCGGCCGAACTTGAAGGTGCCAGTACGCGATATCTCGCTGACGAATGGCGAGGTCATCTCGCTCTACGACACATCAGGTCCCTACACGGATCCGAATGCTCGGACCGACGTTCGTTGCGGATTGGAAAATCTGCGTGGCCCATGGATCGAGGCAAGGGCAGACACGGAAACTTACGTTGGCCGCTCGCCCAGCTCGATCGACGATGGCAGTCGCAATGCGGAGCATATTGCCCAGCTTCGTATCTCGGCCGCAGCGTTGCAGCGTGTGCCGCGCCGAGCTCTTTCAGGGGCGAATGTCAGCCAGATGCACTACGCGCGCCGCGGCATCATCACGGCGGAGATGGAATACGTGGCGTTGCGGGAAAACGGTCGCCGCGAGTGGATGGCCGAGTATCTGGCGGACGAAGAGCGCGCCAAGCGCGTGCAAGGACGATCGATGGGAGCGTCGATCCCGAAGATCATCACTCCTGAATTTGTTCGTGATGAAGTGGCGCGCGGCCGCGCCATCATTCCGGCGAACATCAATCATCCGGAGGTTGAGCCGATGGCCATCGGTCGCAATTTCCGAGTAAAGATCAACGCGAATATTGGCAACTCTGCGGTGACCTCAAGCATTGAGGAGGAAGTCGAGAAGCTGGTGTGGGCGATCCGTTGGGGCGCGGATAATGTGATGGATCTATCCACCGGGCGAGACATTCATACGACACGGGATTGGATCGTCCGCAATAGTCCGGTGCCGATCGGCACGGTGCCTATTTACCAGGCTTTGGAGAAAGTTGGCGGAGTTGCAGAAGCCCTTACCTGGGAAATTTACCGCGACACATTGATTGAGCAAGCGGAGCAAGGGGTGGATTACTTCACCATCCACGCCGGAGTGAGAAAGGCGTTCATTGCGCTCACCGCCAAGCGGATGACCGGCATCGTCTCTCGCGGCGGTTCGATCATGGCCAAGTGGTGCATGGCGCATCGCACTGAAAGCTTTCTCTATACGCATTTCGAAGATATCTGCGACATCATGAAGCAGTACGACGTCAGCTTTTCGCTGGGCGATGGACTGCGACCAGGCTGCGGTGCCGACGCCAACGATGAAGCACAGTTTGCCGAGTTGCGGACACTCGGCGAACTGACCCAGATCGCCTGGAAACACGATGTGCAGACCATGATCGAAGGACCGGGTCATGTGCCAATGCACCTGATCCAGTCAAACATGGACGAGCAACTTCGTCATTGTCACGAGGCGCCGTTCTACACGCTGGGGCCGTTGACGATCGACATCGCTCCCGGATATGACCACATCGCATCGGCTATCGGTGCGGCGATGATCGGTTGGGCGGGTACGGCAATGCTTTGCTACGTCACACCCAAAGAGCATCTGGGTCTGCCAGATCGCAATGACGTCAAGCAAGGCATCATCGCGTATCGAATTGCAGCGCATGCCGCGGACATCGCCAAAGGTCATCCGGGTGCGCGCGCCCATGATGATGCGTTGTCGAAAGCGCGCTTTGAGTTTCGCTGGGAGGACCAGTTCAACCTGGGTCTTGATCCAGAAACGGCCCGTGCTTTTCATGATGAAACATTGCCAAAAGACGCCAGCAAGTCGGCCCATTTCTGCTCCATGTGCGGGCCCAAATTCTGTTCGATGAAAATTACGCAGGAGGTTCGGCAGTTTGCCGCCGACGTGGCATCCGATGCATCTGATGCACCGGTGGAAATGGTCTGACATGGCGACGGTGGGCATCGCCGGTGCCGGGTTGCTTGGGCGGTTGATCGCCTGGCATCTTGGCCACTCGGACTATGAGGTTCATGTGTTTGACGCTGCATCGGGGCCGCATCCTGCCTACGACGGACGGGGTGCGGCCGCTTTCAGCTCCGCTGGCATGTTGAGTCCGCTCGCCGAGCTGGATCGAGCTGACCCCGTTGTCGTGACCTTGGGTTGGCGATCAATACAGCTGTGGGAGAAAATTACGGCGCTTCTGCCAGTCGACAACGAACTCAGTGGCGTTTTCGCGAAGGGCTGCTTCGTGCGACGTGCGAGTTTATTGCTTGCCCATCGTGGTGACACAAGCGCCACGCATCGCCTTTTGTCACGTTCGCTCCTTGTCTCATCGGACTGGCCAGCACCCGAGGTCCTGGATGCAAAAACATTGTCGGCTCTTGAACCTGTCCTCCAGTGGACGGGTCATGCGTGGCGGCTCGATGGTGAGGCACAGATCCAGCCAGCGGTGACCATGCGATTGCTGTATGCCGACGCGCATCCAACCGTATGCTGGCATTGGAATGCACCGATCGAGCATGTGGAACCCGGATGCCTGCGGGAAACGACCGGCAGATCCAGGTCATTTGATGTGGTCTTCGATGTGCGGGGGCTGGGTGCGCGAACGATTGAAAATTCAACTGAAAGCAACATTGACGTTGGGCAGCTGCGAGGCGTTCGTGGTGAAACGGTGTGGCTGCACGCGTCGGGGCACGGGTTGACTCGTCCGGTCAGACTCTTGCACCCGCGGCATAGCGTTTATTTGGTACCTCACAGTGCCGACCGGCTTTTCGTAGGGGCGAGTGAGATTGAAACTGAAGATCGATCGGGGGTATCTGTGCGTAGTGCAATGGAACTTATGGGGGCAGCCTATAGCGTGATGCCAGCCTTGGCCGAGGCACGCATCGATCGCCTTGACCGCAACTTGCGTCCTGCGTTTCCCGACAATGCGCCACGAATCATTGTCGAATCGGGTCTGATCCGGATCAACGGTCTTTTTCGTCACGGATGGATGTTGGCGCCTGCCCTCGTGGAAAGTGCGCTTGTGCGCGCGAAGTTGCCGACGTTTTCGAGATTGGATATCCCGCCGGTCTCTCCAGTTACGGAGGCTTCGCATGGATGAAACATCGCAGGTGGCAATCGAACTGAACGGAGAGATCCGGACGTTTCCGCTGGGCACAACCTTGGCTATTGTCGTGGCAGAACGGGGGTACGACCCGATATCCGTGGCAACGGCGATCAACGGTTCTTTTGTAGCAAGGCACATGCGCCAAGCGTGCATGCTCGGTCAAGGCGATGTTGTCGTGTTTTTCGCGCCGATGGTCGGAGGATGATTATGGACGGCCAAAATACGTGGTGCATCGCGGGCGTGGAATTGGCAAGTAGATTCTTGCTTGGTTCGGCAGGTTATCCATCTCCCAAGGTGTTGATGGAGTCGATTCACGCGGCGCGGCCTGCGGTCGTTACGGTAGGCCTGAAGCGCGCGTTCGCTGGTGGAGCAGACAACGGGTTCGTCGATGCAATCCATCAGGCAGCGCTCGCGGTAGGGGCCCGATTGTTGCCAAATACGGCCGGGTGCCGGACTGCGCGTGAAGCTGTGCAACTGGCGCATATGGCACGTGAACTCTACGGAACGGATTGGATCAAGCTGGAGGTCGTGGGCGACGACTACACACTTCAGCCAGATCCTAGTGAGCTTCTTGACGCGGCAAGAACGCTGGTCGCTGACGGCTTTGTCGTCTGGCCTTATTGCACGGATGATCTCGTCGGATGCCGCCGCTTACTCGATGCGGGCTGTCCGGTGTTAATGCCGTGGGGAGCGCCCATCGGATCGGGCCAGGGGCTGCTGAATCCTTGGGCGCTTCGCACATTGCGTGAACGACTTCCCGATGCAACTCTCATAGTTGATGCAGGTATCGGTGCGCCGTCGCATGCGGCGCTTGCGTTGGAGATGGGTTACGACGCCGTGCTGCTTAACAGTGCAGTCGCACACGCGGGCGATCCGGTTGCCATGGCAGAAGCTTTCAGGCTGGCGATTTTAGCGGGTCGCGTCGCATGGAAAGCGGGTGCCATGGCTCGACAGGATTTCGCGGTACCCAGCACGCCCACGGGTGATTACGCACTTGGTCCGCGCATTTCTTAGCTCATTAATGTGAGCAAGCTGATCTGATCATCGACGTGATCATCAGGTCGCCTGGTTGCTTCCATAGCCTGCAAAAAGGCCGGAACGGTCTTGGTCGGGTCAGCTCCCAAACCGCGCAATACACACACGCCATCGGCACCGCTGCTAACGGCGGCAGCCGCTTGAGCGGGTTCGAGTATGCCGCCAATCGCGACAACGGGAGCACCTGCCATCCGGCACCACCAGCGGAGCCTATCCAGGCCCTGAGGGCGCCAGGGCATGTTCTTGGTTGTCGTAGGCCAGATCGGCCCGCACGCCACGTATCGCGGTCCCAGACTTCGCGCTCGCGCCAGTTCCCACAGGCTATGTGAGCTGATGCCTAGTGCCAGTCCTCCGGATTCGCGAAGGGCATCGCGTTCGTCATCGCTCATGGCAAGGAGGTCTTCCTGGCCCAGGTGCAGACCGGCAGCATTTTCCTCGCTGGCGAGTTTTCGATGGTCGTTGATAAATAGTGTTATGCCGGCCGAAGCGCAGAGCCTGACCGCCGTGCGAATTTCTTCGCGCAGCAAACTGTCAGGCAATCCTTCCTCAAG
>Ga0302303_10002720_pt1 | contig 10469 bp, 8 predicted proteins | sample III_Palsa_E2_1_FD_194542 | JGI IMG/M metagenome (GOLD analysis project Ga0302303, IMG submission 194542) | Peat permafrost microbial communities from Stordalen Mire near Abisko, Sweden - III_Palsa_E2_1 | ecosystem: Environmental > Terrestrial > Soil > Palsa > Peat permafrost | place: Sweden... | reverse complement strand
AAGCCGCCGCCGAAACCCAGTAAGGTAACCCTTTTAAATTTGGCCGAAGCCGTCTTAATGTGTGTTTTAAAAGCTTTCCTCAATATAACGATACCAAGGATGAGGGTGTAAAAGGATACCACCGGCTTGGTGTATTGACTGTAATGTTCCAGCGAGGAGAGGAGGTAGGCTCCTATAACTGCGCCGATTATCCCCGGCAGTAGCAGCAACTTGAACAGTTTCCAGTTGATATTACCCATCCGGTAATGCATCCAGCCGGCTATCCCGTTGCTCATTATTTCGGATAAATGCACACCCATACTGGCCGATGCAGGTGGAATACCCATCGACAACGAAAACGAGGTCGACGTTACACCGTACGACATACCGATCGCCCCGTCTATTAGTGCAAACAAAAAGCCTGCGCCTAAAAACCAATAAAATTTGGTGTCGATATGCTCAACATAAACCTGGAATCCAGGTTCTCTGAACCACAAAGTACCGATAGCAATTGCCACCACCAGGACAATGGTTCCATAAATAAGCCAGATCAGGTTTTTCCTGTTAAAAGACTGCGGTTTATCGATCAGGACGGAAGTAAGTTCGTTGAGCGTTTTTACTTTGCTTGCAAAATCACCGCTTAGGGTGTTTCGCAATTGGTTCATTTGCTGCAGGGTGGTGTCCAACTCATCGGGAAGGCTTTCATTCAAAACTTCTTTCAGGCGTTTGGCGATGGTCGGAGACTTACCGTTGGTGGATATGGCTATTTTCAGGTCTCCTTTTTTGACGATGGACGATAGATAAAAGTCGCAAAGTTCGGGCTTGTCAGCAACGTTGATCAGCAATTTTCGGTCGTGAGCAGACTGCCGGATAAATTTGTTCAGTTCGTTATTGTTCGTGGCGGCAATTACCAGATCCGCATCATCCAGGTCGTGGTCGCTGAACGATTTTTGTTCGATCTTTAACCCTGGGTACAGGCCGGCCAATTGATGTACTTCGGGCAAAAATGCCTGGGCAATAGCCGTCACTTTTGCTTCGGGGCTATTTTCGAGTATCGCTGTCAGCTTTTCAAGGCCGACGTTACCGGCCCCCACTACGACAGTATGCAAGTCATTCACCTTCAAAAACACGGGGAACAAAGGATTGCCCCCCGATTTTTGCTCGCTGATTGGGCCTGTAACTTTATTCTTCGGCAGCGAGGTCATAAAACTCTTTAATAGATTGGAATTTTGGATGAAGGGAAACCACTTCGCCAAAGATCAGCAAAGCAGGTGAAGCGATTTTGTTTTCTTCGGCCAGCTCAACAATGGTATCTACCACCCCGATAACCACTTTTTCATTGGCTGTCGAGCCGCTTTGAATAACCGCAGCGGGCAATCTGTTTTTGCCTTCTTTTTTAAAAACTTCGGTGATCTCCTTGAGTTTATGCAAACCCATCAATACGACAACTGTGGCCTTTGAACGGGCGGCATCGTAAATATCGTTAGAGAGCGCGCCGCTGGAAGTGGTTCCGGTCACTACCCAGAAGCTTTCACTCAATCCCCTATGGGTAACAGGGATATGCTGCAGCGCCGGTACGCCTATGGAACTTGAGATACCCGGAATAACCTGCGCTGGAATGCTGTATGAGGCAGCAAAGTCAAGCTCTTCCGATCCCCGCCCAAAAACAAAGGGATCGCCGCCTTTTAAACGCACCACATGCCCGTAGTTTAACGCGTAGTCTATCATCAGCCTGTTCACCGCATCCTGTGAGTAACTGTGATCGCCGGACCGCTTACCCACATACACTTTTACTGCCTTTTCCGGTGCGAATTCCAGCAATTCTTCATTCACCAGGGCGTCGTATAAAACAACGTCGGCGGTTTGGAGTGCCTTGATGCCTTTTACGGTAATCAGTTCGGCATCGCCGGGTCCGGCGCCCACCAGGGTGATTCGTGGTTCTTTTATCGATTTTTTAGTTGCGGTGGTCATAATTTTATCAATTCCTCTCTCTTAGCGTTTAGGGTTTCTAAAAAACCGCCGGCTTGCTTTATGTATTGTTCTGCGAAGGCCCGCGAGGGTTCGTTTTTGTTGAGCTGCAATACCAGGTCGTTAAAGCTGCCGTCTAAGCCGATTTCGCCGGTGTTTACAAAATGATTATCAAATTCACGGATAATGCCCGCCTGGGTACTGCTGTTGACGTTTTTGTCGAGCAGCAAAGCCTTTGCAGCACTGATGAAGGTATTATAGCCATGATAAATGGCGTCGGCCCAACGCTCGTCGGCCAATGCTTCCTTAGCCCATCCGAATTTTTCGTCGGCCTCAAAAAGCAGCGTCGCCACAAGATCGATCACCACGCCTGCGCATTCGCCCACACCGATGGCGGTAGCAAAAGTCTCCTGGTGGCCCCAGTCAACAAACTCATCTTCGGTTAGGGAGGTCAGATCCGCAAGTGGTTTCAGCAGCTGGTAAAAGTAGTCCTTGCCGAGGCGGTCATAATAGCCATGGAAAGATTCTTCCTCCAGCGAGTGCGCTTTAAAATCGTCCAGCACTGCCCGCAATACATGTGTTGCCCGTTTTGCAGGCACTTTAATAACTTTCTCAGCTGCCCGGCCAACGCCGTCGCCAACTGTTCCTCCACCTAAAAGCACCTGCACCGATGGCAACACCCTTGCGCCTGCCTTTAATGAGCTGCCGTGAAAGCCGATATGCGCCAACCCATGCTGGCCACAGGAATTCATACAGCCGCTGATCTTGATCTTGATCTCGCGGTTAAATATAAATTCTTCATATTCGTTATAGATCAGGTCTTCCAGCACGCGGGACAAGGTCATGCTGTTCGAGATGCCAAGGTTGCAGGTATCCGTGCCGGGACACGTGGTCACGTCGGCCGGGCTATCATGACCGGGGGCTGATAAGTCCAGGTCAGTTAATGCATTGTATAATCCGGGAAGCGCTTCTTTCTTTACGTATTTCAGCAACAAGCCCTGGGTTTGGGTTATCCTTATCTCATCGGCAACAAAAGGCCTGATGGCCTCAACAAGATTGCGCGCAACAGGGGTATGGATATCACCCACAGGCACCTTTACATACACGCCGTAATAGCCCTTTTGCTTTTGCTCAAAAACGTTGGTGATCAGCCATTGCTCGTATCGCAAAGGGTTAATGAGCTCAACCGCATCGTATTCTGTGGTCGGCGGCAGGACGGGTTCCGGTACCGAATTTCTGTTAATGGGATAGGATTTTACTTTTAAAGCTTTTCTTTCATTTTCTGCCAATAACAAAACTTCGGTTAAGCCGATCTTTTGGACCAAATATTTTAGCCGGGCTTTATTGCGGTTATTGCGCTCGCCGTAACGGTCAAATACGCGGATAATGGCTTCGATATAAGGGATCAGCTGGTCTTCCGGAAGAAACTCTTCGGTAATACTTGCCAAAAAAGGCTGCGCGCCGAGGCCGCCGGCCAGCATCACCTTAAAGCCCCGCTCATTTTTTTCGTTCAGTTTGGGGATCAGGCCGACATCATGAATGTAGGTAAACGCTGTGTCGTCCGCGCTGGATGAAAAGGCAATCTTGAATTTCCGGCCCATGTCCTGGCAGATAGGATTGCGCAAGAAATATTCAAAAACAGCCTGTGCATAGGGTGTAACGTCAAATGGTTCTTTCGGATCGATGCCGGAGGTGGGAGAGGAGGTTACATTTCTCACCGTATTGCCGCAGGCTTCGCGCAGCGTGATATCATCTTGTTCGAGTTCGGCCCACAATTGTGGCGTGCGGTCGAGGCTCACGTAATGAATCTGTATATCCTGGCGGGTGGTCAGGTGCAGGTTGTGGCTGGCATATTCGTCAGCAATATCCGCTATTCGCAGCAGTTGCTTAAAAGTGACCTTCCCAAATGGCAACTTTATCCGCACCATTTGCACACCCGGCTGGCGTTGACCATAAATGCCGCGGGCAAGGCGCAGGCTCCTGAATTTTTCGTCGTGGATTTTTCCCGCCCGAAAAGCCGCGATCTTCTTTTCAAGATCGATAATGTCTCGCTCAACTACCGGGTTCTCCAGTTCCGTTCTGAAGCTTTGCATAATTTTTTATAAATATTCCTGATATAAAAAAGCCTCTTCGGCTCATGCTGAAGAGGCTTACGTTTCTTTTATTAAAATCGACCAAAACCTTCAGCTATTACACATTGAGCAGCAACACATAGGGGTTTTTTTATCGAAACTGTTCATTTTTTTTGATACTAAGCCACAAATATATACATAGTATATCAATCTCATAGAATTTGTTTTAAAAATGACTTAATTTCGTTCATCTCGACGTAAAAAACTGATTATAGATTTAATAACAGGGTCTTTTCGCGCTCGATCACATCGGCGACGCTGGTTTCTGATAGAATTTTTAAGGTGGCGTCCCGCACATTGATAAACACATCCCGGATGCCGCATGTTGTTTCTTCCTGGCATTCCTCGCATTTATGAAAAAAGTTGAGGCTGGCGCAGGGTACCATGGCAATAGGACCGCCCGTCAGGCGCATAATGCTAACCAGGTATATCTCTTTTGGGTCTTTATTCAGGCTGTATCCGCCCCCGGCGCCTTTTTTGCTGTATAAATAACCGGCGTTGCGCAGATCGAGCAGTATCTGCTCTAAAAACTTTTTGGGTATGTGCTCTTCCTCTGCTATCCTCGAGATCTGCATCGGCGGCTTATCCATATTTTTACCCATTATAACCAGGGCCTTTATCGCATACTTGGTTTTTTTTGATAACATGCTTGTTTAAAGTTTTTTAATTCGAATTAAATGGCAGCCCGGTTTAGCGCTTAGCACCGTCTGTAAAATATTCATTTAACAATATTACCAAATATCTTTTCAATTCATAAAATCTTTTCAGCCTGGGCGCCGATTAAAAAACGTTCGTCGGTATGAAGGCTCAATACATCCAGGGTATCACCAACGCGAACAATACCTTCTCCGCTGTGTACCAGGTTCTGGCCAAAATAAACCTTATTGTTGCGTAGGCGGAATTTGGCCAGGGTTTTCAGGGGTTCCTTCCCTTTTGTGCCGGTTTGCTGGTTTATGGTCGGTATTGGGCAGCGGGCGCAAAGCTTAACGCCATTAAAATCGATGTTGTTTATTCTTACATGATCCATAAGGTCTTCTTCAAAAGCGCATCCGCCGGTAAACACAATATTAGGCCTGAACCTGTCGATTGGCAACTTTGTGTCCATCCGACTGTTCAGGTCGTCAAGGGAAGCCTGTCCGAGCAACAGAAAAGGATAAGCATCCGAGAACGAAGTAATATGATTGCCGCGGGCATAGGCCTGGTCTACCAATCGCCGGCTGTCATCGGTCATGTAAACGAGCCGGCAATTAATCCCCAGCATCGAACTGAACCAATCATCTGCAGTTTTGCTTACGTATGTCGCCGGGCAGGTATCGTCCCAAACAGTAACCATGCCCGGGCTGCCCGAAGCAGGCTCGCCGATCGGGATATGCAGTCCACCCGGTTTGCTGCGGTGGGTGACATGCAGACCATTTGTCCCGATAGAAACCCGTAGTTGTGTCATTTCGGATGCTTCCCGCTGCGAAATAAAAAGCCCGTTCTCATCTACGAGCATCCAGCGACGGTCGTGCTCAAAGCCACGATCAGTCACTATTGCCTCTTTTACAGACACCCCAGGAAGTGATTTAATGGGATAAATAAACAGTTCGCTTACCTGCAACATATGCCCAAAAATACAAAAAAGCAGGAACATTCCCGCCTTTTGTTCTATCAATGACCGGGTTCAGGCTTGAGAATCATGCCTTTAGGCTACTAACAATTGCTTTATCCTTTAATGAACAATTCACTACATTAGCTAACCAATAAAAACCAATATGTCAAACGGCGAATTTAATTATACCCCGAATTCCAATCACACTTACGACGCCATTGTGATCGGCTCGGGGATCAGCGGGGGATGGGCCGCCAAGGAGCTTTGTGAAAAAGGCCTTAAAACACTGGTGCTGGAGCGGGGTAAAAATGTGGTTCATTTAAAGGACTACCCAACTGCTACCAAAAACCCATGGGATTTTAAGCACCATACCTACCTGCCAAAGTCTGTAACCGACGAAAACCCGGTGGTCAGCAAATGCTATGCTTTTGACGAAACTACCGAACATTTTTTTGTAAAGGATAAGGAACATCCTTACATCCAGCAAAAACCGTTCGATTGGATACGCGGTTACCAGGTAGGCGGTAAATCCCTGCTGTGGGCCAGGCAAACCCAGCGTTGGAGCAAATTTGATTTTGAAGGGCCGGGCCGCGATGGTTATGCGGTCGACTGGCCCATACGATACGATGATATTGCTCCCTGGTATAGCCATGTGGAATTGTTTGCCGGGATTTCGGGCAACCGCGACGGCCTGGAAACCCTGCCCGACGGCGAGTTCCTGCCGCCCTGGGAGATGAACACGGTTGAAAAGGTGATCCGCGAGCGCATTATATCAAATTATAAAGATCGGGATGTGATCATTGGTCGATGTGCACACCTAACCAAGCCAAAGCAAATTCACCTTGACCAGGGCCGTGGACAGTGCCAGGCGCGTAACCTTTGCCAACGCGGATGCCCCTTCGGCGGCTATTTCAGTTCGAACTCGGCCACGCTTCCCACCGCGAACAAGACCGGCAATCTTACTATATTGCCGGATTCGGTGGTGCACAGCCTGATTTATGACAATAAAAAAGGGAGGGCGACCGGCGTAAGGGTTATCGATGCGCATACCAAACAGGCCACCGAATATTTCGCGAAGATCATCTTTGTAAACGCTGCCTGCCTCAATACCAACCTCATCCTCATGAACAGCACCTCGACGCGGTTCCCGGATGGTTTTGGTAATGATAATGGTTTTTTGGGTAAATTCATCGCCTTCCAGAATTACCGCGGCAATATCAGTGCTACTTTTGACGGTTACCTCGATAGTTATTATTATGGCAGAAGGCCCTGCGCCGTGATGATGCCCAATTTTCGCAATGTGCATAAACAGGAAATGGACTTTAAACGCGGATACATGGTATTTTACAGCGCCACGAGGGCAGGTGCGGGCCACGGCGTGGAAGGCCCGCAGATCGGCGGCGCCTATAAGGATGCCATTTCCGAAGCCGGCGGCTGGGATATTTTTATGATGATGCAGGGCGAGACTTTGCCAAAGGAAACCAACCTGGTCTATCTTGATAAAACAAAAAAAGACGATTGGGGAGTGCCGCTGTTGAATGTCTCGGTAGATTATGATGATAACGACGTTAAACTGATGAATGATTTTTTGCAAACAGGTTCCGAGATGCTGGAAAAGGCGGGCTGCAAAAACATCTATCCTTATGACAGCCACTGGCCACCAGGTCTCGATATCCACGAAGTGGGTGGAGTTCGGATGGGCCGCGACCCGAAAACCTCGGCGCTCAACCAATGGAACCAGTTCCACAATTGCCCCAACGTGTTTGTAACTGATGGAGCCTGTATGACAAGTACCGGGGTGCAAAACCCCTCGCTTACCTTTATGGCGCTAACCGCGCGGGCTGCAAATCACGCGGTGGAGCTTTTGAAGAAAGGCGAGGTTTAATTAATAGGGTGGCCATTCCGGTTAACTGAAATTCGAGCCAGACATAAAAATCACTGAAACAATTCGGCACTTCGATCATCCAACAATACAACATTCCAACAATAAAACAATAAAACCATGTTAGTAACAACCAGCACATTTTTAGAGGGGTATAAAGTAACCCAGCATTTAGGAATAATAAGAGGCATTACCGTACGGTCACGCGGGGTAGGCGGCAATTTTATGGGCGGCGTGCAGGCGATGTTTGGCGGCAGGAACACCATTTATACCGAGTTATGCGAAAATGCCCGCGAAGAAGCCTATGAACTGATGATGCAGCATGCACAGGAGCACGGCGCCAATGCAGTGATCAATATGCGCTACGATGCCAACGAAGTGATGCAGGGCATTACCGAGGTTTTGGCTTATGGAACAGCAGTGGTTGTGGAGAAAATCTGAGCGCGAAATACATTGTCTTCTGAGGGTCAAAAGCTTCAAAATCAGACGTAACCGTTGCTTTTAAATGACGTTTTGCCTTTTTGATTTTCTCGTTAATCCCTACTTTTGCAAACAAAAATCATCATGAAAAATATCATTGGGATTAATGAAGAAAGTCGCAAAGCGGTGTCAGATCAGCTCGTTAAGCTGCTGGCCGACGAGTTTGTTTTGTATACCAAAACCCGCAATGCGCATTGGAATGTGGAGGGCTCCGACTTCCACTCCATGCACTTGTTTTTCGAAAGTCAGTATGAGGCGCTCGACGATGCCATGGACAGCGTAGCCGAACGCATCCGCACCATCGGTCACTACGCGCCGGCGACGCTAAAGAGTTTCCTCGACCTCACTCACCTGACCGAGAAGACCAGGGATAAAAATGATAGCTTTTCATTTATTAAAGAATTGCTCGAAGATCACGAAAGCATCATTGAGTTTATCCGGGGCAACATCGATCCATTCGCGTCTAAGTACCATGATTACGGCACCAGCGATTATATCACCGGTCTGATGGAAGGCCACGAAAAAATGGCCTGGATGCTGCGGTCGCATTTGCATTGAGCGCATCGGTAGCGATGGTTTATAAGCGTCGGTCGGAAAATCGAACCTTCCGACTTTTCCACTTTCCGACTTTCGGACTTCCGGACTTTCGGACTTCCCGACTATTTCACCACCTTTGCAGCTTGTTACAATTTTTCAACCAGTGCCGCGAAGCAAATTAACCTTATACATTTTTATCGCGCTCATCCTGGGGGTGGCAGCCGGCTATTGGTACAATGTGCGGGTGATAAGTTCGATCAATACCCGTTTGAGCATCGAACAGTCGGCAATCAAAAACATTGATCATGCTTTAACCGGCTTAAAGGACACCACTACGACCGGATACAAAACAATTGACCGACAAAGACCGGTTTTGAGGAGCCGGGTAGGCGCTGATGAGGCGATAATCGATCATAAACTGGAAGGCTTCAGCATTCTGAGCGATATTTTTCTGCGCCTGATAAAAATGATCGTGGGTCCCTTAGTATTCGCCTCACTGGTGGCAGGGGTGGCTAAAATTGATAATATCAAAAGCGTAGGCCGCATCGGCGGGAAAACCCTGTTATGGTTTTTCGGAGCTACGTTGATTTCGCTGCTTTTGGGGATGCTGCTCGTGAACCTTTTTGGCCCGGGAAAGGACATCCACTTTGTTATACCTTACAATCCTGCAATCATTCCGGCAAGTCAAGGCATATTTTCCTTAAAGGACTTTGTAAGCCATATCCTCCCCGAAAGCTTTATTGATGCCATGGCCCATAACCAGATGCTGCAGATCGTGGTTTTTGCGCTGTTCTTTGGCGTCGGGACGGCGGCTATCGGCGAGAAGGGCAGGGTAGTGACGAAGTTTTTCGAGGCTGTTACCCAGGTTCTATTGAAAATAACCGGCTATATAATGCGATTGGCGCCTTTGGCTGTATTTGGCGCGATGGCAGCCATTATCGCCCGACAGGGATTGAGCATAATATCAACGTACGTGACATTTATTGGCGAATTTTATTTTTCGCTGTTGCTTTTGTGGCTCGTAATTATAATGGCGGGATACCTAATCATCAACCGGCGCGTGTTTTCCCTGGTTGGCAGGATAAAGGATGCCATTTTAACCGCCTTCGGCACATCGACCAGCGAGGCCGCTTATCCTAAATTATTTACCGGGTTGGAGGAGTTTGGCTGTAGCAATAAAATAGTCAGCTTTGTTTTGCCGCTGGGCTATTCGTTTAACCTGGATGGCGGTATGATGTATATGACTTTCGCCTCGCTGTTCATCGCCCAGGCCTGTGGCGTGCATTTGTCGCTGAGCCAGCAGCTTTCCATGCTCCTGATGCTTATGCTGGCAAGCAAGGGACTGGCGGGTGTCCCAAGGGCCGCGCTTGTGGTAGTGGCCGCCACCATCAGCCAGTTTAATATCCCCGAGGCAGGATTCGCCCTCATTATCGGGATCGATCCGCTGCTGGATATGGGCCGGTCGGCAACTAACGTCCTCGGGAATGCTGTAGCCACAGCGGTGGTATGCAAATGGGAGGGGGAGCTGGGGGATGCGGATGTTTAATGAGTATATTTAGCCCGGCCGTAGAGACGCAATGCTTTGCGTCTCTGACTCTTATGTATTTTAAACAAAGTTATTGGGATGCAATACCATGAGGCGTTCGTGGGATGAAGTAATTATTCCCGGAGACGCAAAGTATTGCGTCTCTACGCAGAAATCTATATCAATCAAATAATATCATCAATAAAGCAAATCAAATTCTTAAAATTGTCCCGGAATTTCAAAGAGGGCTAATTAATACTTTCATTCTCTTGCCTTCAGTTGAAGACAATTACTAAAATTCATCAAACTGCCGCATGACCGACACATCCAAAAAAGTTTTCCTGCTCACCACCATCATTGGCTCGTTTCTCTTAT
>Ga0302303_10002718_pt1 | contig 10473 bp, 6 predicted proteins | sample III_Palsa_E2_1_FD_194542 | JGI IMG/M metagenome (GOLD analysis project Ga0302303, IMG submission 194542) | Peat permafrost microbial communities from Stordalen Mire near Abisko, Sweden - III_Palsa_E2_1 | ecosystem: Environmental > Terrestrial > Soil > Palsa > Peat permafrost | place: Sweden... | reverse complement strand
AATCCACATAGGTGGTTGGATATAACGCCCCGGACACACCGTTGTAAATAACGGAATCCCCTGGAGCAAAATTACTTCCGGTAAGCGTCAAAAATTGACCTGATGTGCCCTGAGATACAGTCTCCGGCGAAACGCTTGTTAGCGACGGATCCGGATAACTGACTGTAAATGTCAGAGCAGCCGAAGTACCGCCTCCAGGAGAGGAGGTTACAACCCTAATAGGGACCTGAGCGGGAACGAGCAAGAGAGACGCGGGAACCACAGCCGAAAGCAGCGAACTGCTAATATACGTTGTTGGAAGCGGGCTTCCATTCCACTCGATTACCGATCTTTTGAGAAATCCGGTCCCAACGACGTCAAAGTTGTAGGCTGATTCTCCCACGTACGCATACGCCGGAAGTAGAGAGGTGCTTACCGGAGTTACATTCGTCGAGTTGAGATAGAGATTCAAGGTATTCGGCTCACCATCGACAACAACATCGGGCAAGCCGTCCTCGTTGAAATCACCAAGCACGGGATCGTGAACGTCGGTCGCGCCAGGTGTAGTTATTTCTCCCTGAAGGGTAAAGTTGCCCGTGCCATCGTTGAGCCAAACTGAAAAATCTCCTGTTCCCTGCTGCCCTACAGTAAGATCCAGGCTCCCGTCCGCGTTCAGATCTCCTGCGTAAATCCCGCTGGGGTACTGTTCCGTGGTGTAGCTGTGGCTTTGCGTGAAGCCCCCAGTTCCATTGTTTAGGGCAACCCCAAGGCCATCGCTCCAGTAGTCGCACCCGGCGATATCGGTGAACCCGTCATTGTTAAAGTCCGCACAAACAAGCACCCCTCCCCCGCCAGCCGCGCTGCCTGTTGTTGGAAAATTACCCAGACCGTCTCCAAAGAGAATCGCCGCTGTCGGACTATAGTGGATGCCTACAATAAGATCGAGGTGACCGCTCGTGGTAAGTTTGGCCGTTTCAATATCCTTAAGGAAGCCTCCCACGTTATAATAAGTGGGTGTCCCGAATGTCTCGTGTCCCTGATTCAGGATTACGCCTACCTGCCCAGTGCCATTGTCCGCAGTAGCCAGATCGGGTAATTTATCCTCGTTGAAATCGCCGGTGCAGAGGCCGTATATTTTAGTGCCTGTGGCAACGGTTACAGGTTGAGCAAACGTCCGGGTTCCCGTGTTGTAGATAATTCCAACGGAGTTTGTATAACTAGTTGCAATGTCCAGATGTCCGTCGCCGTTAAAGTCCGCGAAAACGGTGGGAGTGCCGAGTGGAATTGGGTAATCGACTTCCGTGAAAGTTCCATCACCCTTGCCATAAAACACGGTAAAGCCGGCCGTTGTTGGGGCGACGATATCAAGATGGCCGTCTCCATCTAGATCCACGACCGTTGGTTGGTTTATGCCTGGAACAGTAAGAGGCGTGGGGGTGCCAAAGGTCACTGGAGTGGGTGCGGCAAAGCTTGAACTAGAAAATGAACAGACAACAAAGACCCAAAGGGCGGAGAACTTAAACTGACGTACTAACATCTTAACTCACTTTTTGGCGAAGGCCATAACTACCGAGCATTATCTGGCAAGACACCCTAATCGGCGATATAATCATTTCACTGTAAAAAGCAGGGGGCCGGAGCTACCGCCTCCGGGTAATGGAGTGGCCACTTTGACAGGTATTTGACCGTGTGTCCGCAGCAATGCCGCAGGAACATCGGCAGTTACCAACGTATTACTCACGAAGGTCGTTTTAAGCGGCTTGCCGTTCCAGTCTATCACAGACCTCTTTAAAAAGCCTGAGCCATAGACATTCAATCTTAAAGATTCTCCACCTGAAGAGGCGCTGTTGGGATCTAGTGTTCCAATAGCCGGTAAGACATCTGTTGTATTTTCATAAACGACTAGACTATCGTTCTCGCCATCTACTACGATATCAGGCAAGCCATCTTCATCAAAGTCTCCGATCGCTGGGTTGTGAACGTCGGTGGCGCCCTCTGTCGTCACAACACCTTGATCGATCATGTTTCCAGTTCCATCGTTGAGAAATACGGAAAAACCGGAACTTCCCGCATGTCCAACTGCCAGGTCGATGTAACCGTCACCGTTTAAATCGGCGGCAAATATTCCACTTGGATATTGCAAGCCGTTAATTCTCTGGCCCTGTTTAAAGACCCCGCTACCATCGTTAAGCGAAATCCCCAAGCTTCCGCCCCAGTAGTCACATCCTGCAAGGTCTGCATAACCGCGCCCGGCAATGTCTGTAGACACAATCTCTCCGCCGCCCGTGGGCGCGGTTCCACGTTCCTTGAACTCGCCTTCTCCATCACCATATAGAATTGGAGCCCCCGAGTTGTAGGCTACTCCAACGACAAGATCTAAGTGTCCGCTATCTGTCAACTTGGCTGCCTTTACTTCTGTGATGTAGGCGCCCATGGTAAACGGACCGTGAAGTGTGTAATACACCGGGGCAGCGAACGTTCCATGACCTTCATTGAGAACTATTCCGACTTGGCCTGTAGAATTATCGCCGGTAGCCAGATCGGGTCTGCCGTCCTCATTAAAGTCTCCTGCGCATAATCCATATATTTTCGGACCAGTGACGACTGTAACGGGTTGGGAGAACTCCCTATGGCCACGGTTGTAAATAATGCCCACACTCGTCGTATAGCTCGATGCTATGTCCATATGGCCGTCACGCTTAAAGTCGGCAAATACGACGGGTGAGCCAAGCTGAATCGGATAGTCTACTTCAGTAAAGGAGCCGTTGCCGTCGCCGTAAAACACTGTAAAGCCGGCGGTTGTCTGTGCGACGATGTCGAGATGACCATCGCCATCGAGATCGATAACTCTTGGCCTGCCTATACCTGGAACAGTGAACTTTGTCGGGGGACCAAAGGTAACCTGAGTTGGAGTGATTCCAGCCACCACCTCCGGTAAAGGGCCGTGATACAACGTCCCTGTGTTTCCCACGGAAACGTCCCCCTCCGAAACGACGGGCTCTGTGCTGTCGGAGGTAACACGGATCTTGTAATGAACGGAGTCAATGGGTTGGTCCAATGGTGCGATATATATCGAGTTGACGTTGCTAAGGTCTAGATCCGCCTTTATTCCGGATATGGTTACCTTGACCGTCGGAAGACCAGTAACGCGGCCAACGACTGACCCACCCGCTCCGAGTTTATTCGGTGCCGAGCCGCTGGGTGAGATTTCGTTGAAGTCGCTTAGCTTATAGGTCCTTCCTCCGATATCGATCGGTATGTCGGTCGTAACAGCGCTTAACCCTCCATCTTTATTCCTGATGTCTAGCTTAAGCTGCTTTGGACCTTCAGACTTTGGAATGAGCTGAGCGGAAAAGGTGTATCTCGAACCGCTGTCTTGTGTTGCAGTGTACGTCCTCTCGGGCAAGGATGGAGATTGGAAGGTCACATCCACAGACCTGGGCTTAAAGGCAGCGTTGAAGGAAGTCACGTCCACGGTAAATTTCGTGACATCCGATTCTTCGCTCGCTGGAATACTTGACGGAAAAAAGGACACGTCCGGTTTATAGAGAAATGACTTGAGGATGCCGATGGGGATTGCAAAATTGAGACCAGATGCCCCTTCAATCCCGGCCTCGACAACCCCGAGGACGTGTCCTTGATCGTCGAGAACTGGACCTCCGGAATTGCCAGGGTTTACGTCGGCATCGATCTGGATCATCTCGATGCCGCCCTTGTCCTGCCGTAGCGCGCTTACATGGCCGGTATTGATACTTACTGTAGGCGATCCATCTGCACCAAGCAGGATATCTTTACCAAGGGGAAATCCAAACGCAGTTATTGGGAGGGTCTCGTAAAGGTCCGCGTCCTGTCCGAATGAAAGAGTTTCAGAAGCGGGTTTGTCTGACTTTATAAGAGCGAAGTCCAGATCTTTATCGACCCGCACTACGTGCCCGGTCACTGTCTCCTGGTTTGCCTCACCGCTGTTCAAAACGAGCTGGACCGTCCTGGCATCCTCAACGACATGTTCGTTCGTGATAAAGTAGCCAGCGGGATCGATCTGGAAGGCCGTTCCGGAGCCGTCGCTCACTTCAATGTAGGCTACGGCATGTTTCACCCTATCGACAACCTCTTTTGTAATCGCATGCGCTGGGGCACATACGATGAAAAGGGTCGAAGCGAGGACCAGTGAGAATCGTGTTCGGGTCATTTCCAATTGCCAAGCGGTCCGCAGATCAATAAAGAGTATTCGACCTGCGGACCGTCTCGTTTTAACCTTCGGCCTGTTCGTATTTGTCTTTCAAGCTGGCGACAACCGTAGGGTCGGCCAGGGTAGTAGTGTCTCCGAGCGCCCGTCCTTCGGCGATATCGCGGAGAAGGCGACGCATGATCTTGCCGCTGCGCGTTTTGGGAAGCTCGGCGGTGAAGAACAGGTCGTCCGGGCGGCAGATGGCTCCGATTTTTTTGGCGACGTGGGCTTTTAGTTCCGCTGCAAGCTCTGGGGTTTGTTCGATCCCCTCTTTGATGGTGACGAAGGCGGCGATGGCTTGGCCTTTTATGTCGTGCGTACGGCCTATGACTGCGGCTTCGGCGACTTTAGGGTTATCGACGAGGGCGGATTCCACTTCCATGGTGGAGACGCGGTGACCGGCTACGTTCATGACGTCGTCTACGCGGCCAAGAAGCCAGAAATCGCCTTCGGCATCGCGCTGGGCTCCGTCGCCTGCGAAGTAGTATCCCTGCTTTTCGAACTTGCCCCAGTAGACTTCTTTGTAGCGTGCGTCGTCGCCCCACAGGGTGCGCAGCATGGAGGGCCATGGCTTTGTGATAACCAACAGCCCAACGCCTTCGGCGCCATCCGGCAGAGGATTGCCCTGCTCGTCGACGACGATTGCGCTAATACCTGGGAAAGGCCGCCCTGCGCTGGCAGGTTTGGTGGTGGTAAGACCAGGCAGCGGCGTGATCAAGATGCTTCCGGTTTCTGTCTGCCACCATGTGTCCACAATTGGGCAGCGTCCGCCGCCTATCACGTTGTGGTACCAGAGCCAGGCTTCCGGATTGATCGGTTCGCCGACAGAGCCCAGAAGGCGCAAGCTGCTGAGATCGTGCGCTTCGGGCCATTCGGTGCCCCACTTCATAAAGGCGCGAATAGCAGTCGGAGCAGTGTAGAGAACGGTTACGCCGTACTTTTCGATAAGATCCCAGAACCGGTCGCGCTTGGGCGCATCGGGAGCGCCCTCGTACATAAGCACGGTTGCTCCGTTGGAGAGTGGACCGTAAACGACATACGAGTGGCCGGTAACCCAGCCTACATCGGCGGTGCACCAGTAGACATCATCTTCCTTCAGATCGAAGATAGCATGCGTCGTCGTGTTTACTCCCGTCAAATAACCGCCCGTTGTGTGCGCAATGCCCTTGGGCTTGCCGGTCGATCCGCTGGTGTACAGGATATAGAGAAGATCTTCGGAATCGACAGGCACCGCTTCATGCTTTGCGGAAGCTTTAGCCATGAGATCCGAATACCAGAGATCGCGGCCTTCAACCATCGGCACTTCATCGCGCTTATCGGTTCTGTTTATGACCACTACGTTTTTAACCGTCGTACCTTCAACAAGAGCCTCATCCACGGCGGACTTCAACTTAACTATATTTCCCCGGCGCCATCCCCCATCGGAAGTAATCACCAGGCTTGAACCGCTGTCCGCAATACGCTCTTTGACGCTGTCAGACGAAAACCCGCCGAATATGACTGAGTGCGGAGCACCTATTCTCGCGCAGGCGAGCATGGCGATGGCGGCTTCCGGGATCATGGGAAGGTAGATTGTTACGCGGTCTCCCTTTTTCACACCAAGATCGGTGAGCGCGTTTGCGAACTTACAGACTTCCCTGTGCAAATCCCAGTAAGTAAGAACGCGCGTATCTCCCGGCTCGCCTTCCCAGATGATGGCGGCTTTGTTTCGCCTGGGACCATTCAAATGCCGATCCAGACAGTTTGCCGCCACGTTGAGCGATCCGCCCACGAACCACTTTGCGTGCGGGTGATTCCATTCCAGCACGGTATCCCACTTTTTGATCCAGTCCAGGCGACCTGCTGCGTCGGCCCAGAATGCTTCCGGGTCGGCTGCAGCTTGTGCATAAATATCCGGATCGTTATAATTCGCTGTTTTAGCTAGCTCTGGATTGGGCGGAAAGGTTTTCGGGTGGGTATCGGTGGAAATGATGTCGATAGTATCTGGCACGCTATTATGCCTCCTCGTTGAATGCGTAAAGTACTGCGATGTTCGTGAAGTAGCCCAATAATCCCTTCTCAAATTTCTAGAGCGTGTTCGGCGACTTCTCATATTGACACGATGTTGATTCTCTGTTATTATCATCATCTATATAGAACTACACAGTTTGTCTATATAGAAAAGTTCAGGTGCAGCAGTTTTGGCACAGGGGCTTGATGGTGCAGGAACTAAAATACTTACAATAACGAGGACAACAATATGAACCGTGTTAGTTTACGCACAGTTAGTACGGCAGGCATCCTGGCCGCCGCTGTGCTTGGAGCCTGTATGCAGGTTTCCGCGTCGCCCTGGATTTCCGCCTATTACCGAGCCGATGAGTACAGTACGATCGCTCCAGCGAGCATAGACTATAACTCAATCACGGAGCTTATGTGGTTCAGCATAGCGCCGAACACAAGCGGAGCGGGCACGCTTGTGGACGGACCTAACGAGACAGGGGCTATTTCGGACACATCCGCCGTTGTTACTGCCGTGCACAATGCGGGAAAGAAAGTCCTGATTACAATCGGCGGGCAAGGGTCAGAAACGGCGTTCGATACCACCTTTAGTGACGGCCATACGTCAACTCTCGTCTCAAACATCGTTAGCTTCGTCAGCACCTATGGCCTGGATGGGGTAGACCTTGACGACGAACCGATACAAGAATCCGATAAGACTGCTTTCGACAGCTTTGTTACCTCATTGCGCTCTTCGCTGCCAAGCGGCAAGCTTCTTACAGTGGCGCCTCCCGATTACAAACCTATCGACATGTTCACGGCTGTCGCGAGCGATTTCGATCAGATCAATGTCCAGACCTACGATATATCCGGTCCGTGGGAGACCGAGGAAAATGACAATCCGAGCGGCAACGGCTATTACACGTGGTACAACTCTCCAATAACATCCGGAGGGTATGTAATTCCGGACTTTACGCCCAGCACTGCAATGCCTTCGGCGTCGTCCGGAGTTCAGCTTTTCATTACCGCGGGAGTATCGGCATCGAAATTAGCGATGGCGACTACGTTCTATGGCTATGACTGGACTGGAGCAACAGGTCCGGATCAAGGTTTCACGTTCACTCCAAACCTTATAAATCCCACGAACTTCAATTCTCTTAGTTACGCGCAAATCATGTCGACGAAGTACAGTTCGACCTACTACCACTATGACACAAGTGCTCATGCCGCTTATCTGGGAATAACCAGCACGGGCGACTTCGTCTCTTACGACGATCCTACCGCTATCTTCGATAAGGTGGACTATGTCGAAGAAAACGGCCTCGGCGGCTTAATGTGCTTTAGTGTTGGGCAGCAGTACATCTCGGGAGCTACGCCGAATCAACCCCTGCTTGCGGCTATTGACTACGCGCTTACGATCCCGTTTGCGCAGCCTATCACCCTGCTATCCTGGCAGACGGGCTACTACGCCAGTGTTACGGGCAGCAGCGACACTCTACAAGCCAATTCAGCGTCCACCGTTACTTCTTCCGATGAGTTTACGGTAGTCAACGCTGGGGATGGCTATGTAGCTCTGCTTTCAAGTGTTACCGGCAAGTACGTAACGGTTAACACAGGCAGCTCGGACACACTGGTTGCATCTACTGCCACAACCATAGCGGCAGCAGAGAAGTTCACCTGGGAGCTGTCTACTCATACTGGAGTCATTGGCCTGAAATCGTCGACAACTGGAGATTACGTCACCGTAGACTTCGATGTGACAGGTGACCCACTTCGGGCTACTGCGACATCACTCGGCGTAGCTCAAGAGTTCACCGTAGGCATAGAGTAGAGTTGTAAGTGGAGCCTAGGCAAAAGCGAATTCCAACTGGACGCTATTAGTTTCCGGGCTCCATCGGGCAGACGGCCGGTTTCGCAGGGCAACATCCACTTTTACACCGCGGATTGATGCATCTGCAAGTGCGGCGCGCGTGTGGCTTAGCGCTAATGCCGGAGAGTTATGCGCTTCGGAGAGATGCGCTAGCCACAACGTGAAGATTGGTTTTTCGGCGGCCAGTTCGGCGGCGAGATCCGCGCACTGTGCGTTGGAAAGGTGCCCTCTTCCGCCGCCTATTCTGTGTTTTAAGCTCTGCGGATATCGGCCGGTGATCAATTGATGTCTATCGTGGTTCGATTCTAGGACTATAAGATCTGAGCCTTTAAGTTCTTCCTTCAGACGTGGGGTAACGGTTCCGGCATCCGTGGCCAGCGACACTCTTTTGTTCAAGTGTTTGTGGGTTACAACAACCCCAGCAGGCTGTATGGCGTCGTGCGGTACTGGAAATAGAGAGATGGTAAAGTCCGTCAGCTCAACGACCTGTCCGTAATCCGTGGGGTGTGACGCGGACACGGCGGACAGGCCGGCGACGGATTCTATGGTGCCTGGAGTGGCGTAAATGGGAGTGGAATGCCGGCTGGCAAACCGATGAGCGCAGCGGGCGTGATCGCCGTGCTCATGGGTTAACACGATCGCGTCAATGTCTTCTATCTTCATGCCTTCAAGAGACAGATATTGTTTCAGGGTGGTGAATGCGATGCCGCAGTCCACCAGGATCGCCGTCGTTTCGGTACGGAACAGAATGGCGTTGCCCGAGGATCCGCTTGCCAGAGATCGCACGCTGAATTTGGTCGATGGAGTTTTCAAGGATATCCCGCGGGACTTCCAGGAGAGACTAAATCACCCTGGTCGGAGGAACCTTCGTGACCCTTCCCAGCAATTTTCCCGCCGGCAAGCAGTACTTTCCCGTCGGCAAACTGCACACTCCCCATATCGTGGGCGGCAACGCTGATGGATGGGCCTGCCACGCAAAGATTGTGCGCGGGATCGAGAAGCTCAGTCGTTGCCGTGGTGCTATTTACGTCTGGAGACCATCCACCGGCAAGCAGTATGGTCCCGTCAGGGAACTGGACTGCCGAGTGGGCCATACGAGACACAGCAAGGGAGTCTGGAAGAGTTGTGAAAAGTTCGGTCTTCGGGTCAAACAACTCCAGGGAACGCGGGCCGAAACTGCCATCCTGGCCTCCGGCGATTAGCACTGTGCCGTCGCCCAAAAGCGTCGCGGTGGGCCGGTCTCTGGGAGTGGCCATCGATCCGACAGTCGTATGGAATTGATTGGTCGCTGGATCGTAGATCTCGGCTGACGCGAGCGGCTTATCGGGCTTCCCCACCCTCCAGTGCTTTCCGCCGACAATCAGAACACGGCCGTCGGCAAGGCGCACTGCTGCCTGACCGAATCGGTCTTGCGCCAGGCCGTTTGGAACCTCTGTAAAGGACTCGTCGGCGGGATTAAAAAGCTCGACCGATGCAATTGTTGTCCGGCGCGGAATGGAGAAGCCGGCAACAAGAAGAACGCGACCGTCGGTGAGGACGGTTGCCGTGAAAAGCTCTCGGGCGTTGTGCATGTGCTGCGGAAGGAGGCGGAAGCTTTTGTGGGTCGAGTCGTAGATCTCCGCGGTATAAAGCGTTCCAAGGACTATGTTGTATCCTCCGGCGAAGAGCACGTCACCGTTGCTAAGAAGCGCTGTTCCTGGGAAGTCTCTTGGGAAGGCGAGTTGAGATTCGACCGGCACGAACTTCGAATCATGTTCGTCAAAGAGATCCGCCGTCGCAACGCAGCCGCCGTAGGAATACGAAAAGCCTCCCGCAATAAGGGCTGTGTGACCATCGCTCAAACAGACCGCACCGGGAGCCCAGCGTTCATCCGTCATGCGATTTCGTATCGGAGTGACTGTCGGGGCGGCATAGCCCGCAGTGCACAATACCGTAAGTCCGCATACAAGGGCAAGCTTCATCTTTGAAAGGCTTCTGCAAATCCGTCTGCCGCTACGGCAAGCTCGATATCGTTCTTGGTGACTCCGCCGGAATCATGGGTGGTAAGGAGCAGCTTCACTTTGTTGTAGCGGATGTCTATATCCGGATGGTGGTTGATGGCCTCAGCGGAAGTCCCAACAAGATTTACAAACTGCAGAGACGTAACAAAATCCTTGAATTCGTAGGTAGTCACGAGAGACTTACCCACGAGGCTCCATCCCGGAAGATGCGTCAGGTGTTCGTTTAGTTCCTCCGGAGAGATAACAGGTTGGCTCATGGCATTACGCTCCTTAAAGGTCTGCAATTAGCTTATAGATGAATTGTGACCCCGAATGACGGCATTTGCAACTGCTCACGCGTAAGTTTAAGCTAATGCATCTTATGATGTCGGGCGCCGTGCTTGAGCAGCACATGGACAATCTCCTGATTATTAAAGAGC
>Ga0302303_10002712_pt1 | contig 10484 bp, 8 predicted proteins | sample III_Palsa_E2_1_FD_194542 | JGI IMG/M metagenome (GOLD analysis project Ga0302303, IMG submission 194542) | Peat permafrost microbial communities from Stordalen Mire near Abisko, Sweden - III_Palsa_E2_1 | ecosystem: Environmental > Terrestrial > Soil > Palsa > Peat permafrost | place: Sweden... | reverse complement strand
GACATCATAGTCCTGGCCGGGCGATACTTCAACCAACTTATGGTAACGGAATGGCGGCATCAGGGCCGGCGTTTCGGCAACCGGAGCCACCGTAGTCGCAGGCTTTTCATTGTTGCCACAGGCGGCCAGCAAAATGCTACCGGAAAGTATCAAACAACATAAAACCTGCCGCCTTTTCATTACTGTCAATTATAGAGCATATCCGATGCTGTAATTTCTCCTTTTGGTTTACCGGGCGTGGTGATCAATGTCCGTACAACGCCGGTATTCCCATTGTCGAAATACTTGATCGTGATCTTGTGGTATCCTTTCAATAACGGCACCGATCCTCCCTGTTCAAAAACGCTGTGCCGGCCGTCATTATCAACTACCAGCTGGTTATCTACAAACAATTGCGACCCACTTGCTGATATCGTCGAAAATGCATAATCGCCGTCGGTATCAGCATGGATATAACCGGTGTATATAACGCCGAAACCTTTGATATTATTTTTGAAGGCCGCGGTGCTCAGCGTTTGCGTCACACCCGAATCGATCGCGGGCGCTTTGGCCAATTGGTCAACGCTTTTAAAATCACCGCCAAGCAGCACATATTTCATTCCTCTCGCTGTTGCGGTAAAGCTGACGCCCGGCAAAGGTGTTTTATTATACATACGCTCATGCGCTACAACGCTCTTTTTGCCCGAGGGTGTGATCACAACCGCTTTAAGATCGCGGTATTGGTCAGGCGGCACCGTATACACCATTGGCGCCGAATACTCGATATCGGTTTCGCGGGGATCGTAGTTATCTAAGGTGTAATAAACCTTCGACCCCGTAACCGAAGGCTTTAAATTTACTTTTAACTGGCTGCCAAAAACAATCGTGTCCTGCACGCCGATAGCGGTGGGAACCTTGTAGTCAAAGCCCGCAGCATCTAATTTTGCGAGATGCCCCGGCAGCCGGGTGTTGGCAAAATCATTGAAATTTTTATGGTCAAGCGGCGTCCAGGCAATTTCCGACAACGCTAACATGCGTGGAAGTATCATGTATTCCACCTTGTTTTCTGTAGGGATGTATTCGGTCCACAAATTGGCCTGCACCCCGATCACATATTTTTGCTGATCCGGCGTTAAAACATCCGGGATAGGATCGTAGCTGTAAACTTTACTTAACGGATCGTATCCGCCAATGCTCAACGGCTCCTGCTCCTGTTTGCTTTGCTGCTGATCGATGTACATCCCGCCGCTGCCCGGCGTCATGATCACGTTGTGGTTTTGCTGTGCCGCCGCTATGCCGCCCTCCTCGCCTCTCCAGCTCATTACCGTGGCGTTTGGCGATAAGCCCCCTTCCAATATCTCGTCCCAGCCAATGATGCTCCGGCCTTTGGAATTTACAAATTTTTCCATGCGCTGTATAAAATAGCTTTGCAGTTCATCTTCGGTCTTCAGGCCCAGCTCTCTCATCAATTTTTGGCAGAATTCGGACTTTTTCCAGGCATCCTTGGGTGCTTCATCTCCGCCGATGTGAATGTATTTACTTGGGAATAAGTCCATTACTTCGGTCAGAACATCTTTGAGAAAGCCGAAAGTAGTATCCGAAGGACAATAAATATCATGAAAAACGCCCCATGTTCCCACTACGCTGTACGTTTTTGAGGGATCGCAGCTAAAAATTGGGTAAGCCGCAAGGGCAGCTTCAGAGTGGCCGGGCATTTCAATTTCAGGAACGACGTTGATATACCGGTTGGCAGCGTATTTCACTACGTCGCGTATCTGGTCCTGCGTATAAAAGCCGCCGTAAGGTGTATTATCGTATTGTTGTGGGGTGCGGTCGCGATAGTTGCCAATAACTGTTTCCGCCCGCTGACTGCCGATCTGCGTCAACCTCGGATATTTTTTTATTTCGATGCGCCAGCCCTGGTCATCGGTCAGGTGCCAGTGAAAATTATTCAGCTTATAGGCCGCCATCAGGTCGAGGTATTTTTTGATAAACTCAACCGAAAAAAAATGGCGGCAAACATCCAGCATCATACCGCGATATGCAAAACGCGGATAGTCGGTTATTTGCACACAAGGCAGGTTAGCAGTTGCCGTACGGTTTGCCGGGATAAGCTGGATAAGCGTTTGAATGCCATAAAACAGGCCCGCTCCCTTTCCGGCAACTAATATTTGCTGTGGAGTTATCGTCAGGCGGTAACCCTCGGGCGGAAGGTTATCCGTGCCAAGGGACGTTAATATGATGCTGTTTACGGCACTTTTGCCATCGTTGGCCTTAAGTTGCACCCGCAGCATCACGGTGTTTTGAAGGTAATCTGCCAGGAAAAGAGCTGATTTGTTGGTCAGGCTGTCGGCAATGATTGTGGTTTGCTGACTTAAAACAAATACACCTGCATTTTTTTTGAGCGACACCGGCGCCGGGATTATTCCGAGGTTTGGGTCGTTGGCCTGGGCATCAACCATGCCCGAAAAAGCTGTCAGCAAGATACTAAACAGCCATAAAGTCCTTTTAAGCATATAAAATTGGTACTGTTAACTAAGAGGCGGTGAAGTTAACAGATTTTAAAAAATATAAACAAGGTCGCCGATGTAAAAAATCTGCGGCATAACGATCCGATAGCTATCGGATTCAGGTTTTCAGAAAGATGATTGTACTATTTCTTTTCCGGTTTAGCCGCTTCGGCTCCAACAGCCTCAGCAGGTTTGGTCTTTTTTATATCATGAGGCCGTTTTTTGCCCCATGAACCCATTGCAATCTTACCCTTTTTTGTCTTCTTATCACCTTTACCCATGATGTTATAATTTGGTTATATTAATTGTTAAATTTATTCTAATTGTAAAATTCCGCATTCCAATACGCACATATGAAATCCGCACATCATTCCCTCACCCGCACATCAATGTCGTTTAGTTAAGAACATTATTCACGCCTCACCCAAACCCTCTCCAAGGGAGAGGGCTTTAGCTGCACATCCGCACATCATTCCCTCATCTGCATATCCGCACATCATTCCCTCATCTGCACATCCGCACATCATTCCCTCATCTGCATATCCGCACATCTACATATCCGCACATCTACGCAGTTACCACATGCTCCTTCGCCGCCAGGTAACGTTCCGCATCGATCGCGGCCATACACCCGGTGCCGGCGGCCGTAACAGCCTGGCGATAAATATGGTCCTGCGCATCGCCGCAGCAAAACACGCCTTCAATGTTGGTGGTCGTCGATCCGGGCGTAGTTTTGATATAGCCCGTCTCGTCCATATGCAGCCATCCCCTGAAAATATCCGTGTTGGGCTGATGGCCTATCGCCACAAAAAAGCCGCTAACGTCCAGCGTCCTTTCTTCAAAAGTCTTGTTGTTAAACACCGTAACGCCGTTAACAGTTTGCCCGTCGCCAACTATTTCTTTGGTTTCCGTATTGTAAATAATTTCGATGTTTTTTGTATGCAGTACGCGGTGCATCATTGCTTTCGAGGCCCGGAACTCATCCCGGCGCACCAGCATATACACTTTACGGCAAAGCTTGGCCAGGTAGGTCGCCTCTTCGGCAGCGGTATCGCCTGCTCCTACAATGGCCACATCCTGTCCCTTAAAAAAGAAGCCATCGCATACGGCACAGGCCGAAACACCAAAACCATTGTACTTCTGTTCCGAATCCAAACCCAGCCATTTTGCAGATGCGCCGGTTGAAATGATCACCGTATCGGCCAAGATAGTCTTTTCTTCGTCGATGATCACTTTATGCGGCAGCCTGGAGAAGTCAACTGAACTTGCGTAACCAAAACGGATGTCGGTACCCAGCCGTTCGGCCTGCTTCCGAAAATCCTCCATCATATCAGGACCAAGCACGCCATCGGGGTAGCCGGGGTAGTTCTCCACTTCGGTAGTTTGCGTAAGCTGGCCGCCGGCAAGCAAGCCGGTATACATTATGGGTTTAAGGTCAGCGCGGGCCGCATAAATCGCCGCGGTATAGCCGGCAGGGCCTGAGCCTATGATCAGGCATTTAACGTGTTCTAAAATATCCGACATTTATAAATTCAAAGTTGATTTGCAAATTTAATCAATATTACCGTGTTCAAGGTCAACGTTCGGTAACTATTCAATACCTGGCTGTTCGTATAAAATGCCCCGTTCACTAGTTTACAGGCTTCCCGATGCCTGCCTGGTTCAAACCTCGGCCAATTTCATCAGCATGTCGCGAATAAACGGAGCCGATGGAATCTGCGCGATATGGTGTACTGAATGTGAAATTGTAAACAAAGGCTTGTTTCACCGGCATATCACCGTGCAAGGCAGGGGCAAATACCGGTGCGTTCGAAAAAGCTGCCTTTATGGCCTTTACCATGTAGTCGGGTAATGGCTTGTTTATGTTGATAAGGCTGTCAACTCTGCCGCTTTCATTAAGTAACAGATTTACAACTACATCCATTGATTTTAGTGTGTCGATGTACTGTCGCAGTGTTCGCGACAAGTATCTGTCAAGGTTTTCCGGAGCCACCGCCGGCTTGGTATGCAATATAGATCTCACAATTACGCCGTGCTTATATACGTCGGTATACACAGGCTTGGGATCGTTCCATGCGTAAGCGTTCCAATCGCCCTCTTTCTTACCATTCTCGAAATTCCCGTCCATGTCAATCTTGCCATTATCCGGGTTAAATTCCTGGTAAGGCCCATTTAGCTTTCCATTTTCGACGGTGCATTCATAATCCTTTTCTCCAGTATCATCAAAAATGATCCATGTACCAGTTTTAGCCCCATTTAAGTAATAGCCGGTAGATTGACGATAAACAATTTGATCTACGCTTTTTCCCGTTTCGCGGTTTGTAGGTTTATATCTTCCATAAATAGTAAACTTTCCGCTGGGAAGGGTCATTTGATCGTCTTTGTAGGTACCGGTTGAAAGAGGCTGGTGTTTCAAATCATATTTAGAGATAACATATGCGGAATCACCAAGCTTTTCTTCCATAATGTAAGCCACGGCTTTAACAGAATCCGCGGAAATTTTGCCTTTGGAATTGACAAACAATTTTGCAGGCTGTCCAAATCCTGCTGCTACAACAAGAAGGGCTGAAAAGGTGAAAATAATGCGCATTGTGATCGTTTTGTTGATTGGTGTTTCGTGCTTTATATTTATTCCCCTTTATTCGCCTTCAAAACCCTCAAAAAATTACCGCCCAATATCTTATCAATATCCTTTTCGGTATAGCCCAGCTTCAGCAATTCGGCCGTTATCTTCGGGTAGTCTCTTACATCGTCCATACCAAGCGGGTATGACTCCGCTCCGTCAAAATCCGACCCAATGCCGACATGGTCGACGCCGATTAATTTGACAATATAATCGATATGCTTGATGAGCAAACTCAAAGGTGGGCGCAATTGATCGGACTCGCTACGGTAGATCGCATTTAACCGGATGTTCGCCAGGTCGCCGTCGTGATAAACGGTCGTCAGCGAATCCAACTCGCGCTTGTGCGCATGCATAAACCTTGCAGCCTTTTTGAAGTAGCTGCTATCCACAAATCCGCTGTAAAAATTCACAAATACCACCCCGCCGTTTTTTGCCAGGGCTTTTAGCTGGGCATCTTTTAAATTACGCCTGAAGGGGTCGATAGCATAAGCGCCGCTGTGCGATGCGATCACAGGTTTATTGGTCGTCGCCAGTACATCATAAAACGTTTGTTCGCCGGGGTGGGAAAGATCGACAATTACGCCCAGGTCGTTCAAATGGTGAACGATCTGTTTTCCGTAATCCGTCAGGCCGATATGTTTCAGGCTGTCGCGGTGCAAGGTTTCGTCGGCGGCGGAAGTGGCCCATGAGGTGCTGTTATTCCAGGTGAGGGTTAAGTAGCACATGCCTCGTTTCGCCAGGCTATCGATATAGTCCATTCGGTCTTCTATCATATGGCCGCCCTCCACGCCTATCAACGCCGCCATTTTGTGGTCGTGTACCGCTTTTAGTAATTCTTTCGAATTGCGCACAAGCGTGATCCTGTCGGGATATCGTGCGATGAGTGCATAGAGCGAATCGATCTCGCGGTTAGCAAATTTGAAGGCGGTACCCTTGCCGTAGTCCGCGCCGCACCATATGGAAAAAACCTGCGCATCCAGGCCGCCCTCTTTTGCTCTTACCAGGTCGAAGTTCCCCGTCGATTGCAGCTTGCCGATGTCGTTACCCGTTATCAGCTCGTCGGAAAGGATATCGTTATGCGTATCCACCAAAATCGCCCGCTGGTGGATTTCCATGGGGGTTTGGGCGTTTGTTTTGAGGATGAGAAGCAGTGGCAGTAGCAGTAGCAGTTTTTTCATGGGTTGAATATAGGTAAGAAAACTAAAAAGTCCATTTATAAAATTCATTCATCCACACATCCTCCGGCTATGAGCCATGATCTATGAACTATGAACCCTCGCACATCCGCACATCCATTAAGTCTGTATAATCCCCACGTTAAACGCCTTTTCTATCGGCGCGTGGTTGGCCGCCTCAATCCCCATCGAGATCACTTTACGGGTTTCCAGCGGATCAATAATCCCATCAACCCATAGCCGGGCCGCTGCGTACCAGGGCGTGGTTTGGGTGTTGTAACGGTCGGTGGTTTGTTTGAGCAACTGAGCTTCTTTTTCGGCGTCCACTTCTTCGCCTTTTGCTTTTAGTCCGGATGCCTGTATCTGTACGAGGGTTTTTGCGGCCTGCGAGCCGCCCATTACCGCTATTTTAGCGCTGGGCCAGGCGTAGATAAGCCGGGGATCGTATGCTTTGCCGCACATGGCGTAATTGCCGGCGCCGTAGGAGTTGCCGATCACTATCGTAAACTTAGGCACAACCGAATTGGCTACCGCGTTCACCATTTTGGCGCCGTCTTTAATAATGCCGCCATGCTCCGCCCGGCTGCCTACCATAAAGCCGGTAACGTCCTGAAAAAACACGAGCGGTATTTTCTTTTGATTACAGTTCATAATAAAACGGGTAGCCTTGTCCGCCGAATCGGAATAGATCACCCCGCCGAATTGCATCTCGCCTTTTTTTGATTTGAGCACCTTGCGCTGGTTGGCTACGATGCCGACGGCCCAGCCATCAACGCGCCCAAGTCCGCAAATAATGGACTGCCCGTAGCCTGCCTTATATTCCTCAAACTCTGAATTGTCCAGCAGGCGGAGCAGTATTTCCATCATATCATAGGCTTTCTCACGGTTGTCAGGCAGGATGCCGTAAATGTCCTTTTCATCAAGGTCAGGCGTTGCAGGTTTGATCCTGTCGAAGCCGGCTTTGTTAAAATCGCCGACCATGCCCATGATTTTTTTGATGGAGTCGAGGCAGGCTTTATCATTGGGGTGCTTATAATCGGTGACGCCGGAAATCTCGCATTGAGCGGTTGCGCCACCGAGGGTTTCGTTGTCTACATCCTCTCCTATCGCCGATTTCACCAGGTACGATCCCGCCAAAAAAACCGATCCCGTACCTTCCACGATCATCGCCTCATCGCTCATGATCGGCAGGTAAGCGCCGCCCGCGACGCAGGGGCCCATGATGGCCGAAATTTGGATAATGCCCATGCTGCTCATCAGGGCATTATTGCGGAAAATGCGGCCGAAGTGTTCCTTATCCGGGAATATCTCATCCTGCAAAGGCAGGAAAACACCTGCCGAATCCACTAAGTAAATAATGGGCAACCGGTTTTCCATGGCAATTTCCTGCGCACGCAAATTTTTCTTCGCCGTTATGGGGAACCAGGCGCCCGCCTTAACCGTAGCATCATTAGCAACGATCACACATTGCCGACCCGACACATAACCGATACCGCAAACAACCCCGCCCGAAGGACAGCCGCCATGCTCGGCGTACATGCCCTCCCCGACAAATGCGCCGATCTCCAGCCAGGGTTTTTTCTCATCAATTAGATAAGCAATTCGTTCACGGGCCAGCATTTTGCCTTTTTCCTTGTGTTTAGCCGCCGCTTTCTCGCCACCGCCCGCGAAAACTTTTTTTAATCGCGTGCTCAGCTCGTAAACCAGCTGTTTGTTGATGTCTTCGTTTTTGTTGAAATCGATGTCCATGGGTGGATGTGGTTACCGTGCTGCATTGGCGATAACGGTTCTTTCAAAAGTAATCTTTTTTTAATTGCGGAATGCGGAGTGCCGAATGCGGATTTTTTTTGAATACGGAAAACCTAATATTTTGATTGCCGAATGCGGAATTGCATTCATTTGCACATCTCCACTTCTGCAAATTAATCAAATCCGAAACAGCAGCAGATCCCTTGAGCACCGCTGAAAAATAAACAACCGCGAAAAATCGAACATCCGAAACTACCTCTTGAGCGAAGCGAAAAATCCGAATTAATATACACATCCGCACATCTGCATATCACGTCAATTGCCCGGCCTGCGCCTCACGGGAGAGATGGACTTAACGATCGTTTCGCCTTTGATCACTTTCTTCTGTGGTTTTAAACGTGAGATAGAATTTTCATAAGCCATTGCTATCAACTCCTTTATATAAGCCTCCGGGAAATCCTCTTTTTCAAAAATCCTTATGAAACGGTACAGGCTGCCGTTACCCAGTAAAAGTTTTTGTTTATCAGGCAGCTCGGATCCGCGGTTGAAACCGAAATTAACATGCGTGCTGCAAAGGGCAATACTGCAAAACACGTCGCCGGCTTTGTCGGTAGGCGACCAGCCGTAGGCAACCGCGTTATAGTTATCGTAGATCAGTTCATTGGTTTCAGGATAAAGGCCCCAAACAAAATCCCTCAGCCACAGTCCGGCGGCCTTTACACTATCTGGATACGGCAGCATAAATTTCAAAAGGTCGGCGGTGTCTTGCTTGGCCATTACTTACAGATTAGAATTGATTAAAAATAAAGATAGTGATTGTTTGATGTATCTTATTCTTAAAAAAGCCGTATAAAAACCAATGTTTACAATTAGGCGTGCCGAAACACTGCATTCTGAATACTAAACACCCCTAATTAATTTTTAGAAGCTGCAAACGATAACATGAAAATCAGAACCCCTAAGACGTACGACGATCTGCTGATCAAAAAAAAACACAATGTTTTAGAAGTTGGCGGCGGCAACCACCCCGACAGACGTGCGAATGTCGTTGTCGATAAATATGTCGACGATAATACCCACCGCTCCGGCAACCTTGTTGTTTTAAAAAACCAGAAATTTTTGCAGGCTGACGGTGAACACCTCCCCTTTAAAGATCATGAGTTTGATTATGTAATTTGCCGCCACGTGCTGGAGCATGTTGAAGACCCGATCCAATTTGTAAAAGAACAGGCACGTGTGGCAAAAATGGGCTACCTGGAAACTCCCTCTTTGTTGGGCGAATACATCGCGCCAAAAGAATCGCACCGCTGGGTGATTCAGGACATTGACGGCAAGCTGGTCTTGTACGATAAGGAATATTTGAACTTTAAACCCTGGATGGATTTTGGCGAAGTATTTTTATACTACCTGCCCAAAACATCCATCGGCTTCAAAATATTGGAGCGCACACATGCCAGCATCCTTACCGTAAACTACGAATGGCGCGATGAGATGGAAATACTGGTCAACCCGCAGGACGAATATTATCTCAATCACTTTATTAAACCCTGGGACGAACGCATATGCGATAAAATGTTGGTAAAACGGAGCTATCGCAGGGAAATCGGCGCTACAATAGCGGCCATGTTTGATATTATGCGCACGGTAACTAAAAGCAAGGTGCTGCGCACGCAGTCATAAATACAACAATCTTTAAACAAACTTAACCACACAATTATGCTCATCCTTTTATCAGTTTACCTGTACAAGTTTCATCTGAAGGCAAGGATGGGCAGAATTTCTTCTATCCTGAAAAGAACCGCTTCGGCTTTTGGCTTGCGGCTGCCGGTGTTAAAACCTGTGACTGTTTCGGCGGGTTCGAGGTAGAAATACTGCATCAAATCTTCAGCATGTCTCGTGGTGCTGGATTAAACGTTAAGCAAAGTAATATCTTCCCAAACGTCCTCATAATTCGGAGCAACGAGAAATCGCCATCCCGGCGCCAGTCCTAAGAACTTAAGGATTTCTGGGCACAAGTCATTAAGATGTTCAACATGTACAGGAAGAAAAAAATTGGAATCTGATGAATAATCGCCAACCCAAATGTACCATCCTGTTACATCGTCTTTTGAAGGATGACGCAGCCCACTAATAGTATATAATCGATCCTTGACGTTTAAAAAAGAAATTCCGATTTTAAAAAAACTCGGCGATTCACAATAGCGTGAACCATATTGTTCACATACTAATTTTTGTCTCCTAATTAAATCCATGCCACTTCTGGTTGCCCTCAAGCTTCTCTGATTGAGTTTTGATGTAAATTTTTAGGCCCCGCAAAGACTTACGAAGTTTCAAAAACTTCGTAAGTCTTCCCCGGTATTTAACGAGTTTCTTTCAACACCCTCACCGTCACTAAAAGCTGCCCCAAATGCCGCATGGTATGCTCGGCAGCGTGGAAGTACAGGC
>Ga0302303_10002711_pt1 | contig 10484 bp, 4 predicted proteins | sample III_Palsa_E2_1_FD_194542 | JGI IMG/M metagenome (GOLD analysis project Ga0302303, IMG submission 194542) | Peat permafrost microbial communities from Stordalen Mire near Abisko, Sweden - III_Palsa_E2_1 | ecosystem: Environmental > Terrestrial > Soil > Palsa > Peat permafrost | place: Sweden... | reverse complement strand
TTGGCCACTAGCCTGCAGCGGGCCGTGTCCATCATCCTGCAGCTGTGCGGATAAGACGCCGTTCTGCGCCTGCGCCTGCAACTGCAAACCGCCCAGAACAATATCCCCGTCACGCATTTTCAGGGACGCCTTCGACCACTGCGCATTTGCCTGCAACTGCAGCGGCCAGCCAGCCTCCAGCAGAGCATGCGCCACGCTCAGCTGGAGTTCGCCGCGCGGTTGGCCCTGCGGCAGCTTTGCCGAATAGGCATTCAGCACCGACAGGTCCATGCGCGCGCGAACGTCATGCCACTCGACCTGGCCCGCCGGCAGTTTTTGCATCACGCCGGAAAAATCCAGCTGTGGCCCGGTAAAGTCCAGCTGCAGCTGGACCTTTCCCAGTAAGGCCAGACGGGATAGTTGCCAGTGCAGCTTGCCGAGCACCTGACTATCCGCTGTCGTCACCTGACCCGCACGACCATCCCACAACAGGCCGTCGACCTGCTGCAAACGCAGCCCGTGCAGTTGCGGTGCCATCCACAGGATTGCCAGTCGCGCAGGTAGAAACCACACCAACAGCAATACGGCCAGCACCAGCACACCAAACCCGATCAGGCATTTTTTCAAAGTTTTCAATCAACCATTCCCGGTCGTGTCTGTCAATGGACTTGAGCGTCCAACGTGCAACGTCGATGATAGCCGGATGACCAACTCCGCAAGCAGCAACGCCGCGCTGGCCGCGCGCGACCTCAAACACCTGTGGCATCCATGCACGCAAATGCGCGATCACGACCTTGCGGGCAACGTTCGTGTACCGATGGTGCCGATCGTTCGTGGCGAAGGCGCGTGGCTCGTCGATGCGGACGGCAAGCGCTATCTCGACGGCATCAGTTCCTGGTGGACCAATCTTTTCGGCCACGCCAACCCGCGTATTGCTGCCGCGCTGGCCGAGCAGGCGCGCACGCTGGAGCACGTCATCTTTGCCGGCTTTACGCACGAACCGGCGATTGCCTTGGCGGAAGAACTGGTCCGCATCACGCCACCGGGACTCGATCGCGTATTCCTTGCCGACAATGGCTCGGCGGCGATCGAAGTGGCGCTGAAGATGAGCTTCCACTACTGGCTCAATCAGGGACACGGTGAGAAAACGCGCTTCATCGCCTTGACCGGCAGTTATCACGGCGAAACGCTCGGTGCGCTGTCGGTCAGCGATGTCGCGCTCTACCGCAAGACCTATGCCCCATTGCTGCTAACGCCGTTTCTCGCGCCTTCGCCAGATGCGTACGAAGGTGAACCCGGCAAAAGCCCGGAGCAGATCGCCACGCGTCGGCTGCAGGATCTGCGCGTGCTGCTCGAGCAGCGCGCGCATGAAACCTGCGCCGTCATTGTCGAACCGCTGGTGCAATGCGCCGGTGGCATGCGCATGTATCACCCCAGCTATCTCCGCGGCCTGCGCGCGCTATGCAACGAGTTTGCCGTGCATTTCATTGCTGACGAAATCGCCGTGGGATTTGGCCGGACCGGCACGCTGTTCGCGTGCGAACAAGCCGACATCACGCCGGATTTCCTGTGCCTGTCGAAGGGCCTCACCGGCGGTTTCCTGCCGCTCTCGGCCGTGCTCACCAACGACGCTGTCTATCAGGCGTTCTATGCCGAATACAGTGCGGGCAAAGCCTTCCTGCACTCGCACAGCTATACCGGTAATCCACTGGCCTGCCGCGTGGCGCTGGAAACGCTGGCTATCTTTCGCGATGAACCAGTATTGGAGCGCAACTGGAAGCTTTCTGCGCATATGGCCAAGCGGCTGGCGCCGCTGCGTGATCACCCGCACGTGGCCGACGTGCGTCAGACCGGCATGATTGCGGCCATCGAGCTGGTGGCAGACAAGGCCACGCGCCGACCTTTCGCCGCCAAAGATCGGCGTGGTTTGCGCGTGTACCTGCATGGGCTGAAGCAGGGCGTGCTGCTGAGGCCGCTCGGCGACGTGATCTATTTCATGCCGCCCTACGTGGTTACCGAGTCAGAACTTGATCACCTGATCGACACCGCCATGGCCGGCATCGAACTCGCCGTCGCTGGCTGAGCGTCATCGCGCAGCGTCGGTTGAAGCGACTCAGTGTCCGAGACTGATGCTCGGATCCAGCATCTGCAAGGCGTGCGCGTTGTCGATAGCGCCGGTATTCCGCAATTCGTTGCCACCGTAACTACGCCCGGCCACTGGAAGACAGTCATCCTTTTTCGGCGGGATCAAACTACCGGTATGACGCAGGCAGGCGCGATCACCCGGCTTGATCAGCGGATGATCGGCAGCTGGTGCTTCTGCGCTTACCAACGCCTGATCCGTGCCGGGCTTCGATTGCGGCATCTTCGGCGAGGTCTGTGCAATCGAGATCGCATTGATGCCCAGACCGGCGATCAATACAAATGCCACAACGGATCACTTCGACAGCAACGCTTTTGAAGAAAGGAATTTGGACATGCTCAAGCCCTCGACAGCTCCCGCAGGGAGACGGGCACCATGCTGCGCCGGTCGCCGGCAACTGGCAATAAAACACCGCTGTTCATCTCGCTGACATTCAGTTTCCCGCTGCATTCGGCCAGAGGCAACAGCTCGGCTATGCTTCTTTTTTGTCACGCGAGCCGCGCATGCGAAACATCCGACTGCATATCGACCAGCCGTTAGCTGTCGGTGCCGAACTGCCGTTGCCGGCGCAGGCCAGCGAACACGCCGCGCGCGTGCTGAGGCTTGTCGCCGGTGATCCATTGACGCTGTTCAACGGCGATGGCCACGACTACGCAGCGACAATACTCACGGTGGGCAAGCGCGAGATAACCGTCCGTATCTCCGGAAAGCTCGCCCTCGAAAATGAGTCACCATTGCCGCTGACCCTCGCACAAGGCGTGGCGCGCGGCGACAAGATGGATTTCATCGTGCAGAAGGCCACCGAGCTGGGTGTGGTGCGCATTGTGCCGCTGCTGACCGAGCGCTCCGAGGTGAAACTGGATGCGGCACGCGCCGAGAAACGCCTGGCACATTGGCAAGCCGTTGCCGCCAGCGCCTGCGAACAAAGCGGCCGTGCGCGACTGCCGGAGATCGTCGCTGCATTACCGATACAGAAATGGCTGGACGATCTTGCCGACGACGGCGCGCTGCGTCTCGCGCTGCTTCCCGATGCGGCCACCTCATCGCGCTCACTGCACTTTGCGCAGTCGGGTGGCTTGCTGGTGGTCGGACCGGAAGGCGGCCTCGGCGAGCGCGATATCAGCGCCCTGACCGCCGCAACATTCCAGGGCCTGCGACTTGGGCCGCGGATTCTACGCACCGAAACCGCTGGCTTGGCTGCACTAGCCGCGTTGCAGGCCATACACGGCGACGGCTGATCGCTACGCTGCCGTCGCTATTTGCCGCACAAGAACAAGCTCGGCTTCTCAGCCGCCGGTACCCGACCACTCGGTGACATCGTGCGGCGCGGGTGCTTCGGTCAGGTCGGCATCGTCGAGCAAACCCAGCAATTCCGCTTCGATCCACTCCAGATCGGGAATCATCGCCACGTCATCGCGCACCAGCACCTGGGCACGCACGCCCGACGGCAGCGGACTGCCGTCGTGGGTCGGGATGATCAGCTCGGCATTCAACGTCGTCAGACGCGGGAAGCCCTGCGTCAAGATCGCGATAAAGGGAAGCTTTGAGTTGCCACCGAGCGCCTTGAGCACGGCCACGCGGACGCTGGCTTCGCTATCGCCCACTTCGCTGCCAGCCAACTGGGCGAATGACACCAGCGGCACGCGCCAGCCTCGCCAGGCGATACGGCCCAGCAGCCATTCCGGCGCGTCAGCCACCGGCTCGGGCTTGCTGTAAGTAATCACTTCGGCGACGGTGGCGTTGGGCAATAGCAGACGTAGATTGCTTACCGGCACCAGAACGCAGCGGATTTCACGCGGTAGCGGCTGTTCATCACTCATGGAAACACCTCGATCAGATGCGCCGCCAGCTCGTGGGGCGTACCGGAAAAACTGACTAGCCGCTCAGCGGATATGCCGCTGACCATATCAGCGTACTGTTCAGCGGACGACGATTCGACCCAGACCTTGCCGCCACGATCGTGCACTGCCTGCGCGCCAGCTACCGCATCGGTGCCGCGCCCGGAAAACACGATGGCCAGCGCCTCGCGACCAAATACATTGGCCGCCATGCTGAAGCTCGCGTCGATCGACGGCCCCTGCGATGCACTGGCGTCGATCGGCACAAGTTCGACGCTGCCGTCACGGATCAGCAGCAGCTGTTGCCCAGCGGGCACCACCAGTACCTCGCCGACCCGTGCCCGACTGCCATGCTTCGCCACACGTACCGGCAACGCTGAATGCGCGGACAAGGTTTCCACCAGGGTATCGACAGGTGTTTCGCCGAGATGCTGGGTATGCACGAAGGCCAGTTTTGTAGCCGCCGGCAATGCTTTCAGAAAACCGCAGACAGATTCGCTGCTTCCCGCCGCCGCGCCAAGCAGCACGATCTGGCCAAGGCTGTTGGCCCGAATCTGTTCGGCATCTTCGTAGGCCATGGGGGCGATGGCTTCTTCCATGGAGAGCAGTTGCAGGCTCATCACCAGCTCATCGTCCGGCTCGGCCGGATCGGCCTCCGGCGCCAGAAAATCCGCGGCGCTGACCTTGTGGATGCCAAAATCTTCCGCCGCAGGTTCCACGGCGGACACGCTCGCGGTTTGCTCGTCTTCGTCCAGCAACGCCCAGCTGTCAGGCGCGCGCGCCTGGGATACCAGCGCATCGACCGGAATCTGATCCACTGCCGCCGCAGGAATCGTTGCCATCGCGATATCCGTGAGCGGCGCCAGTTCCAGATGATCAAGCTGGAAAACCGGCGGCGTTACGTTACTCGGGCTTGCACCCGTTTGCGAAGATGTGATCGCATCGGTGTTGTGCGACGAAAAGGCGGAATCGTTATCGGTCTGCTCGCCTGCCGGCGGACCAAAATGGCCATCGTGCAGTGGCGGCAAATCTTCGTCACCAGTGAAGCGCAGACCAGAGCCGGTAGGCTCTTCCTCGTCATCGATCAGCTCGCCGGATGCCAGCAGCGCTTCGAGTTCGGCGGCGAGATTTTCGGACTCCTCACTGGCTGCATGTGCGTGCAGCTCCTCGGTAGTCGCATAGGCCGGTCGATCCGATTCCAACGATGGCGGCTCATGCGTCAGCGACTCGGCCTCGCTTTCCACCGGAGCCTCGGCCACAACCTCTGGCTCGGACGCTGGCGCGGAAACTATCTCAACCGCCGATTCCCTGGCGATAAGTGCCTCAAGCGTCTCGCTGGTCACGGCTTCGACACCACGGGCATCCGCAGGACGTGGCGGATCAATGTCACCGATCTCCAGCACCTTGACCGCCAGATGCCTGGCCCAGCGGGCGCGATCCCAGCCGGTCAGCTTACGGCTGGCCTGGGCGTCGTTGAAAACCACGCGCGGATTGTCGCCATTGATGACTTCGTAGAGCCGGTCAAGCGCGTCGTCGGCCGAATCGTCCAGGTTCACTACCAATACCTGGGCGCCTGACTGATCCAGCAGCTCGCGTGTGAGGGTGGCCATGCCTCCCTCATGCACAATCCGCGCGCCGCGCTCGTTCAACGCCTCGCGCAGTTGTTCACCCAAGTCGACATCATCAAACAAAAGTGCAACCGCAGGTGCCGCCTGACTCATGATTCGGCTCCGACGCGCTGCTCAAGCACCTCGGTGATCTGCACCAGAAGCTCGGCTTCCTGATAGGGCTTGCCGAGATAGCGATCCACGCCGATATCGAAGGCTCGCTGACGATGTTTGTCACCGCTGCGCGAGGTAATCATGATGATGGGTACATCACGCAGGCGCGGGTCGGCCTTCATGTGCATGGCCAACTCATAGCCATCCATACGCGGCATCTCGATATCGAGCAGCATCAGATCCGGCACGCGTTCGTGGAGCTTCTCGATCGCATCGATACCATCCTTGGCGGTGCTGACATCGTATTCGTGGCGCTCCAATACGCGTCCAGTGACCTTGCGCATGGTGATCGAGTCATCCACCACCATCACCAGCGGCCGCACCCGCACTTCCTCGATCACCGGCGCCTGCACAGCGCTCAGTCCGTCGGCGATGCGATGCTGGCGGCGCGTGATGCCGTGACGGACCAGCGGCGCCAGATCAAGAATGATCAGCACCGAACCGTCGCCCATGATGGTGGCGCCGAGCAGGCCGGGCACCGAACTGATCTGCGGGCCGACCGACTTGACCACGATTTCGCGTGAACCTAGTACCGCATCGATGCGGATGGCGGCCCGCAAGTCGCCGGCCCGCGTCAGCAGCAGTGGCTGCTGCTCGCCTTCGGCCGGCAGACCGGGCGGCAGGCCCAGCAGCTCGGCCAGATCGTGGATGCCGTATTCCTCGCTACCGTACTGGAACGTCGGCTCGTCCTCGGCCAGGCGCACGGCCAGGTCGTCGGGGCTGACGCGCGCTACACCCTGTACCGAGGTCATCGGGATGGCGAACGTTGCTTCGCCGATGCGCACCAGGATGGCCTGCGTCACTGCAAGAGTGAACGGCAGACGCAGCACGAACACGCTGCCTTTACCCGCCTCCGATTCGATCGACAGCGAACCGCCGAGCTGCTTGATCTCGTTCGCGACGATGTCCATGCCGACGCCACGGCCCGCCAGCTGAGTCACCGTGCTGGCAGTAGAGAAGCCAGGCTGGGTGATCAGTGAGAGCAGCTGGTTGTCAGTCGGCTTGGTATCGGCGCGCAGCAATCCACGCTCGATACCGCGCTTGAGAATCGCTTCGCGATCGAGGCCGCGGCCGTCGTCGCTGACGCGAATCACCACCTCGGTAGCTTCACGCGCGACCCGAATATGCACGGCGCCTTCGCTTGGCTTGCCGGCGTTGCGACGCTCGTCCGGCGACTCGATGCCGTGGGCAATGGCGTTGCGCAACATGTGCTCGAACGGCGCCTTGATGCGGTCGAGCAGGTTGCGGTCCATTTCGCCGTGCGCACCGTCCACATACAGCTGCGCGCTCTTGCCGTCTTCCTGCGCCGCCTGGCGCAAGGTGCGACGGAGATTCGGCACCATCGTGTCGAACGGCAGCATGCGCGTACGCAGCAAACCGTCCTGCAGTTCGGTACTGACGCGCGACTGCTGGATCAGCAGGGTTTCGGCCTGACGGGTAAGTTCGTCGAGCAGGGTCTGAATGGACACCAGATCGGAGACCGACTCGGCCAGCGCACGGGAGTACTGCTGCAGCTGCGAGTACCGATCGAGCTCGAGCGGATCGAACACGGTGAGGCCCGCTTCGCGATGCTCGCGCTGGAAGCGCGCGATGATCTGCGCCTCGGTTTCGATTTCCAGCATGCGCAGCTGGCTGCGCAAACGCGAAACCGTCTGTTCGAGCTCGACCAGGTTGAAGCGGTAACCGGCAACCTGCTGTTCCAGACGCGAACGGTAGATCGCCACTTCGCCAGCATGGTTGACCAGGCTGTCGAGCAGGTCGGCGCGAACGCGGATCTGTTCCTGCGACGAGCGCACCTCTTCCTGCACTTCGGGCAACAGATCGGGGAGGTCTGGCAGATCCTGCGGAATGACCGTGGCAATCGGTGTCGTCGGGAACACCAGCGCGCTGGACGCTCTTGTCTGCGGCGCGGCATCGGCAATCGATATGGCATCGTCGGCGAGATTCGTTTCGCCAGCCAGCGCCAGCAGGCGATCAATCATGTCCTGCGGGTAGTCGGCCGACTGGCCTAGCGAAACCGATTGGACCTGCTTGTGCAGCCGATCGAAGCTGGCTTCCAGCGCTGCGATCAGCGGGCCGGTCTTGGCCGGATCGCGGATGGGCTTTTCAAGCAGTGTTTCCACCGCATGGGTAAGATCGCCCACGCCCATCAGGCCGGCAATACGGGCACCGCCCTTGAGTGTGTGCAGGTCACGCTGCAGCTCCGAAACATAGGAAAGCTCGGTTGGCGCGTCGTGCCACTGCGCCATCACACCATCGGCGTGATCGAGAATTTCACGGGCCTCGTCGATGAATACTTCCAGCAGATCGGCGTCGATGTGGCCCGACCCGGCCAGTGCATAAACATCGTCCTGAACTATCACCGGCTCGTCGACTGCACGGTCGACTTCAGCCTCTTCGGCGACAGCATCAGCCGCGGTATTCGAAACAGCGGCCTCTTCAGTCGCACGTGCCTCGGCCTCGCGCTTCTCGGAAGCCAGCAGCTCGGCCGCAATTTCATCGGCCGCCTGCTGCGCCGCCAGTTCGGCGGCGTGCTCGGCCGCAAGCTTCTCGATGGCGGCCTGCTCGGCTGCTGCTTGTTCGGCCGCAGCCTGCTCCGCGGCGGCCCGCTCTGCCGCAGCCTTTTCGGCAATCAACTGCTCGGCGGCAGCACGCTCGGCTGCGGCCACCTCCGGCTCGAATGCACCCAGCGCAGCGACCATCTCGGCAGCGAGCGCCGCATGATGCGCATCGTCAGGGTGAACTACCGTCGAAGCGTCTGCCTCAGGCGTACTCGTCTCGCTGGCCGCGTGCGGCGACTCATCCACTTCGCTTTCGACGGCTTCAGCGGACGTGATGCGTTCGTCCACGGTGGTTTCGGGCGTTACATCGAATTCGGCATCATTGATCGCCGTATCGATGTGCGCTGCCTGCGGCGACACTTCGGTCTCGGGTTCGACGTGCTCATCGTCCTGATCGATGTCTGCTGACGCCCCCGTCGCATCAACCTCTTTGTCTTCCTCGTCGGCATGGCGCTCGTAAACAACGTGAGCGATCTGCGATTCCGGGTAACGATCGCGCAGTGCGGTGATCTGTGCGGCGAGAATATCGGCATTGGGCAGCTCTGGCTGGACAGCATCGAACTGGTCCATGACGTGATCGACCAGATCCACCGTTTGCTCGAGCATGCGCACGCCGTCGGACGACAGCGCGATGTTCAGTGCACGCAAACGCTTGAAGAGGCTTTCGAGCGGCGACAGCAGCTGGGTCAGCAGCTGGATATCGACCATCGCAATCGCACCGTGCAAGGTGTGTACGGCACGCAGGAGATCTTCACCAATCGGCAGTTCGATGTCGCTGCGCTGGATGGCTCCGCGGATCGTGTGCAGATATTGCGCCACTTCGCTGCGCAGGATTTCCAGCAGCACCGGATCAACCGGCGGCATGACCGGCATCGTCATCGTCGGTTCAAACGATGGTGCCGACTCGAAGGCCGCGAGATTGTCCGCGGCGGTATGCACGTCGGTGAGGCTGGCTTCGGGCACGGCGTCCACCGCGCTCTGCGACCGCGGGATGCGTCGACGCACGACGCGACGAACCATTTCCGTGGCCGTCGAAAGGTGATCCTCGACGCGGGTCAGCTGACCGCCAGCCACTTCCTCGGCTGTCTGCATGATCGCGCCCAGCGGCGCATTGGGGGTGCCTTCACCCTTGAGCGCTTCGAGAAGACCCGGCAGCGCAGCGATCGCATGGTGAACCACCGCCTGCACACCTTCATGTGGCTGGATGGTACCGTCGAGCACGCGGTTGAGCATGTCCTCCACTTTCCAGGCGAACTCGCCCAGCACGCCGGCGCCGACCAGTCGGCCCGAGCCCTTCAGCGTGTGGAAGGAACGGCGCAGCGTGATCAGCGAGGAGAGCTGCGCCGGATCAGCCAGCCAGACTTTCTCGCCGTTACGCAGGCTGTCGATTTCTTCCTGCATTTCTTCCAGGAAGATCTCGCGGATATCGTCATCGATACCTTCTGCGTTGAGATTGAAGTTGGCGTTGGCCGCGAGCGCGTCGCGCATCGGCACCTCTTCAAATTCCTCTTCCTCGATCTCGATCCAGTCATTGCCCTGATCGTCAGATCCGAAGTTTTCCGACACCGGCGGCGTCGTGGTTTCGGTTTCCGCCAGACGCAGACCATCGACGTTATGGGCAGGAGCGGTGTGCTGCTGGCTATCACCGACGAACAGATGACTCAGATCGTCGCCAGGCAACATACTGACCGACTCGGTCAGTTCGGGATGGGCTTCATGTGCAAAGTCATCGCGCATTGAATCATCGGCTGCGGGGTCAGCTTCGCGCTCGGCGACCTTGGTATCCGGCACGATGACCGACAGCAGCGACACCGCGCGTGCCACAGGCAGCGGCCAGTAGCCAAGCAGACCCAGGCTGTGCTCGGCCACGTCGAGAATGTGCTCGAGCCCACCGCGATGCTCGCGTGCAGCTTCAAGGTAGTATTCCAGCGCCGCCAGCGCATCGGCAAGATGGTCCATCTGCGCACCGGAAGGCACGCGACGATCGATCAATAGTTCTTCGGCGACGAAGCGACCCACGCCGTCAGCCAGATCCGCCGGGCGTGGCGCGGAAAGCATGCGCAATGCGCCGGCAACCTCGCCCATCAGGGACGGAGCCCCGACCAGGTGACTGTGTTCCCAACCGGATTCGACGAACGCAACAATCGCTTCCTTGACGTTACCGGTATTGGTGATCGCTTCC
>Ga0302303_10002710_pt1 | contig 10486 bp, 12 predicted proteins | sample III_Palsa_E2_1_FD_194542 | JGI IMG/M metagenome (GOLD analysis project Ga0302303, IMG submission 194542) | Peat permafrost microbial communities from Stordalen Mire near Abisko, Sweden - III_Palsa_E2_1 | ecosystem: Environmental > Terrestrial > Soil > Palsa > Peat permafrost | place: Sweden... | reverse complement strand
CATCAGACTTCCCGACCACTCCCCGTTTGCCGATTGGAAAGAAGCCCGGCGATTTGCCGGTCCGCTGCCTTTTACTTTTACCTATGATCCTTCAATCAAACAGGTACTGATTGTTGAAGGGAAAAGAGAGAATTGGGTGCCGCAGCCGCTAAAAGTGATCAGCTACCATATGCCGTCCGTTAATTCGCTCGTATTGTCGACCCAAATACTGGCAAATGCTTTTATAATCAATAATATTCCATACCAATGGAAGAAAGGAAAGATCGAACATTGGAACGCTTAAGGAAGCCTTTCCAGGGAGTACTAAATATTGTACGGTTTAACTGGCAATTTTATGTCATCGCTGCCGGCGCGATTTTATGTGTTTATCTTTTGAGTGATCAGTTAATTTACCAGTTACGCCTCGCAGGACTCATATTTTGCTATATCCTTCTAATAACCACCATTATTTCATTAATCGTTTCATTTTATGTGTACGACCTGTCGCCGTTATACAAGTTCAAATGGCTACAGGACTTAGCTGTTTTGCCAAATAGCCGGGTTGTAAACATAAATGCCGGATTTGACGAGATAAGCCATTTGATCAGTGCTGAATTACCTGGTTCTGATCTGATCGTTTATGATTTTTACGATCCTTTGAAACATACCGAAGTTTCGATAAGAAGAGCGAGAAATTTCTACCTGCCTTTTAACGGCACCCGGCAAATCAGCACGGCGCATATCCCTTTACCGGATAACTGCGTCGATCTGACGCTTGTGATGTTTGCCGCTCATGAGATCAGGCACGCAGATGAAAGGATAGCCTTTTTCCGCGAACTGAACAGGGTATTAAATAATGACGGAAGAATCATCATCGTTGAACATATGCGCGATGCGCTGAATTTCACCGCTTATAACATTGGCTTTCTTCACTTTTTTAGCAGGCTATCGTGGCTTAGCACGTTTAAGCATGCAAAGCTGTTTGTTGAAAAGGAATTAAATGCTACCCCTTTTGTTAAAATCTTTGTTCTTAATAAAAATGAATCTGAATCTTAGTATCGTCGGTACGCTTTTAATACTTCTTGCCGCTGCGCATACGGTCTTTCCCAGGTATTTCAACTGGTCGAAAGAGTTATCTGCATTAAGCTTAGTAAACCGGCAGATGATGTACATCCATACCTTTTTTATTGCATTGGTGCTTTTTTTGATGGGCTTACTTTGCCTGACGTCTTCAACCGAGATCATTACAACTAACCTTGGTCACCGGTTATTATTAGGCTTTGGTGTCTTTTGGACCGCTCGACTGATCGTCCAGTTTTTTGGGTATTCGCCGCAGATTTGGAAAGGGAAGCGTATCGAAACAGCAATTCACATCCTCTTCGTTCTGCTGTGGTGCTACTTTAGTGCATCGTTTTTCTACGTATACTTCAGTACGGCAGCAGGGTAATTTCAAATTTGGTTGTTGGCTATTTGAAGTGGTTGTACAAGGAGATTCCGATCGTACTCCGACAAATGGGTCGTCGGAGACGCCCCGACAGATCGGGGCGTCTCTACGGCCCTGGCTATTTCATTAACCTGGTTTTCGCGCCGGGGATAGCATCGGACGCCGGCAAAAAGCGTAATGCCCGCAGGCGAATAGCCCGCCCGGACGCCCACTTTCTTAGTAGCGGTTAGCAGTGGCAGCTGGCAGTTATTATTTGTGACTTACCTCATGTGATGCTGCAATATTTGTCGTCAACAACCCAATTTCGGTCGGAGGCGCGAAGTATCGCGCCTCTACGATTTTCGCTTACAATAGCCCGGGATGCCTATCTTATAAACAAAATAAGCACCCCTTAACACAGAAAACAATAACCCATAACATAGCCCCAGACCAGCCACACCATTCACCACCTAAACTTTTTTGTGAAATAAAGTATATTTTTTATACAAAATTTCCTATTTTTGCAGCCCCGTAATAGCGGGTAAAAAGTTAAAAATCAAAGTATAACAATGCAACAGTACGAAATTGTGATCATTCTGACCCCGTTGTTATCGGAAGAAACTGCTAAAGAGGCCATTGGCAAGTATAGTAAGATCTTAGCCGATAACGGAGCCGAAATTGTCCAGGAGGACAATTGGGGTCTGAGAAAACTTGCGTACCCTATTCAAAAAAAGACAACAGGGTACTATCACTTAACTGAATTCAGGGCTCCGGGTGATGTAATTAATAAACTGGAGGTTGAATTACGCCGCGACGAGCGCGTTTTGCGTTTCCTGACGATTGCTTTAGACAAGCACGCCATTGCGTACAACGAGAAAAAACGCAGCGGTGCATTTAACCAGAAAAAACAACCGAAAGAGGAGGCTGCAAACTAATGGCAAACGAACAAATTAAATACGTTACCGCCCCCAAGGTTGAGGATACACGTAAAAAATACTGCCGTTTTAAAAAGAACGGGATAAAGTATATCGATTACAAAGACGCTAACTTTTTGCTGAAGTTTGTTAACGAGCAGGGTAAAGTATTACCACGCCGCTTAACCGGTACTTCGCTGAAATTTCAGCGCAAGGTGGCCCAGGCCGTTAAACGCGCCCGCCACATAGGTTTATTGCCTTACGTAACGGATTCACTTAAATAAGCAGGAGGTTTAAAGCAATGGAAGTTATTTTAAAACAAGACGTAAAGCACCTCGGCGAAAAAGACGACGTGGTGAAAGTGAAACCTGGTTATGGTCGTAATTACCTTATCCCAAAGGGTTACGCCATACAGGCAACTGAATCGGCCCGCAAAGTTTTAGCTGAAAACCTGAAACAGGCCCAGTTTAAACAGGAAAAGATCCGTAAGGATGCAGACGCAATTGCAGCCCGTTTGGAAGGCGTTAAGCTCAACATCGGTGCAAAAGCAGGCGAAACCGGCAAGATCTTCGGCGCTATCAATACCATACAGATTGCTGATGCCCTGAAGAAGGAAGGCTTTGACGTTGACCGTCGCCGCATTACTTTTGACCAGGAACCGAAATTTACAGGCGATTATGTAGCCAACATTAACCTGCATAAAGAGGTTAAAGTGCGGGTGCCGTTTTCGGTAGTAGCTGAGTAATTTTAATTTCGGATGGGTGAGGGCTTCGCCGTCCCGGATTGCCGATTTCGGATTTCATATTTGAGGATATTTAAAGGTGTTTTGCGAGAGCAGGACACCTTTTTTATTTAGCAAGTGGGACGACAAACATTGCAAGTCAACCTAAAAAAGCTAAATTCTTAGTTCCGCAGTCGGCTCCCGATAGCTATCGGGACCGCATTCCGAAATAAAGTGGACCGACCCTTATTCATCTTGAAAAATTTCCGCGCTGCCCCGATGATTTTTAAAATAAATATTATTTATTTGCAGAAAAAAACCTAATCGATATGAAAAAATATCTACTCGTATTCACAATTTTAATGAGCGCCGCGTATGGCGCTTTCGCACAGGATGATAACACGCTAACCAAGATTGGTATTGGGGGCAGCGTCGGCGGGGCTATAGGGCCGGTTGCAAGCACATACCCGGTTGGGAGCGAATTAAATTTGAGACTGGAATTTCCGCTTGAAGGAACGCCGGTAAGCCTCACCTTTAATACCGGATTAACTTTTTACCTTTCGTCAAACGGGTATAACGTAGACTATACCACTGACGGAGGAGATTATAGCTCCGGTTCGGTGGCAGTGTTTCTACCAGTGCAGGTGGGCGCGCGATTTTATGCGACCCACAAGTTTTTTTTAGAGGGTGACGTCGGTGGCTCATTTAATTTGAATTCGCCTTCATCCGAGTTTACGTCGCAAAAGGTGGCCTTTCTGGTGACCCCGCAGGCGGGCTTCACATTTCCGTTTGGCGCCTCCAGGTTTTCATTAGACGCTTCATTGCTTTACGAAGACCGGTTTGAATCGGGCGGTGGGTACGGCCAGATTGCAGCACGGGTTGCGTTTAACTTTGGTTTGTAAATGTTTTGAATGCGGTCCCTATAGCTATCGGGAGTCGATTGCGGAATTTTTGAATAAGGCAACGAAAAAAATAAAAAACGCTTAAAGGTGTTTTGCGCAGGCGGGGCACCTTTTTTATTCACCAGTTAAGCGACAGAAGAGTACGGTAAAATCAATTCCGAATCCGATAGCATCGGGATCGTATTCCGCATTGCTTATTCCCTATCCCGCATTCCGCATTCCCTATTCCTCATTCCTCATTCCTCATTCCTCATTCCTCATTCCGAATTCGACTCCCTATAGCTATCGGGACCGCATTCCACATTGTGTTCACATTTTTACATAACATATAAGCCTTTCGGGCGTTAATGAGGCATTATCCCAATTAATTTGTCTTTTTTTGCGCGAAATTTAAACTACAACATGAAAAAGATCCTTCTATTATCTGCTATTTTATTCGGCGCTGTTTATGGCGCTTCTGCTCAATATTATTACAACAACAATAACGCTAACCCGAACCAACCGGCGCCCAAACTGGGTTTTGGCCTTAGCTCGGGCGCGGCTACAGGGCCGGTTTCGGGCTATTTCCCGGAAGCGGGAGCATTGATTTTGAGTCTTGAACTTCCGATAAAGAAATCACCGGTGAGCGTGGTATTCCAAACAGGATATACCTTTTATGTGTCGCAGGGCGGCTATGGTGTAGGCTATGACGGTGGTGGGTTCGACTATGGTACTTACTATTCCGGCCAGGTGGCGTCGTTTATACCGCTGGAAGCTGGCTTAAAAGCCTATGTGGCGCCGCATTTTTTTCTTGAGGGCGAGGCCGGTGCATCGTTTAATGTAAATTATTATACATCCAATTACACCAACAATGAAACCGCCTTTATTTATGATTTGGGTGCGGGGTACACCTTCCCGCTGGGATTCAGCCGGAGGGCTACAACGGATTTGAGCCTTGTATATGAAAACCGGCCCGAGGCGGGCGGCGGCTACAGCCAGGTTGCCCTGCGCGCCGTATTTAACTTCCCATTAATAAAATAGGCAGAACCCCGAAAATCAGGGAAATCGCTTTTAGAATAACCGGTAGCTTCAGCGTGTGTGATGAGGACGATGGTGGCGGTTTTAACAGCGGTGGCTTAGTTTTCGGCAATATTTGAGTGAGGGGACTCCTCGAGAGTCTGGTTTGTTCGTTGTTTTTCTATAAACAGGGAACCCGGCGTAATGCTATTAATTTAGCGGGAGCACTGGCGTTAGTTGACGCGCTCCGTCTACTCACCCCGGCATTGCTTCGCTCGCCGAATCTCTCTATCGCAGGCGATAAAGAGGGTAAAAATGGGGGTGTCTTTCTTGACTTAATAGCATTGCCATAAAGACAAGCGGCCGTCACTGAGAACGCAGGGCAGATTTGAGTTTTTTATCGAGACAGATTTTTAAACGCGATTTCCCTGGCCCACCAACGATTTACCCTTAATTAAACCGTCGAATTTTTTAATTTAGACGGTTTAATTCCTATGGCTAAAAAAACGACGGCAAACCAAAAATCTTCGGGAAACAAATCCAAAGGCATCTTTAGGAGCGGCTGGCTCAAGCTTGTGCTGCGGATTTTAAAACTGGCCTTTATATTTTTTGTAGTGAGCAGCGTTTTGGCGGTTATTCTTTTCCGTTTTATAAACCCGCCGGTCACTTTCCTGATGATCGAGCGCGGTTTTGAGCAAAAGGCCGACGGCAAACCCTGGAAGATTGATAAGCAATGGATCAGTTTTGACCAGATTGCCGACCCGATGAAGAAAGCCGCGGTTGCCGCTGAGGACCAAACCTTTCTTGAAAACCATGGCTTCGATTTTAACGCCATTGAAAAAGCCATCCAAAAAAACGAGCACAGCAAAAAGCTGATAGGCGGCAGCACCATTACCCAGCAAACCGCAAAAAATGTTTTTTTATGGCCGGGCAGGTCGATCATTCGCAAGGCCTTCGAAGCCTGGTTTACCATGCTGATGGACGTATTTTGGAGTAAGAAACGGGTGATGGAGGTTTACTTGAACGAGATTGAAATGGGCGACGGCATTTATGGCGTGGAAGCGGCGTCGCAGGCTTATTTTCATAAATCAGCTTCCGATTTAAGCAATTCAGAGGCAGCGGCTATCGCATCGATATGGCCTAACCCGCTTAAATGGTCACCCACGGATCCCAGCGAATATGTAAGGCATAGGCAATATTTGATTAAGAAGAATATGCGGAGGTTGGGAGCGTTGGATTTCTGAGAGTGGTTCATAGTTCATAGATCATAGTTCATGGTATGACAAGTTTATTTAACGATATTTAACCATCCGATGAACATTAGGTGAAAAAGGAGAGAAGCTAAAACGCTGTTTATTAAAAAAACGTGATACAATACTTTAATGCTGAATCTTGAAGCCACTGCTAAACAAATATTAGAAATAAAGATTCCCCATAAAAGTAAAAACTCGATAATTGAATCGTCCAGAGTCGGTCGTAACCACAAAATACACGTTGCGAATAATAGTACGTCAACTCCAAATGCTATCAAAAGCCGCTTAAATGGTCTTTTGGCAGGAGGTTTTTTTTCTATTAACTGCATTTGGTTTGAAAAAACAACTATTTATATTTCCAGTGCCTCGATTTTCCTTCGGCTATCCACTCCAATGCCGTCTCCATACGTTTCTGGCGGGTCGCATCTGATTTTGCATCAACAATCCACTCCAGGTATTCGCGTTTATGTGATGGACTGAACTTATTGTATCCTTCAATCGCGTTAGGGTTTGCGGCTAATAGATCGGCAAAATCAGCCGGCATTTCGATCGGAGCTTTAGGGGCCGTTTCTTTTTTTACAGCGGGCTTTTTATTGCCGGCTTCATTTAGCAGCATCGCCTGTTTGATAAAATCCACTAAGATGTCATCTGAAGGAAGATCGTTTAAGCTCATGATCTTACCAAAACTGCCTGCGGTACCATCTTCCGGCTTAATTAATTTACCGGGGTCGCTCAACTGGCTTTGCTTCCAGAATCCAAAACCCATGTGCTCTTTAAAAGCAGCCATCTGGCAAACAGACCCATTGTAATCAAAAAACGGGAAGCCCCATTTCATCGTTTCGGTTAATAAAGGCGAAACCGAGTGTACCAGTTGCCGCAGGTGTCTTAATATGGGCTGGGCAAACGGGGCGGACCTGTCAATATAAGCATCAACCCTGCTATCGTATTGTTCCATGATGATTGCTTTACGAAATGCTAAAATAGTCAATCAACCTGCATTAAAACAAATTGGGATTTGTCTCAGTTTGAGTTTAGTGTATAACCAAAAATAAAGCGAGATTTGAAAAGATAAAGCAAGCAACCCCTCATTTAATATTTATTATGAACGTAGAAGAACAAATCAAAAACTATATTATCAGCCAGCCTGAACCAAAGCAAAGTGATCTGCAAACTTTGCATATGCGGATACTTCAAGTTTTACCGGGTTGTAAATTATGGTTCGACAATGGTAAAAACAGCGAAAATAAAACTGTTAGTAACCCAACTATAGGTTATGGATTCTACACCATAAAATATGCCGATGGTAAGACCAGGGATTTTTTTCAAATTGGCCTGAGTGCAAACACAACGGGAATCTCTGTCTATATCCTCGGTATCAAAGATAAAACATATTTAGCCCAAACGTTTGGAAAACAGCTGGGCAAGGCGACCGTGACCGGGTATTGCATTAAGTTCAAAACGCTCAAAGATATAAACGTTGATATACTTGAAGCGGCAATACGATATGGGGTTGAGGTTACCAGTGAAAATTAAATTTCAAACTGAGACCCTACCCAAATTGGCAAACCGATCCTTCCGATGTTCAATTAGGCCGCAGCCAAACAACTTTTACTTCTTTTTCATGGCTTTCTTTCGATAGCTCCAGCGTGGCGTAAAGGTTCGCATTCCGATCGTAATCGGATATGGCGAATAAACCGAGGTTATGGTCACTTTTAGCGGCCGGCTGTCCAAAAACGTAGGTCCTTTTTGGAATCAGGTCATCGCCCGACATGGGATAATAAAAACCATCCGAGCCGCTTACTCCTTTTATTTCAACAAGACCGCCTTTTTCCTGGTGGTCGTTATTTCTTTCGGTATCGTTAAACAGGATATAGCTCTGTTTCTTCCCGTTCAGGTACGCAAATGATTTGTACTGATTTCCGAGTTCCAGCAATTGTGCAGTTCCTTCCCGTGCCGAATGATAAAAAAGGCCGAGACCCCGATTGGATACGAAGTGGTCCTTACGCACCAGGTAATCACTAACGGGATCGCCGGTTTTACTGTAAGTAGCCACCGACATATCACCCAATATAGTATTGATGGAATAATTGCTGGTTTCGATCGTCTCCTCTTCGGAAACGACGGTAAAAGTGCCATCGTCATTGATGAAAAGGTTTTGCGGCAGCCCGGTATATCCTTTTTTTGAATAGCTGTTCACGCGGTCGGACGGTGCCACCACGTCTACCTTTGTGATCTTCTTTTCGAACGGATCCACAATGGCGAAAACCGGCATGTACGTGTTGTATTTATGCTCGTCTTTTACATCTGCCACCAAAACCAGCGATTTAATTACCGGGTTATAACGCACTATACCGGCTGAAACTACCAGGTCCTTTGAAAAGCCAAGTTCGGTAAAGCCAACCAGCGAGGTCCCTTTATCAAGGTTTGCCAAAATCAGTTCACTTTCCTTGCCGCCGCTGTGCGCCGTGTTGTAGCAATAGGCCAGTACACATACTTTTTTGTCGCCGAGTACGGCCATATCAACGTATTGCATGTACTTGTATTTTTCATCCGGCGACGAATAGTAAGCCCGGTCCGCTTCTTTGTTATCCGCGCCGTAGGTTACAATTTCAATGCGTTTGCTTCGTTCCGATACGAAAGTATTAAACATCACGAGGGCGTAATTATCGCTGTTGGGGTCCTTCCGCACAAAAAAATCGGGCATGGGCACGCCGCCATAGGCCATGGCATACCTGTCGCCAAATGTCACTTTGTCTAACACCGCTAATTTTGCTTCGTCTTTTAAATTGCCGGTTTTACCGTCGATGATCAGGCGGTACAAAGTTGGCACACCGGATTCGCGCCTGCTGATCATCAAAACCGCATCTCCGCTTATTTCGAAAGCGCCCTCTATTGCACCGCCTTTTTGATTACCATAGTTGGGCTCGAAATTAGTTACCACTATTTCTTTGTGCGCTGCGTCATAAATGCGTACGTAAATGCCGTCTTTGGGGGTAATGCAGATGAACATGGTGCGGCCATTTTTCATCTGGATTATTTTTGCAAATCCTGTTTTAGGCTCCTCAAAGGTGGGCCCTTCGGCAATGGAAGTAAACTGGGCATTGGCAATGCCGAATGATGTAATCAATAACAAGATCAACAGAACTTTTTTCATCTGGGTTAATTGGTGAGGGTTAGATTGATTATCGGGAAATATTTAATTATAACTTAAGGCTAATGGGATATCTGCAGTTAAAGTAAATAAAATATTTATTGAAAGCAAGTTTTCTAATAATCTGACAGGGCAAAAATATATAAATAATGAGTTGCGCGAAAGATCACCATCCTGACAGGAATGGCACTAACTTAAAAAAAATGCGGTGCGAATAAATATCGAATAATGAATTTTGAATGTCCAATTTCGAAGTTTGCTTTCATCATTCTACATTCGGCGTTCGATATTCGATATTAAATCGTCCTAAGCTAGTGGCACCAAATCCCCAAACAATTGTATATGCCAGCTATTTTTAAAAGGAACTTCCCACTTGGTTTGCAGCTCGTTCAGGTTTTGCACCATATTGTTAAATACGATAGATTCGGTATTGATAGTCCCTTGCTTTACCAGGTTTTCAAAAACAGGACGGGGCGCCGAGAGCACCTCATTTCCTTCCCGGTATGCGAGATTAAAACGATCCAAAAGTGCAATTTGATATTCCTGTTCCAAATGCTTTATAAAATGCACCGATTTATCAATGGAGCAACCGCTGGCGCCGGCCTGCCCTTCATCAACAATAAGTATGATAAAGCGGTTATACCGTATTTCGGCTTTTGCTTTCAGCTGGTTATTATGCGCCGTCCAGCCGGTTACGAAGCTATCCGCTTCCTGCTGGATTTGCGCACTTTCCGCGTTGGAAAACTTGCGGTTAGCCTGGTAAACCCACACTCTTGAATTTTGTGAAAATTGCATTTACAAAGCTATCCATTTTATTAATTTATGGTTTAACTTTGTTGTCATCTTAAGATAAGATATTTCTTTTTGCGCTGAACGTAAACCAACCTGCCATGAGGTTAAAAAATTTACTGATCGCCTTTTCCATGCTGTTGCTCCTGACCGTCAACTATGGCTTTAAACGCGCCTTTGACGAGCAAGACTGGTTGGCATGGGTAAACCGCGCCCTCACCCAATCGTACGACCAAACAGCCGATCCCAAACTTAAGAAGGTGGAAATCTCTGTCACCGGCGATTATTTTATCCGCCTGCGCAAAACCTATGCGAAAAACATGCAGGAATACTATTCCTTCAACCTGCGCCAGTTTAA
>Ga0302303_10002709_pt1 | contig 10488 bp, 3 predicted proteins | sample III_Palsa_E2_1_FD_194542 | JGI IMG/M metagenome (GOLD analysis project Ga0302303, IMG submission 194542) | Peat permafrost microbial communities from Stordalen Mire near Abisko, Sweden - III_Palsa_E2_1 | ecosystem: Environmental > Terrestrial > Soil > Palsa > Peat permafrost | place: Sweden... | reverse complement strand
CGTAAACGGCATCAGCGTAATATCGGGCAGCGCATCGGACCCGGTAACGCTGAACGCGACCGGTACTACCTTAATAACCACGGTAGTAACCGCGCAGAACGGTACCCAGCGCACTTATGACCTAATGGTGAGCCCAAGCGGCTCGAACGATCCGATACTGGCCTCTTTAAAATTGAGCCCGTCGGTAATATTGACAACAGTAACGGCTACCACTACCGCAACGCTGGTAAACTATACCGCTTCGGTAAGCGCAGCCACCGCCAGTGTAACGGTAACCCCAACAGCACAGGATCCTGATGCCACTATAACGGTTAACACCGCTACGGTTGCCAGCGGCAGCGCCTCGGGCGTTATATTGTTAGCCACCGGCACCAATACCATTACCACGGTAGTAACGGCCAGCGATGGCATCAGCCAGAAAACTTATGTGATAACGCTTACCAGGGATGCTCCTATAGTAGCGCTTACAGGTAACCGCGCAACCGACAGCCTGGCCATGGATAGCACGCATACAGCAAGCCCGCTGGGCGATCACCTGGCAAACCTGATCACGGCTGATAACGTAGTGGTTCACCAGGCGGTATCACCTAATGGCGATGGTATAAATGATTACCTGAAGATAGAAGGCATTGAAGCCTACCCGAATAATAAACTCGTTATTGTAAGCAATAGCGGCGACAAAGTTTTCGAGGCATCGGGCTATAATAACAATACCAGGGTTTATGACGGGCACTCCAGCATTAATGGCAGTATGAACCGTGCCGGTACTTATTTCTACATGCTTAATTACAGCGTGAATGGAACCATGAAGAGTAAATCGGGATACTTTGTATTAAAGTATTAATGGGTATATGAAAAACAACAACCGGCTAATAACAGGCACGATGCCTTTATTTGCCGGTTTCCTGAACTTGAAAAAAGCAAATAAATGCTGAAGGGCAGGCTTTGATTTTGAATAATTTTTAACTTATACGATATTAATTATAAGTATGCCAAACGGTTGTTTTGTGCAGATATACAATTATATTTATAAGGAAATATATCAATTATAAATATACCGATCAGCCTGTGAGGAGTGATTTTTTGAGCTAAAAGAAAAGAGCTGTTTAACTTTAAAGCTAATATTTAACCAGGTGAACCGTCGGGATCACCCCTGGTATATATTGAACATATCTAAAATCTTAATCTTATTATTAAAACACTATCATGGCATCCGAACCCTATAATGGCCCTTATTATGTAGACAAAGCTGATAAACAAGCTTTAGCCGAATTAAGCAAAGATATTAAGAGTGAATTAAATGACCAGGGCTTCCCGGGTTATATGTGCTACTCTTTTTTAGCAACCGCAAGGGTAACAAACAGCATTATTTTAAGCAGGCTACCAGGCGGCGTAGGTAACGACCTGATAAAAGTAGGTTACGATCTCAAGGGCTTTCACATAAAGGCAAAATCATGTAACTGGGGCCCTATGGCTGGGTTTATTTGTCAATTGCCGGTATTTAATAAGCTTGGCATTGATAAGGTAAGTTATAATACTAATGAGATAGGGCATTACCTGAGCCATTTGAAAAAATTTAGTGGTACCAAAGCTAAGATTGACGCTGAAGAGGCAAAGCGCATCGCAGAACTCCGTAGTATAGATCCCAGGCTACCCAAGGATGAACTGATTGCTAAAAAAAGCGCGATCAATAAGAAATACGACGGATTAATATTAAATGCGCTGAAAAGTGCAAGGGAAATGGAGGCAAAAAGCGGCGAGTGGACCGGCGAGAATGCCATAAGAGCCGATACCCCCTTTATTCCGCTGAAAAGAGCATTTCCATCTATAATTGACCTGGAAAAAATGCGGGGAGTAATTCAAGTGGAAGAAATTCAAAGGGGGCAACTCATTTATGGCCTTGCGCACAACGTTACTGATGACGATGTTCCCGAAAATAATAATCCGTCTGTTATTACAGAGTTTTTGCTTGTGGCGGATGGCAGAGGATTGTGGGATATATACCATGGCCGTATTAAATATAAAAATGATCCGAACCGTAGTCAGCCATTTGACCAATCCTTTGAAGGAAAGGTGATCACAGCAAAGGTTGAAAAAAAGGTAATAGAGAAATATAAGGCCGAAATTGACAAAATATTTGATTTTGATCGCTCATCCACCCATGAAACTGCTAAAGATGTGGAACTGGAAAAAATGGTAGGCAAAGGCGCCTATGCCACTCTGTTCCCCAGGCTTTCAAAAGCAACCTTTTACAGAGTGAGAGGCTTTGTTAATCCTTTCCCTCCGTTTGGAACACAAGAGTATTATAAAAATGCCGTTTCCGGAGATTATGACCTGTTTGCCATTTGGCCATCCATGAAAGTTAGCGAGGAAGAGTTGATAAGGCAATCGGAACTTACCACAGGGCGCTATAACCGGATAGGCGGAAAGATATTCACCACCTATTTTGGCAATAAATACAATCTTGGGGTTGAGTTTATTCCCGGTTTTAAGGAGTTGAACCCCGATAAAGATGGTATTCCGATTTTGAAGGAAAGCGCGGAGTTTGGCAATATGAACAGCCTTGTGCACCTGGTATCGGGCAGATTAAACAGCTTTGCCGCCAGCTTTATAGCCGAAATTAACAATCTTAAATCAAATGCCAATAAGGGCTTTCATAGCGATGAAGGCGGCCGGCCTGGTATTATGGAGATAGAGTTCCCGATAGCCGTATTTATGCCCGAGGAATTCAGAACCAAAGTGCTAAATAATAAAGATCCCGAGCCGGGCCTAAAGATACCTAAGGTGGCCGATAGGGGTGAAATAAAAACTTTCGGAGGATTGATCAAATCGCCCGACGAACTGGTGGAATTTATACTGGAGTGCATGACAATGAAATACCGGGTGTTTTTGCATTACAGGTGGCTTATCCATTTATTGTATAACACCCTGAATACAGCGAATTACGATGCGGTGCTTTGTGAAATTTTTGAGGATAATAAGGCTGAAATTGGGGAATTTATAGCGGATTTTAACCCCGGGGCCCCCGCTAATGTTAAAGACTTTAAAGCGATAAATGCAAACAGGGTAATTATTGACCGGAAGATGGAGTATGATATTGACGCCTACAGGGCCAACATCAAGCGTATGCTTACCTACCCCGATGAAGCCAGCAACTTTATAAAAAAGCTAACGGAAAAAATGATGGTGTATAGCCTTTTGGGCGATAAACTATCATTTGATAAAAAAAACGATGTAGAGGATCTTATGAATACGGTTAGGATTAATACGCTAACAGCTTAATCAAATGGCAGATATAACGAACATTATTTCGTCTGAGTTTAAAGACTTGTTGGGTATCCACATGAAAGCTTATCATGGCGCAATTATACCCGAAATTTTTGACGGTAATTACGAACAGGTAAGTGATAATGTTTATCACCTGTCTGTTACGGTTGATATTGAACCTGAATCCGAACCTGATGTCGAAGCCGAACCCGATACCGAACCAGATGCCGGTATCAAAGTAGGATTTTTAAATACGGGGGGTATAATTAACGCCTATATTTTTAAGGAGGGCGATAAAGCTATCTTCTGCATGGTTCCTGAAATAGAGGTAAGGCCATTCTCGGGGTATTTTCCGCAAATGGTACCGCAAACACCCTGGCTAAGTGAGCAGGAGAGTAATTTGCCCGTTCCTAATTTGCCTGCCATAAAGGTGGATAAAATACAATGGTTATATATTTACTCAACTGAAGGCCTTGCTGCCACTACACTACCACAAATATTTTTCGCGTATGATTTAGGGATAACAAAGCCTGATGGACTAAGCGATGTGCTGAAATCGCTCACCCGGATTGATGAAAAGGACGATAGCGGCCCCGTTGCAGATTTGCAAGGCTTGTTTTACTTCGGCACCCTGCCTGATTTGCCGGATGAAAATATGATCCCCCAATTTGTAAAAGATACCTGGGGTTTTATAACAGACAATATTAAGATACAGGGCTGCGTGTACCGGTCGGGCTTGATCCCGAATTTGATGATGCAGGTACCCATATTAAATCCGCCTAAAAAATTTGAGGGCGATGTAATAAACACCGTTGAGCTTTCGCTCGCGTTCAGTTCGCCCTTGATGACTATTCAGCAAGCGCTGCCACCTAAAGTGGAGGAGGCCACGGCCAACCGGCTATTAGGTTACAGCAAAGATGCCGGCGATGCGGAATCGGTTTTAAGGCAAAATAGAGAAATTGCCCTTAATGGCGCTTTGATTTTTGCTAATAATGACGAAATTGAGTTGGGGGGCCGCTGGCCGCTGGACGAAGATACCCTGGTATTTACCATCAAAAGCAAATTAGCTAATCTGCAGAGTTATTTTGCCGGTTCACGTATAACAGATTACATATCCATACCTACAGATATTGCAATTGGTATAGCCCTTAACGTATCAAAGAGCCGGAAACAGCTCGAATCGCTTGAGTTTGACCTGGCAGTGGCCAAATGGGAATGGAAATCCGATATAGTGGAAATTGTGGACCTAAACGTGCATTGCACAATAATGAACCCCGGCCGGGTGAATTATGTTACCGCAAATTTCGGTGCAACCGCGCAATTAGGAGGCGATAAGGGAGTCAGGTTATTATGCAACGGCAGTTATCCGAATGGCGAATATAACCTGTACCTCGACCCGGAAACGCCCATCGCTATTTCAGATCTGGTGCAGGTATTCGACCCCGGAACCGGAATTTCCAATGATGCGGATGGGAACAAGACATTTATCACCAAATTATCAGGTAAATATGATTCCGACAGCGAATATTTCGCGTTCGAGATGGCTGTTAATAAAGGTGCCAGCTTAAAAGCCGATACAACCGATCAGCTTAAATTCATTCTTGATGAGCTTAATGTAGGCATTTACGGCAAAAGAGGAGATAAGTTCAGCTTTAAGCTTGATGCTCAGTTTAGCTATAAATTAGATGAGGACGATACCCTGATATTTAACGGTGTTGCGGAATATAACGATGGCTGGCGATTCAGCGTTGCTTATGACGGTAATAATGCCTCCCTAAAAAAGATTGCCACATCATTTGGGCTAAGCAATGTGCCCAATAAGCTTGATAAGTTTTATTTTCGCAATCTGAGCTTCACGTTTGATAGCGCTTTAGGCCTGAAATACTTTGGTGGTAAATTTGAAGTAATGCTTTATGGCAAGCGGGTGTTGCTTCAACTGGAGGTTCAAAAACTCCGGGACGTTACTTATTTTTTAGGGGATTTTACAACCAGCGTTCAAGGAAAGGCGGTAAATTTCAAGATCGACTTTTTAACGGCCGGAAGCGAGCAGCAACTGGCCCTGCAAATGGAATTTAATATAGCTGGTGTTGATATATTTTTGCAGGCATCGCATGATAAAAGTGGCGAGGAAGGTGAAATAGAAAAAAAGAAATTCTCGGGCGGTACAAAAGGCTTAAACCTGCGGCTTACCGATTTGCTTAAAGCGGTTTTAAAAACAGTAGAGTTTAACCTTCCAAACGGTTTTTTACCCGATATTATATTGCAGGACATTTATATATCCTACGATGGTGAAACCAACCAAACCAGCCTCATTGCCTTAACAGCATTTGAAGACCATACGGTAAGGTTCTTTATGCAGTATGGTGCTGAAAATACAGAAACCGAAGAGCCCTCTTTCTATGTATTCGGTATAGACTCGGATGTTGCCGACTTTAGCCAGCTGCCATTGGTTGGCGAGCAAATGCAGGATGTTAGCCTGGCACAGGTTGGGTTTATTTATACCTCGGCTGAAATGGAATATTGCCTGCCCCAGTTAATTGAAAATGAGGACGGAGGTGTTAATACCATTGAACTGGCGGATGAAATATCCTGCTCAAAAGGACTAACCATTGGCGGCAATATCAACCTGCCAAACGGGGAAGCCCCCATCCCTTTAACACTGCCTGTAAGTGCAGATAGGCGGTTTGAGGAGGTAATGGTATTAGGTGCCGACGGAATATACGCGTTGGCAGTAGTAGCTAATGAAAATAGCGCGCCTCCGCTTGTAAAGTGGATCAATGTAAACAAAAAAATGGGTCCTGTTGCGGTTAGCAAACTTGGATTTAGCTTTACCTCGGGCACTGGCGGCGAAGATAGCAGGCTCTCCCTATTAATCAGCGGCGCGCTGATGCTGGCCGATCTTACCTTAAATGTGGAGGGTTTAGGGCTTTCATTCTCGTTGCCGGCATTGATAAGGGGCGATAATGTGGGTGCCAAATTTGAGTTGGATGGCCTGGGCCTTGCCTTAAAAAAGGAACCGCTGGAACTCAGCGGTATGCTGCTGCGTACACAACCCGTAGGCGACGAACTGGTATCGTTTTACGGGGCAGCGCAAATATCTACGTCAGGCTTTAGTATAAAGGGCATTGGGGCCTATGCCAAAACCAGGAGCGCGGGCGATTCATTATTCGTATACGGATTGTACAACGGCCCAATCGGTGGCCCTTCATTCTTCTTTGTAACAGGTATTGCGGCGGGTTTTGGTTATAACAGAACGGTGCGTATACCCAAGTTGGAAGAAGTAAAGGATTTTCCGCTGGTGGCCATGGCCCTAAGCGCGGAAAATAAAAGCATAACCGAAATATTAAGCGACCTTATAAAATATAACTGGATACCCACTTCGGCTGGCGATTACTGGCTGGCGCTGGGAATAAAATTCACCTCGTTCAATATTGTTGAATCATTTGTACTGGTAACGGTGAATTTTGGCGGTAAACTGGAGTTTGCGGTAATTGGCCTCTCGCTGCTAAAATGGCCTAACAACGGCCCGGCCATAGTATACATAGAGCTGGCCGTATTAGCCAGGTTTGGGCCCGATAGCGATGTTATTGCTATTACAGGTATGCTTACGCCAAACTCGTACATATTTAATAAAAATTGCAAGCTAACAGGCGGCTTCGCGTTTTATAGCTGGGTATCGGGCGAGCATGAGGGCGATTTTGTGATCAGCCTGGGCGGCTATCACCCGCTGTTTAAAAAACCGGATCATTATCCCGCTGTAGACAGGCTTGCCCTTAACTGGAAGTTTAGCGACGAGCTTTCGCTGAGCGGCGAAATGTACTTTGCCCTTACGCCAAACTACCTTATGGCGGGCGGTAAATGGGAAATTGCCTATAACTTGTCATTCCTATCGGCCCGTGTAACCATTTGGGCAGATATGTTTATTAAATGGGCACCGTTTCAGTACGATATTATAGCCGGTATCATCGTCCGCATCGAGGCAAATATTAAGATAGCGTTTATACATATTCACTTTAAATTGCAACTGGCCTGCGTTGTACACATTTGGGGGCCTGATTTTGCCGGAGAAATTTATGTAGACTGGACCATCTTCTCGTTCACCATTCCGTTTGGTGCCGGCGAAAAGAAGGTACTGCCTGCTTTAAAATGGGAGAAGCTGCCATCGACCAGCAACGAAACCCAGCCGGATGGGTTTAAAGAATCATTCGTACCCCTTAAAGGCGGTAAAGAAATGGTATTGGATGCCCGTATTGTAAAAGGCGTGGCGAACGAAGCACCCGCCGAGGATAAGAAAGCCGCCAACAGTAATGCGGAGGAAATTACCTTTATAAACTCCTATAACCTGGTTATTGCCCTTGATTCCTTCTTCCCGCTACAGGAAATTTATACCTGCGATACGGTTAAACTTGCGGATGGATCACTTTCGGCAAGTGGCGAAAAGCAATTACCCGCAACTACCTTAATGGAAATTGCCGGAGAAGATATACCAAAGACCATTGACGATAGAGCTAAGGAATTTGGTGTTAAACCAATGAAGGTTGATTTGCTTAACGTAAAATTGCATGCCTGGCTAATGAAAGACAATGTACCAAGGGTGGATAATATAGCCATTATAGCTAATGCAAAAGGTGTAAACAGCGCCTTATGGGGCAAGCCTGATTTAGGTGCTGATGGTGAGCCTTCGATAATTAAAAATGCATTATCCGGAATACAAATGCATACCATTGAAACGATAGCCGAAAAAACGGAACCCTTTAGGCTGGGGCGTTTGGAAAAGTTAAAAACCGTTGTGCTTACCTTAGGGAAAACAAGAGCAGCTGAGCCGGGATGCAGGGATGGTGTTGCGGGTAAAATTTCGACGGCGTTGAACGCTCCGCTAAGCGATAAGCTGTTTAATGATTTAAAATCCCTTGGGTTCCCCGATCTGATTAAACCGGAGCCCGTATCGTACGACAAGATACTGAATACTACTCCCCAATTTTTTATTCCAATAGGCGAACGATTACCATCAAAACCAATGTTATAATTATGTTAAGTGCAAATGATATAATAGAACCGGGAGAATTAAAGCTACAGAGCTTTTCGCGCCCGCCATTACCCGCCGGTAATTACAGCTTACATTCAGAATTGCAGGTGGTAAGTACCGGCGATGCGAACATACCGGAAAAATTTTCGGGCACTGAACTTTTGTTTAGCATAAAAGCGCCGCGCTTTAGCCTGGATAGCTCGCTTATTCACAGCGTTTATCCCTTGCCGGGGTCAACAGCGGCTTACCAGGATTCAATGCCCCATATAGTATTTACGCGCAAAACCCTACCCTGGGAACGGGCTATTACCACTAGATCACAGGATGCAAGGCCCTGGCTTTGCCTGCTGTTGCTAACCGAGGACGAAATAGCCATTGAACCGCTTAAAAAAATACAGGTAAAGAATTTGCTTAATGCAGCTCCGGATATGCTGCCGCCTAAGCTATTGCCTGAAGATGTGGCTAATATTACCGATGAGATAAATGTGCTCGAAATAAAGGCATCGTTATTTAAAAATGTTGCACCACGGGGCAACGATTTTAAAAACAGTAGCAGCGAGCTGGATTATTTGACCCATACCAGGCAGGCAGATACAACTAAAAAACCGGGTACTAATATTAATGACGATAATGGCAGGGGCTGGTATTCAGTAATTGTAGGCAACCGGTTGCCTACGGTCAACAAAAACAATAGTGTTTTTTTGGTATCGCTGGATGGCTACAGCGACTTGATAGACGGGGACGGCATGCAGCCGTCCGATAATAGCATAGTTAGGCTGGTTGTTTTACACCAATGGCAGTTTACGGCCAAAGGGCCAACTTTTGATAAATTAGTTGACGAGTTAAACAAGGATGCCGCCCCGCTTACTATGCAATTTAAAACGGGCGTAACAGTAGCGCCAACGCTTGCAAAGGCTATAAACTATGGTTATGCACCGCTCAATCATACCCGGAGGAATGGCAGCCAGTCGTTATCATGGTATCGGGGGCCCTTAGTACCGGTTAAAGTTGATAAACCGCCCATATATACCTTCAATAACGCCGATGCAGCACTTAGGTTTGATACAACAAACAACATGTTTGATATTTCATACGCGGTGGCATGGCAATTAGGGCGCCTGCTGGCCCTGCAGGATGCAGGCTTTGCTACTGCCATGAGTAACTGGAAAAATGCCTATAAGCGGGATACGCCCTTAGAAATAGCAAAAGAAATATTGGTGGGTATGAAAATAGATATGGACGGACTTACATCGCTTATCAGCGATATAGAATCGGACGAGATACTTACCGATTACCTGATTGAGCTGTGGAGCGAGAGCCTAAGTTAAACCTAAATAAATAAAAAGATGCTGAACAAAGACCAGGATAAAAAAGGCGACAAAAAATTTAACTTATTTAATTTGGTTAGTGACAAATTGGTAGATCCTAAATATGCAAGGGAGCACACACCACCCATACCCGAAGAAGTGGTGAACTTTTTAGGGAAATTAAGCATGCTGGATGGTGTACCCATACATAATATTATAACTACCGATAAATACCTGCCCAAAGAAGACATAAATTTAGAAGACGAACATGGTAAGCTTGTACTTGTAAATAATATGCCTCAAAAAATAGAGAAAGGCGCGTTAAGGCTTTTTTACATCGACCCGGAATGGGTGGAGTGTTTGCTGAACGGGGCGTTAAGCATTGCCGCTGATACCACTGATGCAAACGATACCAATGAATTGCTGCTTTCAAGGGCAATGGATGGTGTATATGCCGCCCAGGTGCATTATAACGAAACAAAAGAAAAAATAAAAAGGCAGATAACGGGCCTGTATTCGCCCGAGCAGTTTGAGAAGCAGCTAAGTGACAGGCTTTTTGAAAACAACCTGGTTTATGGTAAGCCTGATCCTACACCGGCACAAAGTAACTGGTTGTATACCGGTTTTTTTATACGGTCGTCCATTATATCAACCTGGAAGGGGGTCGAAGTTATAGCCAAGGGCACTTATGATGCGCAAGCACCTGTTCCGCGCCGTGTGGTGAAAGTGGAAAAAGTAGCGGCTGATACACTTTTTTGTATATGTGAAGGCAATATTACCGATGTGGAGATTGTACAGCCACCAGAAACCATCCATTTTGATAAAAAGCAGTTAGGAAATAACCCGCCAATGAGATCAACCGCGGGCGTGTTAGATATAGCTAAGATA
>Ga0302303_10002706_pt1 | contig 10491 bp, 9 predicted proteins | sample III_Palsa_E2_1_FD_194542 | JGI IMG/M metagenome (GOLD analysis project Ga0302303, IMG submission 194542) | Peat permafrost microbial communities from Stordalen Mire near Abisko, Sweden - III_Palsa_E2_1 | ecosystem: Environmental > Terrestrial > Soil > Palsa > Peat permafrost | place: Sweden... | reverse complement strand
CGGTGTAGAACGCGGTGATCGAGCCGCGGCCTTCGGCATCGTTGCCGGCGCGCTCGACCAGCGCCGGCATCAAGGCGAACACCGACGGCGGATATCCCTTGGTCGCTGGCGGCTCACCGATCGCCAGCGCAATTTCACGTTGCGCCTGCGCGTAACGGGTAAGCGAATCCATCAACAGCAGTACGCGCAAACCACGATCGCGGAACCACTCGGCGATGGCGGTGGCGTACTGCGCGCCACGCAAGCGTTTCAGGGGCGGCGCATCCGCCGGAGCGGCGACAATGACTGCGCGTGCGCGGCCTTCATGCCCCAGCGTCTGTTCGACGAATTCCTTCACTTCGCGACCGCGTTCGCCGATCAGGCCAACCACCACCACGTCGGCATCGGTATAGCGCGTCATCATGCCCAGCAGGGTCGACTTGCCGACACCGGAGCCCGCGAACAGGCCCAGACGCTGACCACGGCCGACTGTCAGCAGTGCATTGATCGCGCGCACTCCGGTATCCAGCGGCGTATCGATCGGCTTGCGTGCCATCGGATTGATCGGGTCGCGCTTGAGCGCGGCATGTTCGTCGAGGTCGAGCGGACCCAGGTCATCCAGCGGTACGCCATCGGCACCAATCACCCGGCCCAGCAAACCTTCCCCAACCGGCAGACCGCCAAGACGGGCACACGGGCGCACACGGGCGTTTGGAAGTACACCGTGCATTTCAGAAACCGGCATCAGCAACAGGCGGTCATCGGCGAAACCGACGACCTCCGTTTCCAGCGCCACACCATCGGCTGTATCGACCAGACAGCGTGAGCCCATGGCTGCTTCACAGCCTTCGGCCTCCAGCGTCAGCCCGACCACCCGGCGCAACCGGCCTTCCACCGTGAACATGGGCACGCTGCCCGCGCGCTTCGCACGTTTTGCCAACTGCTGCTGCCAACGCAGCCTGCGCGCTTCCAGCGCGGATTCGGTGCTCATGCAACGACCTCGTCGTCGCCATCGTCTACGTCGTTGCCGAGCACCGCGTCGATCACCGCGGCCAGGCGCGTGTCGACGCGCGCGTCGAGCCGCGAACGCTCGCCTTCCAGGATGCAGTCACCACGGCTGAGTGCCGGGTTCCCACCAAGCCGCCACAACGGTTCGCTCGCGCCAAGTTCGCGCAACAGATTCAGATCATCCGGATGCACCCACACGCGTAGTTCGCGCGTAGCCGATGGCAGCGCCGCGGCAGCCTCGCGCACAGCCAGCTCGATCAGCGATGGATCAAGCTGCAATTCGCGCGCGACCACCCGGCGGGCCATCACGGTGGCCAGTCGCGCCAGCTCCCGTTCGGTGACGTCGTCGAGTGCACCCAAGGGGCGCGCTGCAGCCATGCACAGTGCTTCCAGATGTGCCAGTTGCTGGTCAAGCTGTTGTTTGGCAGCCGCACGCCCTTCGGCCAAACCCGCAGCAAACCCGTCTTCACGTGCCTGTCGTTCGATTTCTTCCAGCTCGAACAAGCTCGGCCCCGGTGGCAGCGCCGGCGCCGCCGCGACTTGCACGATGGCGTTGCCGACCTGCGGCGGATCCCAACGCTCGAAAGCAGACGCCTGGTCGCGGCTGAGCACGCCGGCCATCAGACGAACTCATCGCCGTCAGCGGAGAGGCTGATCTGTCCGGCATCAGCCAGTTTGCGGGCAATGGTGAGTACTTCTTTCTGCGCGGCGTCGACTTCGCTGAGTTTGACCGGGCCCTTTACCTCGAGGTCGTCGCGCAGCATCTCGGCAGCACGCTGGGACATGTTGGCAAAAATCTTTTCGCGCACCGCCGGCTCTGCGCCCTTGAGCGCCGTGATCAGGCGCGCCGATGGCACTTCGCGCAGCAAGGTCTGCATGCTGCGGTCGTCCAGGTCGGCCAGGTCTTCGAACACGAACATCAATTCTTCGATGCGGCCACCGAGGCCGGAATCCTGACCACGGATGGCCGTCATCAGCTCCGCTTCGCGAGCCGATTCCATCGCATTGAGAATGTCGGCGGCGGCCTTGAGTCCACCGACGCTGGCGGACTTCAACTTGGTGGAGGTGCCGGAAAACTGGCGCTCCATGATTTCATCCAGCTCGTTGAGGGCGTGCGGTTGCACGCCATCGAGATTGGCAATCCGCATCACCGCATCGCTGCGCACGCGCGGCGGCAGATAACCGATCACTTCAGCCGCCTGGTCAGGCTCGAGATGCGCCAGCACCAGGGCGATGATCTGCGGATGCTCCATGCCGACCATCTCCGCGATGGCGCGGCTTTCCATCCATTTGAGCGACTCCAGACCCTTGGTGGATCGGCCCAGCAGGATGCGGTCGATCAGGCTGCCGGCCTTGGTTTCGCCCAGCGCACTAACCAGCATCTTGCGAATGTATTCCTCGGTGCCCACGCCCAGCGAGGTTTGCCGCCCCATGTCGTCATTGAGATGGTTGAGAACCTGTTCAACCTGTTCACGCGACACGTTGGTAAGCGTTGCCATGGCCGTACCCACGGCCTGCACGTCGCGTGCGCTGAGGTGCTTGAGCACCTCGGCCGCGTCCTGCTCGCCCAGGGTCAGCAGAAGGATCGCAGCGCGCCGTGCACCACCGATATCCTTTGAATCAACCGCCATCGTCGCCCACCCAGTTCATGACTACCTGCGCTACCTGTTTCGGATTTTCCTGCACCAACTTTCGCGCCAGCCCAATCTTCTGTTCGTAAGCCATCGTCTGCTGCAATTGCGGCGTGGCCCCGCTGATGCGAACCGGGTCATTGCGCTCGTCCTGGTAGTCGTCATCGGCGATCCGCACCGACATCGTTGGCATCGGACCGTCCAATGCCGCGAGCGGTTCAGGTGCACGCATCAGACCCTTGAGCATTGGACGCAGAAGGCCGAAAGCAATCAGCAACGCGATCAGGATGCCGGCGCCTTGCTTGATCAGATCCATCATGCCCGGCCGCTCCCAGAACGGCTGCACGAACGGCGCTTCCTCGGGCGGCGCTTCAGTGAACGCCTGATTGATCACGCTGACGCTATCGCCGCGCTTCACGTCGAAACCCACTGCGTTCTTGGTCAGGTCGGTGAGGTGCTGTAGATCCTGCGCGCTGAAAGGGACGCTTTTACCCTTGCCGTCGAGCGCTGCTTTGTTGTCCACCACCACCGCGACGGTCAGCCGATTCAGACGCCCGGCAGGATCGCTGACATGACTGATGGTGCGGCCCAGCTCGTAGTTACGGGTGGAGTTTGTCGATGTTTCAGCGGGTGTAGCTGACTGCGCGGTCGCAGCACGCGCACCGGCAGCACCCGCAGGGGTTGCGCCGGGTTTCGCAGCGGTGGGCTGTGCCACGGTGTTGGGCGGCTGGTTACTCAATGCACCGGCGATCGCGCCACCGATGTCATCCCGCTTCTGTTCGCTGCTGGTCTGCTCGCTGCGCACTGCCGGGTTGGCGTTGTCGTAGCTTTCGGTCGCTTTCTCGGTCTGGCTGAAATCCAGATCCGCGTAGACCTGTGCGCGCACGCGTCCCTGGCCGACCAGTGGAGTGAGCAGTTCTTCGATGCGCTGCGCATAGCTGTTTTCCATGCGCGTGGCTAGACGCAAGCGCATGTCACCGACGGCGCTGGCGCTATCGGGATCGCTAACCGTGAGCAACGCGCCCTGCTGATCAACCACCGACACCTGGGACGGATCCATATCCGGCACGCTGGAGGAAACCAGATGCACGATCGCGGCCACCTGGCTGCTGTCCAGTTGACGGCCCGGATACAACGTCACTAGCACTGATGCGCCAGCCGGATGACTGTCACGAATGAAGGCGGACGCCTTGGGCAAGGCCAGGTGCACCCGTGCGGCGCGCACGAATTGCAGGCCGGCAATCGTGTTGCCCAGGTCGGTTTCCAGCATCTGCTGATAGTGCGTGCTCTCGGCCAGGTCACTCATGCCAAAGGGAGAGTCGTTCTGCGGCTGGGTGGCTCCAGCGGAGCTGCCCTGCGGCAGTCCCTGACTGGCCAGACGAAGACGGGTATTGGCCAGATCAGCGGCCGGCACCGAAATGGATGCACCATCGGCGCCCAGCTCGTAGGGGGTATTGGTCGCCTGCAGCGCCTGCGTAATGCTCGATGCGTCTTTGGGATCGAGCCCGGCGTAAAGCAGCCCGAAGTTCGGGCCGCGCGACCACAGAACGATAGCCACGCCAAACGCCACTGCGCCGGCTACACCGAACAGCAACAGCAAAAGTCGGGTCGCCGGATTGCGCAGGATGCTTTTCAGCGGATCCATGCGCGAACCGTTACCAGAGGGCGTGATGGCGTTTTCGGCCATGAATACTGCTCAATCTCGGGGACGCGTTGAAGCGTCAGGCGGCGGTGATCCGATCGTTAGACCGGCATGTTCATGATGGTGCTGTACGCATCGGTGAGCTTGTTGCGCACCTGCACCAGCGAACGAAACGCAAGGTCGGCTTTCTGCCCCGCGATCACGGTACTGCCGATATCGGAACCCGCGTCGCCCCGCTCGAACGCACCGGCTTTGGTCTGCGCGTCGTTCTGCGCTCCGGCCACAGCGGACAATGACTGCGTGATCAGCGAGCCGACGCCGCCAGTGGCTGCATCCGCCACTTCCCCCGCGGCAGACAACGACTGTTTCAGTAACGAACCGAAATCGCTGCCCTGCGCTGCATCCGCCGACTGGACGCTATTTGATGGAAAGGACGCTTGCGCTCCGAGCTGGCGCATTTGCGAAAGTACGCTGTTGACGTCAATTTGGCCCATGTCGGTTTTCCAACGCTGATACGGTGATAAGAGGGTTTAAGCACAAGCCGTGCCACGACGAAAACACCATTCAATGCGCTGTCGCACCCGACTGCAGGCCGTACTTGCGCAGCTTTTCGACCAGGGTCGTGCGCTGCATCCGCAACAGCTTGGCGGCATGCGCCACCACACCGTCGGTGTTGTCCAGCGCCTGGCGTATCAGCCCCACTTCGATGTCGGCCAGGTGATCCTTGAGGTCCACGCCGCCTTCGGGCAAGAGCATGTCAGTCTCCAGGATGGCGCCGGCCAGGGCTGGTGGGTTGCCATCCATCATCGCCGCCAGCACGCCACCGCCCACTTCTTCGCCGACATGCGCGCCGCGATATTTTTCTGGCAGGTCGCTGGCACGCACTTCACTCTGCGGATAGAGAATCGCCATCCGCTCCACCAGATTCGAGAGCTCGCGGACATTGCCCGGCCAGCCGTGCTGACGCAGGGCCTGCATCGCGCCGCCGCTGAAGCGCGCACCACCAAGGCCCCGGCGCAGCAAGCGCTGGTTGAACTCGGTGATCAGCTCGGGCAGATCTTCCAGGTGCTGACGCAGCGAAGGCATTTCCAGCGGGAACACGCTCAGACGGTAATAAAGATCTTCGCGGAAGCGTCCCTCGACGATCGCCCGCTCCAGATTTCGGTGCGTCGCGGCAATGATGCGCACGTTGCTGCGCAGCGTGCGATTGCCGCCGACCCGTTCATACATGCGTTCCTGCAGCACACGCAGCAGCTTGACCTGCATCGGCAGACTCATGTCGCCGATCTCATCAAGAAACAGCGTGCCGCCCTCGGCCATTTCGAAACGCCCCTTGCGCGCACTGATCGCGCCGGTGAAGGAGCCCTTTTCGTGACCGAACAATTCGCTTTCGAGCAGCTCGGCGGGGATCGCGCCGCAATTGATTGCGACAAATGGTTTGTCCCGACGCGGTGAGCTGTCGTGGATACCGCGCGCCACCATCTCCTTGCCAGTGCCCGAATCGCCCAGCACCAGCACGCTGGAATCGAACGGTGCGACCTGCTGGATCAGGGCGTTGACACGGGCCATCGCCGGGGAGCTGCCAACCAGTCGCTGGGTGCCGGGGAGGCCGCCGACCAGACGCGCATGCAGACCGCGCATGGCCTCGGCCAGACGTTCGTAGCGCAACGGGAATTCCAGCAGCTCGAGTCGACCCGAATAAGCAGAGCCAGTCGCGGTCAGCCATGTCGTCTGCGGCGAATCGGCGGCGACCAGCAAGAGCAACTGGTTACTCTGCTCTTCCAGCGATTCCAGTATCCCCCGGCACGTGTCCTCATCGTCAATGCCACCGACATAGACGGCACGCCAATCGTGCGCGGCCGGGTCGGTCATCAACGACGCATTCCATAGCTGCGGGTAGTAGCCAAGGAAGATCAGTGCCCAGATGATGTTATCTGCCCGCGCATCATCGGGTTCGATTACAAGAATATTGCTCTTCTGCATGGTGCAAGTTCACTTCCGATACCCATCGACCAAACACGGAACAATCCATAACCGTGTTTTCCCCTATGCGTCAGCGATCCATCGCGGCATCTGGGATGTCTAAGGCAAGAAGGGCGCCAAAAAAATCACGGAAGAACGACCCATACGCGTGGGAACGCTGGGTGAACCCCGCCAGAATTTCGCGAGGCCAGGGTAGGAAAAAGTCCTAGATCGGTGATTTAGATCGAGATTATTGAAAGAAAGAAGGCGGCCGCAGGTGCTCTTTTCAGGCCTGCCGCGAAGAAAATCACGCCAAAATTCCACCGCACCAACCTTTGAAAGGGTGATGACTATCACGTTTGCTACGAGACGTACGTCCGGTCGTGGTCAGGTCGAGGTGAGGCGCGCTTCTGCCACTTTGCGTCGGTGATGACGAAAAACGAAACGTTCCAACCCATCTCCGACCAACTCACTGGGTTGGAAAAAGGAAACGAAGGCGTTGCCGTCGTCGAGTCGACGTACAAGCTGAGACGGAAGCTCCAGCGGCAGCGCGCGACACGCGTCGAAATGCAGGCGCACCAATAACTGTTCGGCGGCCGGCAAGGTGCCCTGCGGTATCACCACGCCAAGTGCATTGAAGCGGATGGCGTGCCTGGCAGGCAGCAGTGCGACCGGGATCAGCAAACGGTTGACGATCTCCATCAACACATTGATTTTGCTGTCCATGTGCAGCAGCTCCTGCATCATCGGACTGTCTTCGTCGCCGCTGTTCTCCGCACGCCGCTCGTCCAGCGAGGCCAGCGCGCGCAATACATGCAGATTGCGCTCGTTATAGCCAGCCAGCGCCAACGCATCGGGCATGCTCTTGAGCGAATCCACACCTATATGCAGGACGCCCTCGTAGGTCATCCGCTGAGAAAACTCGTGCCACATTTCTTCTTGCATTGGTCCGCTCCAACGGCTGCCATTGAATGGATCCTATCGCTCGGGCGACGCATCCATCCACAACGCATGCCCCATGCGTATGGCCCGACCGATCCTCATCGGTGTTCAGCCGGATGAGGCGATATAGGTACTCAAGGCGCGGTGGTTGTATTTATGCTGACCCAGCTGTCGTTCGACTCCCGCACGGGCAACCTCTGCGCGTTCCAGCAACTGACGATTGTGTTCACGCAAGGTCGTCAGTGCTTCGATATTGGGCTGATCGGCTGGATGCTGCTGCCGTATCCAGGTCTGCCGCTCGGTATCCAGCTCGGCAACCCGCGACCAGTGCCCATGATTCGCTGCCTCCAGCATCTGCACGGAAATATCCAGCGCTTGTTGCAGGGGTGCGTGAGCGCTGCCGCTCATCCGAGTTTCACCTTGGTCTTCGCCTGAGCTTCCTGCGCCAGGAAAGCCTCGCGAATGCCATGCCAGGCTGACCGGATGGGCGCCACCAGACGCTCGCTCTCATCCAGCGCCGCAAGATCATCGTTGAGCTGTGCGTACAGCAAGCGGCGGGTAATGTAGTCGTAAAGACTGTCGAGCCGGCCGGTCAACGTGGGCTCGACCTTATGGTCGAGACTCTCCCGCAACTCGCCAAGGATGCCGACGGCTTTGGCAAAGGTCTGCCCCTTGGCCGCCACGTCCTTATGCAGAATGTGGCCCCGGGCCTGATTGATTCGATCGACCAGCCCGTCGAGCAACATGGCGATCAGCTGATGGCGATCGGCCCCTTCGACACTGCCCTGCACGCTGGTCTGGCGGTACAAAGAACTTGCGTTTCGCATCATCGCGTAGCTCATAGCGCTCCCCTAGATATCAGCTTTTGCTACTGCTGGTGTCGTTGAGCGATGCCAACGACTGGGTGAGATAGGAACTGGTGTTGTTCAGCGACGTCATCATGGTGCTCAAATTCGTGTACTGCTGGACCAGTTGTTGTTGGTAAACCGCCATGCGCGCGTTCAACGCTGTGGTCTGGGTGCCCAGATTCGTGACATCGGTGTTGAGGCTGTTGATCCGGGTCTGCAGAATTCCGGAGCTGCTGTTGTAGTTGGTGACCAGCGTGTTGAGCTGGGTGGCAATACCACTGCTGCTGGCGAACAGGTTCTGCACCGCTGACGGGTTGCTGGTCAGCGCGGTGCTCAACGTCTGACTGTTGAGCGACATGGTGCCATCGGAATTGCGGGTGATACCCAGGCTGGCCAGACTGCCGATGCTGTTGCCTGCGACTGACGCGCCCAACACGTTCGAAAGCTGGCTCTGGATCGCCGCCAACGTCGAGTCACCCAGCAGCACACCGGCCTCACCGGTGGTCGTGTCGTAACTGTTCAGCGTACCGACGGTGGTGGCGTACTGGTTGAACGCGGTGACGAAGTCGTTCACTGCCGTGGTGATCGGCGCCGTGTTCTGCGCGACCGTAAGCTGCGAGGTGCCGGTGGCCGTAAGAGCCATCGTCACGCCGGTCAGAACACCGCTGACATTATTGGAAGCACTCGTCGCCGGGATGCCGTCAATCGTCAACTGGGCATTCGTTGCCTCGTTGCTTCCCGGCGTGGAAAGCGTCGTTGCCAATGCGCTCAGGCCGCTGCTGCTACCGCTGCTGGCGCTGATACTGAAAGCATTGGCCACACCCGTACTGGTCGAGGTCAGCACCAGCTGGGAGCCGTTGGTGCCTGAGACGACGGTGGCCGAGACGCCAGGATTGTTGGTCGAATTATTGATCGACGTGGCGATGCTCGACAGCGTGTCGGTGGCGGAGACCGCGATGTTCATGGTGTTGCTGCCCACGCTGATGTTCAGCGTGCCGCTACCCACTGCCGCCGTCGTACCCAGCGCGCTGCTGGTGCGCATCTGCGCCGTCGCCAACGCGGTGACATCGATGTTGTAGGTGCCGGGCGAGGCATTGGGCAAGGTGGTCGCCGAGGCAACCGCCGTGTTGGCGAACGTGGCGCCATAAGTGGAGTAGGTCGTGCTGGAGGTCAGCTCCGACAACGCCGACTGCAGTCCACTCAGCGCCGTACTCAGGCCGGTCAGACCGGCGACCTGGTTCTGGTCCTCCTGTGTCTGCGCGGTGATCTGCGCCTGCGGGCCCGCTTGCTGCGCATTGACCAGTGCGCTGATGATCGAGTTGACGTCCAGGCCCGTGCCCAGGCCCAGCGAGCTCAGGATGCCGGTACCGCTGATGTTGGCAAGGCCGGTGCTGCCGGTGGTCGAACTGGTGCTGCCCGATGACGAGCTGGCCGACGAGGCGGCTGAACTGGCCGCGCTTGATGAGGTGCTTGAAATGCTGGACATGCAGGGCCTCGCAAGGTTGTTGGTCGCAATACCGTGGTTTCGCCACGATCCGCCAAGCCGCCGGCAAAGCCCTCGCCCGTTGCGAAAGCTTTACCCGCCACTCGAGCGTGTTTTCTGGCGGATAACCGTACCGCCAGAACGCACAAGCAAAAAGCCGGCCATGGCGACATCGCCATGGCCGGTCAAGGCATTACTGCAACAGCTTGAGGATGTTCTGCGGCTCCGAGTTGGCCGTGGCCAGCACCGAGATACCGGCCTGCTGCAACACCTGCGACTGACTTAGATTGGCAGTTTCCGAAGCGAAATCCGTATCCTGGATCGAGCTTTGCGAAGCCGTGAGGTTGGTCTGCTGCGCACCCAAGGTGGCAATGGTCGACTGGAAGCGGTTCTGCACTGCACCCAAGTTGCTGGAGAAGGTGCTGACCGCAGTCAGCGCCGCATCGACACGCGAGATCAGCGCATTGGCGTCATCCACCGTCAACACGTCGCCACCCTGCAATGAACCGCCCGCGCCGACGGTCTCGCCCGCGGTATACGTGCCGGTCGAGGTCGTGGTGCTTGTGCCGGTGACACCGCTATAGGTTGCCGATGAAGTCAGAGTGCCGCCGCTGCCAGCCACTGAGGTGGCGGCTGCCGCGCCACCGGAGACCGAAATGGAGCCGGCCGAGTAGATGTTGATGCCGCCGCTGGCGTTGACCGCTGCGCTGACACCCGACAGGCCGGTCGCGTTGATGGCGTCCGCCACGTCCTGCGCGTCGGTTGCCGAACCGGACAGCGTTACGGTGGCGCCGCCGGCGCCAGTGAGGGTGATGGTGGACAGGTTCAGCGTCGTCGCGTTGCCGGAGGCGTCGACGAAGTCGCCGCTCAGGTTGCCGGTGGAGACTTCCGAGATCTGACCGATCTGGCTGGTGGTCACACCCTGGCCCAGGCTCACGTTGATGGTCTGGCCCACGTTCGCGCCGATCTGGAACGACAGGCTGCTGGACGAACCAT
>Ga0302303_10002699_pt1 | contig 10509 bp, 10 predicted proteins | sample III_Palsa_E2_1_FD_194542 | JGI IMG/M metagenome (GOLD analysis project Ga0302303, IMG submission 194542) | Peat permafrost microbial communities from Stordalen Mire near Abisko, Sweden - III_Palsa_E2_1 | ecosystem: Environmental > Terrestrial > Soil > Palsa > Peat permafrost | place: Sweden... | reverse complement strand
ATTTGATCTCTCCCTATCCATGCCCGCACGCTTGACTCACCCACAGGCCGGCGAGGGCACCAATGGTCGCCGGGATCATAGACAGTTCGAATTTATAGCGGAGCAGAATAGCGCGCAGGTACCCACTGCCAATCCGTTCTTGAGTCGCGGGGATCGCCAAGTATTTTTCCCAAGTGGCATAGATAGAAGGATGGGTCCGGCTCTTCCGCAGTCCGTCTATTAAGGACTCTATCCTGGACCCGGCATTCTCCAGAACCAAGCCAAGCACGAGCACAATCCCAAACGCCGTTATCGAAATCGGCAGTGACGCATGCTCCCACGTCGATGAGTCTTGGAGAGACGGCCAGAAGACGCCGGCGACCCATGGCGCGCCGGCGACAAAACCCGGAACCATGACAACAGCCACCACGCGGTAAATATCGGGCTTTAAGGCCGTAGTAAGGTCCATCGACGCCTCTCCTAAAAAGTCGTGTTCATCTAAGGAAGTCTGGAGGGACCAGCTGCAGCTCACTCGTCCCCACACATTGGTCAAGCACACCATCACCGACCTTGAAATATTTGTTGTCGCAATCGTACCGAGCATTTAAGATTTCGAGCGAAAGCTCGTAGTCAACACGACGCCCCCGCTTTCAGTAGCAGCCCCCTTCAGAGTCCTGATGTCATCGTAGCCGCTCTCGCGGTCAGTTGTAGTGCGTAGGTAGCGGGTGTTAGACGTTGAGTAGGGGTGCCCAGGGATACATGACACTGAACGGTGAGCGCCCATTCGAAGCGCATTGGTTCAACGCAGCATTCGGCGATGCGGCGAAACCTGCGATCGTCGTTCCGGTCGACCGGTTGAACGTGAGGTTGAGCAATGATCAATCTACAACCGTTGAGCTCGCGCGCGCAGGCAACCAGCTGTCTGGGGCGGGAAGGTCGAGCATCCTGGCTAAATCACCCAGGCCGATGACCAGCGACTCCGAGGACGTCTACGTAGAGCTGCTCTCTGGATCGGTTAGCTGGGATCAGCCAGATAAGTCGTCACTTTTCTCGAGTTGGAAGTTGCTCTCAATAGCGGCAGACGGAAAGGAAACAATCCTATTCGAAAACTGCTCCGCTCCGAAGCCGGTAGGGCAATGATTGAGTCTTACTACTGGAAGCAAGATCTTCTTGCTCACGCGAGCCGGTTGACGCCGGTCCAAAGACCGGGACGTTGGTCGGAGCGAGCTGTCGTAAATTTTGAAAAGGAGCTGATGATCTCCTTTTTCATGATTCGAGCTCTTCTTGAGCGAGGTAAGGTTTCCTCAAGATCTCGCAACTATCAGGTTCCCTTGGGTAGATCCCCTTGGAACGGTAAGCAAATAACGGTACTCAATCATTGGCTCATCGGTGACCTATATCGGTGGGAGAACGAAGAAGCATCACACGTCTCAATTGCATTTCTGTCCAACCAGTTTGTGCACTCTCGTGCAATATTTACTATGAGAGACAAGACGCGCAACTGGTCAGAAGTTCTTCTTTGCTCCGACTTTGAGGCGCGCAAAGCGATCTACCGCGTATCTGTCCAAGAGATTCAAAAAGTATTTCGGCTCGTCGGCTCAGATTACGTTCGAAGATCTTCACTTGTGTACGACGAAGAGCTCCGCGACTATCGGATCACCACGGACTGAAGGCTAGCAACTGGCCCAAGCCGAAGGATAAGTGGCAGCGGTGAATCATCCGCGATGGCGCGAACTGAATCCTGTCAAACACGTCCAACTTGTCGCTTCAATGGCTGCGAAGCGAATCGGCGCGATCGTCAATGGCAATTAGAGTGTGATACGTCCGCATCCAGTTCGCCTGGGTTAGTGTACGAACCCGAAACTTCGCTTTAACCGTAGTGAACAACAGCGACTGAATGTGCCCGCTCTCGCCTGCCTCAGCTATCTTCCGGGCCGGCCCATTTTCGATTCGTCCCGAGACTCTCTCGCCGTTCGAATAAGCGAACTCAAATACCTTGCTCGAGAATCCAACAATCTGACCTTCGATAAAGTCCGTCTCAACCTCGCTAATCGAAGTATTCTCCGTCCTTAGTCTGGCTCGTTTCACGTCATCGGCGGAGAGAAGGCGATCGTGCGCGCCCTCGACGATGCGCACCGTGGCATCGGCCTCGTCCAGCACCTCGAAAAACCGATGCACAGCGCTGACAACGCGCTGATCAAGCGTCCCAACTGCGTCTGACCAATCGTCATCAGTAGAGGACAATTTGGACATCGCAGCTGACAAAGACTCTATTGCTTCGCCAACCTTCGTTTCCACGATCTGACTTTGCTCGGGCGCCTCCTCCATGAGAAAGCCGAACGAGCCACGCGCAACGTCGGTAACCATAAGCTTTGCTTCGCTAGATGCGCGAATACGCCCACGCGCACCGAGCGCATCATCAAATTCCATCGATGCGAAGTGCTTTGCGACAAGGCTCTGATAACTCTCCAGCGCATCGCTCGCAAATTTGGCGTCTACACCTCTTGAACCCAGCACCGGTCGTCCACCAAAGAACAACGCCACAGATGCCACCCTTTCTGGCGATTCTTCGAGCTGTTGCAGCTGCAATGACAGGCCGTCGGAACGTTCGGTAAGCTGCGCCTCACCTATGAAGTCATGGTTGTGACGCGCGGACTCAAGCAGCGACAGTGTCGTAGCGAGGTCTGAGGTAAGCGCTTCGATTTCCAGCTTCTTGACCATAGTGATTCGCCTAGGCTAGTAGCGCGGCTGCAGCATCGTCGTCGCAAACTAGCGGAACCTGCACTAATCCCTTCCAGAGACTGGTGTTGCGCTGATGCGAAAACAAGCCACTCCAGTACGACGAAACCTCCACAATGTATTGCGGTGGGCTGCCAAGGTCGACGAAATATGCGTCACAAAAATACTTTGTTTTGGCCAACTTAGGACTGAACAGATCACCACTTCGCGAAACCAGACTGCGCCAATCCGAATCGTTCAAACCTGCAGGCCGATGGGCAAGTGTAACTATGTCTATGTCTCGCGGATCGCGACCGCCCGTCATCTCGACGTTTTCGACAAAGCTTCCATCTATCCATTGGAAGCCCTCGGTAACACCGATGCTGCGCAGGTCCTTTCGATACTCAAGCAAGCCGCCCAGGAGTGTATTGCGGGGCGCGCTTGTGCCAAATCTACGGACTAGGTCGACAGTGCTAGCTTTGTACGGGGACCGTCCCGCCTGGGTATTCGGCCCTAAAGCCGGGTCAAAAGGTGGTAACACCCCCGACTGGTTAAATTGCGGAATCATGCGACCCCCTCGGTCAGTCCTGACCATCGCGGTCCTCATCATCGCGCATGTGGTGCCAACTGTCACCCAAGCAATCAGAGCCCGCCAAGTGAATGCAAGGGACTCGGCGGAGTCATGCACCAGATACGCTTCCACTAGGTGGGGTTCTGCCGTCCGAGAGCACCGGCGCTCCGCTTCGCGGTTCGACATGGCTAGCTCGGCCAATCTATGCTTTCCAGTGACGGCCAAACTATGCTTTCCGCCACACCTTGTGCGCATTTCATCGAAGTTTGCGCGTTTGAGCAAACTTCGATGAACACCCAAGAAAGATTGCGCGCCGCCAGATCGATGGTTTAGCAAATTTGATCAAGCCCTGATTTTGGGCAGAAAAGGACGGCTGCGGCGTGCCGCTAGACCAAGCCCGTCCCCGAGGGGCTGCTGCCCACTCCACAGACATCGCACGCGAGTATTTTCGGGCAGCTTCCACTCACTCGCTCAAACAGGCATCAGCGACTGCCTTCCGGCGGCGTCCTAGGTCGTAACGCCGCATCTGGACCCCGACGCACGCGGTTATCGACCCCACGAAGCAGGGATAGCTTCCAGAAGAAGTTACAGTTGCGTCGTCATGACCTTTGCCGGCAAGCTCGAGGTAGGAACCCTCGTACATATCGTAGATACAACGAAGGACGTCTCTCTCGGTTGGTAGTGATGTGCTCATGACACCTAAGTCTGGAGTTGAGCGGCGGCGCAGCCGTCCGCCTAGAAGTTAGATGCTGTATCCAGCTGACGCCCATTTCAGGAAGATGCAACCATGATGCCAGATTGAACAGTATCACCATGAAATCCCGGCTGTGATCCGGCTATGCGGTGTAGGCCTCTCGCCAGCATGCAAAGCTGAAGCTAATTACAGTTGCGTCATCATGATCTTTGCCGGCAAGCTCGCAGCACCCGCAACTCAGAGCGGATAGCAGACCACTTGTCGGGGTAAACGGTGTACATATCGGAAATTAAGATCGAGAACTTCCGCCTATTTGGCGCGGGAAAGGATGCGTTTGAACTCTCCATGAAACCCGGCCTTACCGTGCTCGTTGGTGAGAATGATGCCGGAAAGACCGCCGTCGTCGATGCCCTGAGGTTCGTTCTGGGAACACGCGACCAAGAGTCGATGCGCTTGGAACCCACCGATTTTCATCATGCACTCAACAACGAGCGCGCCCGTGAAATCAGTATCCGGCTCACCTTTTCGGATCTGACGCTTAGCGACAAAGGTGCCTTCGCGGAATACCTCACCTATCGGGACACAGAGAGCTCCGAGACCGTACTGTTCCTCACGTGGGTCGCAAGGCGAACTGAAACTGGTGGCCCAGCGCGCAGGTTTATGCCGATTGAATGGAGAACGGGCGAGAAGGCAGATGGCCCGTTGATCGATGCTGGCCCCCGATTCTTGCTTCAGACCACCTATCTCAGGCCATTGCGCGACGCTGAGCGAGCCATGTCGGCGGGCCGGGGATCGCGCCTTTCCCAAATCCTTCAACACACTAAAGAAATTAAGGAATACGGAGTCAAGTTCGACCCCATAATCGACCCCGCTCCCGACCTGAGTAACCTAAGCGTCCTCGGTCTCGGCGACTACGCAAGCCACCTGATCGAAAACGCGCACGGGGTTAAAGATGCCCGCAAGAAACTTAATGAAGAGTACCTGCAGCACCTCTCATTAAGTGGCGACGCGCTCGACGCCCGCATTCGCATCAGCGGTCACAGTGATGAAAGCACTCGGCTGCGGCAACTTCTGGAGAAGCTGGAGGTGAGCCTTGGAGCAAAGGACCTTGCGGAGGGTGCACAAGGTCGCGGGCTTGGATCGAACAACATCCTTTTTATGGCGTGCGAACTCTTGCTCTTAGGCACGGAGGTCGATGGATTCCCACTTCTTCTAATCGAAGAGCCAGAAGCCCACTTGCACCCCCAGCGCCAATTGCGATTGATGACGTTTCTCCGAGATCAAGCGCTGAAGGTGCGGGAGGATCGCCAGCGCATACAAATTATAGTCACGACTCATAGCCCGAACCTTGCATCGGATGTAGAGCTAGACAACCTCGCACTTATTCGTAACGGCCGTGGCTACTCGATGGCCGAGGGCAAGACAAAGCTTACCAAGTCCGACTATCGCTTTCTTCGGCGCTTCCTTGATGTGACCAAAGCGAACCTCTTCTTCGCCCGCGGAGTTGTCATTGTGGAAGGCGACGCCGAAAACATAGTGTTGCCAGCGATTGCCAGACTCATCGGCCGGAATTTCGAGCACTATGGTGTCTCGGTGGTGGGCGTAGGTGGCGTTGGCCTGAGTCGCTATGGGCGCATCTTCATGCGAGAGAAGCCGGACCTTGACGGCCAAATCACCATTCCCGTTGCCTGCGTGACCGATATGGATGTCATGCCGGATTGCGCACCGGTGATTTTAGGAAAAATTAAGCCAGAAGAAGCCGTTCCGACACTTCCGGAATCGAAGCGGCGGTGGCGAATTAAGAGCGACTTTCAGGGCGAGAAGCTCAACCAAAGGCGCGAGTACGTACGCGACAAGGCGAATGAGCAATGTGTCCGGACGTTCGTGGCCAACGAATGGACACTTGAATATGACCTCGCTTACTTCGGATTAGCGAAGGAAATGCACATCGCCAGAGCGCTTGCTGAGGCCGACGACAAGATCAACAGCATGACAGCAACAGCATCCGATATTGAGAAAGCCGCAGCGATGGCTTATGACGCAGTAGTCGCGGAAAACCCGTCGACGGAGGAATTGTGCTCGTTCGTCTACAAACCTTTCGCGGTCTCAAATCCTGTCTCCAAGCCTGTCGCCGCACAGTATTTCATCGATTTGCTGGAAGCAAAGGTGAAAGTCGAGAAGCTCACCCAAGCCGACTTGAGAGCGATTCTTCCACCCTACCTAGTGGAGGCCATTGCTTATGTGACTGAACCCTTCGACCGGGTCGACAGCAGCAGTACGCAAATAGCGTCGCCATCGGAGCCGTTAATCACGTCAGGCGAGGTCCTCGATGATTGAAAGGTTGCAGGTCGTTCTGGACCCCATCACCGATCAGGAGATCGAGTGGGCTTGTGTGGTCATGCATCTTCCCCCCGATGCGTTCACGGGCGAAGACGGAGACGACCCAAGACTTGCTGCTATGCGATCACTTGAAACACTGGACATCGAGGCCTGTCCAGGCAGCGGCAAAACCACTCTTCTGGTCGCGAAACTGGCCATTCTTGCCAATCGCTGGAAAATACGTCGGCAAGGCATTTGCGTTCTGTCTCATACGAACGCCGCTCGAATGGAAATCGGTGATCGCCTGAGTTCGACGAGCGCTAGCCATCTCCTCCTGCGCCATCCGCATTTCGTTGGAACGATCCACTCATTTGTAAATGAGTTCCTGGCTGTTCCATGGCTGCGCTCAAAGGGGCGTCCAATCAAGGCAATCGATACGAAGATTGCGCTGGATGATCGGTGGTACCGACTTCCGTGGGGCACGAGAAAGTACCTCGAAAAGCAGCGTGATGGCCCTGCCTCGCTAACGTATACGGCCCCAGACTATTCCGGTGGCGGCAAGAATGCGTATCCGGCCGGAAAAAGCACCTATCAGCAAATGCTGAAGGTCTGCCAGCAGTCCACCGAAGCGGCGTATTACTGCTTTGACGAAATGTTCGTATGGGCATCCGAGCTCTTGAACGTCTTCCCCGGCATGGTCGACACGATTCGAGAGCGCTTTCCCTCCGTCTTCGTTGATGAAGTTCAGGACAATAGCGAGCTTCAGTCCGCGCTCCTTCATCGCCTCTTCATCGAAGGTAGTCGGCCAACTGTTCGCCAACGTTTCGGAGACTTAAACCAGGCGATCTATCACCGATCCGGTGCATCGGGAGCCGCTACGGATGCTTTTCCTGGGCCGCATAAAGTGGACTTGCCGAACAGCTTCAGGTTCGGCCCAATCATTGCCCACCTAGCTGCTCCGTTAGGGGTTCGGCCGCAGGCGCTGGTGGGGCTGGGGCCGACGACAAATCGAATCCGCCATGCGGAATGCCAAGGCGCGCTCCTCCTTTTCGATGATGCTTCTGCGCTTAGCGTTCTTCCTACGTATGCTAAATATCTGATCGAAGTCCTGTCGCCCGAAGCCCTCGCTCAAGGCGACTTCACAGCGATCGCTGGCGTCCACAGGGCCGATAAGGATGACCACTTGCCGCGCTTTATTGGGCACTACGCGCCGCAATATGATCCAGATATCGCCGGGCAACAACCCAAGCCAACTTCGCTAGCACAATACCTCTCGCGCGCAATCCTAGAGATTGCGGCTACACGCAATACCGGCGCAATCGTGAATCGTTGCGCCGAAGGCATTCTTCATTTCGCTCAGCTTTCTGGATTAGAGGTGCCGGTTGCTCTAAGGAGGAGTGCTCATCGATACCTCCTGGAGCTGCTTTCTGACGAGACGGCTCGCCGGCAATACGCAGCTCTTGTCGATCTGCTCATCTCACGTCGATGCCAGCTTTCGGAAATTGAATGGGAGTCCCACATTGAACCGAAAGTGCTAATTATCGGGGAGGCAATAATCGGCCGAGAGATCAAGGTTCAGAGGGCACAGGACTTCATCGCTTGGACCAAAGCCACTGTACCCCATGATGCCCAGAATGCGTCACGTAAACCGACAAACCTGTTCCACTACCCCCCAGACGCGCCAAAAGTCTCCGTCCGGCTTGCGTCCATCCACGGCGTGAAGGGCGAAACCCATACAGCAACTCTTGTCCTAGAGAGCTTCCAAAAGACGCACCATCTGAAAAAGCTTTTGCCTTGGCTACTTGGCAAGAAGCCCAAACCTGGGTTGGACAATAGTGGTGAGGACGCAGCGCTTATTGAACGCCTAAAATTACACTACGTCGCAATGTCGCGGCCATCGCACGTGCTATGTCTTGCAATGCGAAAGGATTCGTTCAGACCTGCCGAGCTTGAACTGATGCGCGGGAGAGGTTGGCGCGTCATCGAGTGCGACGCCGATAGTCGAACGGTCGAGTCCATTGAGATATGAAGACGATTTATGACACTGAGCGAAAGGCTCACCATTGACCAGGAGCGTCACACGCTAGCAAAGAAGTCAGACTGATCACACGCTAAAATGAGCGTCTAGTTGAGGTTATGAATCGTTTGCGATAGCTTGAGGCGGGTTCTCTTTCGACTTCGGATTAGCCTTCACGGCCATACGGAGACATCAATGAAGATCGAACTTCTTCTTCACAACGTCACGCAAGATCAATGCGCGCCTCCTGGCGAAGAGGCGTTTTACGGATGGATGCACGGCCCAGGCTCCGGTGGTAGGGCAAAGCTTCCAAAGTACTCGCTCCGCAAGGAGCCCTGGGGCTCAGTTTTTGTGCATGGCCCAACACATTCGGTCTACCTAACTGATGAAGCGGCGTATGTGCTGCTGGCACGGCTCGAAGCCGGTGAGACCCTGGGCGATATTCGCTCGAACTCGGTTGGCATAGAGTCATCTGAAATTAATGAATTTGAAAACATTCTTCGCGGTCTTGGCATTGAGTCACCGTAACCGCCGGCCGAACAGGAGGTTCTGTGACGAACCTAAGTGCTCCCCTTCATGTCGACTTTTCAATAACGGGTAAATGCCAGCTTCGCTGTAAGTATTGCTCAGCGATGCCGCTAGGGGATAGGCACGCGCCCACGCAGAGATCACTGGCTCTTTTGGACGAGCTAAGACAGATCGGTGTTTTCTCTCTCTTGCTGTCTGGTGGCGAGCCAACCATTCATCCCGCATTTCTTACCCTGGCCAGTGCCTCGGCGGAGGCCGTTCCGCATGTGATGATAAACACAAATGGCATTCGACTTTCCAGGGAACAATTTGCCCGTCAGCTCAAGAATGCTTCTCCTAACGCCGTTATTGCGATCAGCCTTGATTCACCCGACCTGGCTGCGAACAATTCAAATCGAGGTACTGGCGGATCTCTCGCTGTACAAGCAATTGAGAACTGTGCAGCCGTCGGTCTTGTGGTTTGTATATCCGCAGTACTTACCAAGTCTACGATTGACTCGGCAGCGGATCTTGTGGAGCGATTCTCGCCCATTGTGAAAAGCTATAAATTTTTCCCGTGGGTCCCTAGAAACAACGGGGATATTCTCCTGAATGACGAGTCCTATTTGGCTGACGTGGATGCTTTCTATGCCTCGCTTCATCATCTCGCACAGCGGTATCCATCAATCGAACTGTTGACGCCCGTCGGAAACGCCGCAGATAAAGAAAGCAGCATCGGCAATACCTCTAGAACTGAGTGCATTTGCGCAAAAGCGCGACTGTATATAAATAGTAAGTTTGAGACTTTTCCCTGTTACTACTGTGCTAACGGAGACAACCTAATTGGAACATGTGAACTGAGTCCGCTTAGGCTGCTCTGGAATTCTGATCGAGCTCTTGCAATTAGAGCCAGGGCAGAGCGATCTCGCCTTTGTGGTGCGTCCCTAGCAGGACAACAGGTTCCTACGCGCTATCAGGCACCGGTCAGTGCTCACCCTGCACAATGAAACGTCCCACCCCACTCGAGGCGGCTCGCGCAGTCAACCGATTGGGATACGACACGATCGCTCCTCGGTGGGACGTGGCGAGGGTGAGGCTATCGAATGCTGAGTTGAGATTGTTCGATCTTTTGCTCCGCGAGGCCACTCCAGGGGCATGGGTTCTAGATCTCGGTTGCGGTACAGGGCGTCCCATCGCTCAACATGTCTTGGCGCGCCAGTTTGCCGTCACGGGCGTCGACCAATCGGAGGGTATGCTCAGCTTCGCCCGCAGCAGAATGCCGGGGGCTGAATGGATCCACTCGACGCTTGAGCAATTCGTGCCCCAAGTTACTTATTGTGCCGTGATCGCTTGGGACTCACTCTTCCATATCCCTAGGCAGGAACATTTGTCGCTATTTCGCTCAGTCAGGGGCGCTCTTGCGCCTGGGGGCCGGTTTGTCCTCACCGTTGGTGGGTCAGAGCACCCGGCATTCACAAGCGAGGTGTTTGGCCAAATGCTCTTTTTTGACTCTCATTCGCCCGAGCAAGCGATTGCGCTACTCCAAGAGTCTGGCTTCGAGGTTGAGCATTCTGAGTTCCTTGACCAGCCTACCCTATAGATAAGGCCCATAAATAGTAAGAACTATTTGCTGTTGCTGTGGTCAGATAGCGCATGGAAACCGAAGACGCCCGCCGGCTCAGCCCGGCCGAACAACACGAGCGC
>Ga0302303_10002697_pt1 | contig 10512 bp, 17 predicted proteins | sample III_Palsa_E2_1_FD_194542 | JGI IMG/M metagenome (GOLD analysis project Ga0302303, IMG submission 194542) | Peat permafrost microbial communities from Stordalen Mire near Abisko, Sweden - III_Palsa_E2_1 | ecosystem: Environmental > Terrestrial > Soil > Palsa > Peat permafrost | place: Sweden... | reverse complement strand
GAAACCGCCCAGCAACTCTACGACTATCACGGTAGTCCGACCCGTTACACTGACAACGCGGGCGATAAAGCGAATATAATCATCCGCCGCCATCACCTGGGTTACTCCTCCGGCAATGATATCGGGTTCAAGTACGACCCGGTCACCAAGACCTATACGGGCATGATCTCCGACTACGATAGTGGCAACGGTCAGTGGGGGCCGGAGTCGTCGCGCATGAAGGCAACCGAAGTCGCATACGGCGACTTGAAGACCAAGAAAACTTTGCTGCGGAACGGGTTCAAGTTCCTGGGCAAGGAAGTAGTTAACGGAAAACTTCAGGCCAAGTACCTGGATATGAGGGCTTAAGCACTCGCCTGTCAAAGTCAAATCTCAAGTTGAGACACAGGAGTAATCAATGCTTCGCATTTACGAAGTCAAAACAGAGTGTGCCGACTGCAAGTCGTACAACACTTACCGTGTTGCGGCCAGCACTTTCGAAACAGCCGTGGCAAAAGTTCAGAAAAATATCGACAAGTACCAGAAGCAAAACTACGAGAACTACACGGAGCGGATCAGCGAAGTTCGCATCCTCGCGAGCGAGGACTAGTGGAAGCGGCCCAGGCCGTGCAAAGGTAGGGCAGATACTTAAGGCGTGCCCAGACACTAAGGGCTACTTACAGTTAGGTCTGCAAAAAGACGGCAAACGAACCACAAGAAAGGTGCACCGATTAGTGGCTGAGCACTTCGTGCCCAACCCCTTAGGGTTGCCTGAGGTGAACCATACTGGGGAGAAGACAGACAACCGAGCCTCCAAGCTGGAATGGATAGCCATACCAGAGCATGCGGCAGACGCCGTACGCAGAGGACAAAAGGGCGACGGCGTTTATCTCCACAAAGAAACGGGAAAATACTTAGCCCACCACACTCCGGTGACTGGTGGAAAATGGAAATATCTTGGCCTCTTTGATACGTACGAGGAAGCCAAAGCAGTCAGGGACAAGGCAGTGAAAGGAACTTAATAAATGGCACAACAGATTCCGGTGGGTTTAGAACATAGTGCGGCGATGCGCTATGTAGTCAGCAAGGGTTGGAATTTCGGGCCAGAATCCGGAGGCCAGATCACACTAGAAAAGTGCCCGTTCTGTTCCAAGGAAAACAAATTTTACATAGCAGTGTGCGATACAGAGGAAAGCACACGCGACGGGTTATATTTCTGCCATGCAGGAGGCTGCCAGAAAACAGGTAATCTTCGGTCTCTGATGGAAGCGATGGGGGATCGTGTAGCAAACGTATATAGCAACAAAGATTGGGCAGGGAAAAAAGACACGCCGGATGCGCTGCCAAACCTAGACGAATGTTGTGCTACTCTACTGGGCAGCGCGGAGGTTATGGATTACCTGATGAACGTACGGGGCTTTACCGAAGAGGTAATTAAGCAGCAGCGCCTCGGCTTGAAGGAGAAGGTGTACTTTCGTAAAGCGGGGGAAACCAAAGCACTCGTCATTCCATATTTGTCGGCAGAAGGAAACATTATCTTTGCCAAGTACCGCAGCATCCCACCCGCTGAAAAGGACTTCACCTGTCCGAGCGGTTACGAGGTTGGGCTGTACAATGCGCCTGCCCTGAACGATGAGTGCAAAGAAATTATAATGGTTGAAGGAGAAGCGGACGCATTGGCTTTGCTGTCTCACCATGTCACTAACGTTGTTGGCGTCCCAGGTGCGAGTGTTCGTAAACACTCGTGGATTGAGGCTATCGACAAAATCAACCCCAAGGTGTATGTGCTCTACGATAGCGACCGAGCAGGTGCAAAGGGAGCGCAAGAATTAGCAAGTCGCATCGGCATAGAGCGTTGTTTGAAGATAAACCTACCTGTAGGAGTAAAAGACATAAACGCTTACTTTATGCAGGGAGGTACCACGGAGGGTTTTGAAGAACTGAAGCAAAACGCTGTGAAGTTCGATGTGATGGGCGTAAGTTCTACTACGACTACGCTGGACGAAATCGAGGAGGAACTAGAGGGCAAATCCGAACTTTCCCCGAAGTACACCTCTCCATGGCCAGCCCTGAACAAAGTAGTATCGTATGACGATGGGGATGTCATAGACATCGTTGCCCCCGGCAAAGTTGGAAAGACCACTCTTGGGTTAAACCTCATTGACCACTTAACATCTACCTACGGCGAAAACGGCTTGGTGATTTGCCTAGAGATGGAAAGAAAGCGTTTGGCCAAAAAGTGGATTTCCATGGTAACAGGTTGGGAAGAGGCGTTTGCCATACCGGGGTCTGACGAAGCCAAGCGGGACCTAGAAGAATTCAAAACCGCCATCAGCAAGGCACGAAGCATTCAAAACATGAGAACTGCCGACCTGTACTTTGCTTATCCACAGCAGATCAAGGCACCGGAGGACATCTACAAACTAATAACAGACTGCATACGTCGCTATGATGTGAAGTTCATCATGTTCGACAACTTGCAACTACTCTGCGATTTGATCATCGGGAGCAGGCAAGGACAGCGTACGGTTCTGCTGTCTCAGATCAGTAAGGGACTGGCGCGAATTGCTAAGGACCATGGCAAGGTAATGATCCGCATCGTTCAGCCGAAGCAACTAGAGAAAGGTGCTACAATCGAATCCAGAGACGTAGACGGCTCCAGCCAGATTGAAAAGGACTGCGACTGTCAACTACTGATGTGGAGGAAGGTTCTCGGCACCAAAACCCAGAGCGCATACGATGAAGAGACCAAAGGACAAGAGGAGTCGTCCGAAGTGTTCGACTCATTAACGAGGATCACTGTTGCTCTGTCTAGATACTCTAGCGGCGGAAAGTGCTGGTTAACGTTCGACGGAGCCAAAAGCCAAGTACGTTCTCAGGAAGTGGCACAACTCGCACCGCAACCTGTATACAACAACATTATACCCATGGAGAAAACCGCAGCCGTAGTCATACCGACAGAAGGGATTAAACTATGATCTACATTTTCGATATTGATGGTACCATTGCTGATGGTACACACCGTAGACACTTGGTGGAAGGCGAGAAGAAGGACTGGGAAGCGTTCTACGCAGCCAGTGCCGACGACAAGCCAATCTTCGAAGTGATCACCGTGGCACGTGCTTTAGCTAAAGCTGGGCATGGCATTGTGTACTCCACAGGAAGACCCGAAATCATCCGTTTCATCACCACACAATGGCTACTTAAGTACAGGGTTCCTAGTGGGCCAAATTACATGCGTCCAGACAAAGACCACAGAGAAAGTTTTGTAGTCAAGAGTGAACTGCTGGAACGAATAAAAGCGCAGTACACAGTAGAGATCGGTGGAGTCTTCGAGGATCGTAAGCAGGATGCTGAGATGTACCGAGCCAAGGGGCTGCGCGTATTCCAAGTAGACAAAGGAGACTTCTAATGGCTACCTACAAAAACGTTGAACGCTATGGACCGACAAACTTAGGCGTGAGAACGCTTGATCCATCGACGCGTAGAAACAACAAACGGCCATGCCAGTACTGCAAGGTCACGTTCCCTTCGCAGCGCACCTACAACGCGCACGTCAACACGTGCACCGAGATACCCATAAGGAGAACCAATGTCGTTCCAAGTCGTGTTCGACCAGTACATCAAGGCAATTTCAAAACAACTGAAACGGCGCAACCGCAGAGAAAGCAACAGTTTCACCACGAACGAAACCAAGGCAATAGTGACATACGGAAGCGCAGCACAGCAAATCAAGGCACTCATGGACGCGCCCAAGCCAGCGTGGGTAACTAGGAGAAGAAATGAATAGTAATCACAAGGTGAACGTAATCCGTATAACGGAGATACTACCTGCGCCCAACTCTGAATCTTTGGGAATCGTACAGATTGACGGTTACCAAGCCGTAGTGAAAATGGCTGACTACGCTGTTGGCAGCCTCGCTATTTATCTGCAACCTGATAGTGTCGCTCCACAGACTGCTCCTTTTGCATTCTTGTGGGCTGACAAGGAGTACCCTGAGGGTGTGCCGGAGCGCAAACGTCGTGTGACAGTGCGACGGTTCCGTGGCAACTGGTCTGAAGGTTTGCTTATGCCTGTCTCGGCGTTCCCAGAATTGCAGGGTGTAGCTCGTGAAGGTGATGACGTTTCCGAACTGCTGGGAATCGGGCACTACATTGAGCCGGAACCAGGATTTAACCTTGGCACGCCAGGGCGCAAGCTGACAATGTGGCAGCGTGTCCTGAAGTTCTTTGGTTGGGCACCAAAACCTTACGGGCCTAAGAATGCTCCTGGGGTATACGACGTTGAAAGCCTAAAAAACTATCCGAGGGTATTTACCGAGGGAGAACCCGTGCTCATTACTGAAAAAATTCACGGGTCTAATGCAAGGTACACGTTTGACGGTAAGACTTTTTGGGTAGGATCACATCGTAGGTGGTGCAGGCCGGGAGAAGGCATCTGGTGGGAAGTAGCAAAGGCGTACCCATGGATTGAAGCCTTCTGCCGAAACTACCCTAAGCACACATTGCGAGGAGAGGTGACTCCAACACAGAAGGGATATGCCTATGGTTTCGAAACCGAGAAACAATTTTTCGCGTTTGATGTACAGAAGCCTGACGGCAGCTACTTCGACAAGAAGACCTTGTACAAACTGAGCGAGATTCAACGCTTCGTTCCTATGATCTACGCAGGGCCATACTCTTCTTCGCTCACACACACCTGGGCCGAGGGGAACAGCGTAGTCGAGGGTGCCAAGAATATTCGTGAGGGCATCGTCGTCTCTGCCATGGAAGAACGCATCGTCCGTGGCGTAGGCCGAGCACAGTTGAAGTTGAAGAGTTTGGCATTTCTTGAAAAAGAAGGGAAGGGAAAATAACATGTACGAAATTCAAGAGACGGACGAACTGGACCTGATCAAACTCAAGGCTCAGATCAAGGCTATTACTGGCCGAGCCAAGCAAACTACAACGCATCGCAAAGCTACTGGAGGAGAAATAACCATGGCAACAGCAACGAAGAAAGCAACAACGATCTACAACGTAACTTTAACACTCAACCAGAACGAAGCCGAAACCTTACGTAGACTATTATCCAAAGTCGGAGGAGACATAAAGATATCACGTAGGCGTTTCACTGATAGCATCGCATCGGCCCTGCATATGGCTGGTGTAAACTGTGTAGATGTACGGTTCGATCCACAATTCCCAGAGTCCCTAGGGTTCGGCAACGAGGACGTGAAGGACAACTAATGGAACAGAAGTTATGTGAGTGCGGGTGTGGTAAACCCACATCCGTAGCATTAGTGACAATAAAGAAAAAAGGCCATATCAAGGGTAAACCACAACGCTTTATCCAAGGTCACAACGCGGCAGGTCCAGGGACAACACATGTCCTATCAGAGCTAGACATAGACACAAGACGCGCCGTCTGTACAGTATGCGGACCTGTAAATGTGGTTTACAAGAACAACAAGTACTACTGTAACGACGGCTGCCGACAAGAATACGCAAAAAACCCTAGTAAACATTGTGAGAAAAACCGAGAAAATAGACTTAGAGTTTTCTTCAATCTTACCCCTGAAGACTGGGACACAATGCTGGCATACCAGGGTGGAGTCTGCGCTATAACAGGAAAACCAGCAGTGAACCAGAGGTTGTCTACAGACCACAACCACCGTACTGGACAGATTCGAGGCTTGCTATCTATACGTGCAAACAAAGGGTTAGCGTATTTTAACGACGACCCTACTATGCTACGAAAAGCGGCGGACTACCTTGAGAATCCTCCCGCTGTACTAGCGTTGGGAAAAAAGGTGTTTGGCCTTATAGGGTACGGTCGGTACAAGAAAACCATGGTGTACGGCTCTGAAAACGGACCCATAAAAGTAGCAAAGAAAACCAGAAAGAAAGTGGTGAAATGACAGCACTCAGCAATAAGCAAGAGCGCGAGTACTTGGAAGTTTTCGAGAACGTAATGGCACTTTACACCGCGCTGCAAGAAGAGGAATACACGCTACGCACAAGCCGCAACAAAGTGGACAAGGATTCCTTAGACTTCCTATACGACGTGCAGTTGAAGACGCGAAGGGCATTACCCAGTTTTGCATCCCAGGTGTTCCTACGCATGGCCGATGCCGGGAACTACGCTCTAGCAACGCCAGAAACTAAGCTGGCACTGGGGCGACTGTTCATGGAGTTCGGACTCGGTATTGACGGGATTTATCGCAAAGTTTATTACCACACGAAGAATGAGCAGATTCGACAGTTTTTGAAAGCATCCTTACGAGAACCATTGGAGGACCCAAGTGGAAGATGTATTGAGTGATCGACTTAGTGAAGTAGTGTCGCCTAAGGCAGCTCTAGAGCCTGCTGTGCAACCCAAGCTGACTGCCAAGCAGATCGGCCAACTGCGCAGACAGTATGTAACCATAGTCCACGGTCACGTAACCGCGTGTAAACATCGCGCACGTTTTAGCGCCACACAGCAGCCGAAAGGCAATTGTGTTGCTTGTTGGCAAGCCTATTTTTACACGTGCGTTGACCTTGAGGGCATCCACATAGTGCTGACAAAACAGGGAGTCAAAGCATTGGAAAAGCAGCGCGGACGCAAATTCGTTCGCGCATTTCACGGTTTTCTGAGTCAATGCTTGTTGCCTAAGTTGAACGCTGAAGCTGAACAGCTTGTTCCGGCAGACCCCACGGTCATTGAAGGGAGTTCCATAGTATGAGCGAAAGTAAGACGGAACGATTTAAGAACATCGCAGCCATATCCAAGGCACTAGACAAGAAGTTTGACACTACCAACTCGCTGGTGCGCGTAGGGACCAAGAACATAGAAAAGGTCCCTGCGATAAGCACAGGGCTTCCAACACTAGACTACGACACGTTTCAGTTCGGCGGCATCCCCCGTGGACGCATGGTGGAATTGTACGGCAGCGAGAGCCAAGGTAAAACATCTTTGTCCCTGCACATTGCAGGGGAAGAACAAAAGGCAGGTGGGGTGGTGGTCTTTATCGACGCCGAGCACGCCCTAGACCTGGGCTATGCCAAGTCCCTAGGAGTAAACATTGATGAACTGGTGTTGAACCAGCCCAATTCAGGGGATGAAGCACTGCACACTGTGGACAAACTCGTAGAAGCGTCTGCCGCTAGTCTTATCATCATCGACTCTGTGGCGGCTCTTGTACCCGAGTCCGAATTAGCAGGGGAGATTTCTGATGCGCATGTGGGACTTCAGTCGAGAATGATGAGTCAGGCTTGCCGCATTCTTACAGGTAAGTGCGCTCGTAGCCAAACAGCGATTATGTGGATTAACCAACTGCGTACCAACATTGGGGTGAAATACGGCGACCCAAGCGTGACGCCCGGCGGACGGGCACTCAAGTTCTACAGCAGCCTACGCCTTGCCGTGTCCCGCAAAGAGTCGATCACCGAGGGCACCAAGGACAACATCATTGGGCACCAAGTTGACGTACGTTGCGTGAAGAACAAGGGTGGTATTCCCTTCAGTCGTACACTGCTTGACTTGATTTACCCAGGCGGCGGCAGGGTAGCGGGGTTTGACAAGGTAAGCGATATGATCACCTACGCCTCTAACCACGGTTTGTTTGAGATGGCAGGATCGTGGTATAGCATTGGCGGGACTAGGGTTGCCAATGGTTTGGAAAACCTAAAGATTCACCTGAGATCAGAGCCTGCTGCTATGGCCGCGATTCAGAAGAAAGTCGAAGCATTCATTGCTACACCTGTGGAGGTACCAAGCGTATGACACGCGAAGAATACCCATACATGCACACGTTCTGGCACCACAAGTTCCGCGTGGGCTGGCCGCTTGAAGAAGACGTGTGCATAGAGGACATTGCACACAGCCTGAGCCTTCTCTGTCGCTTCACAGGGCACGTGAAGCAGTTCTACAGTGTAGGAGAGCATAGCGTGCGCGTATCGTACCTGTGCCCTGCCGAGCATCAACTGTGGGGACTGCTACACGATGCTGGGGAGAGCTACGCGGGAGACGTGAATCGTCCTTTGAAATACTCACCGGGAATGGAGGCGTACCGAGCATACGAGAAGAATGTACAGCAGGTGATTTCACTGCGGTACAATCTACTCATGGAAGAGCCAAAGGAAGTGAAGGCAGCAGACGACCGTTTGCTGGTTACCGAACAGCGTGATCTTATGTGGGGTGTAACCAGTGCTGGCAACGTACAGAAGGAGCGATTACATGGTATACTTCCTTTGTTTGAAACTATTGTCCCATGGACACCCGAGCAAACCGAGCGTACGTTTCTGATGCGCTTCTCAGAGTTAACAGGTATCAAGGAATTCTACAAAACCTAAAGGAGATTACCGTGCATGAGCAACTTGACCCAGAAATCGAATTCACATTCCCACGGACCAAATTCGGCAAACAGTACTACTCCGAATTCCTCGGCCTCAAAGCCAAAGCGAAGCCGGGACGAAAAAAGACGGTCTTGGGCAAAAAAGAACGTCCCAAAAGCAAAACCAAGCGTAAGAAAAGCGCCTGAACGGGAGTACCTGTGCGAATGCCATGGAGAGCCAGCACGTAAGCCAGCGGCTGGGCAGAAGACAATGACCAAGGATGCGGAAACGGGAAAAACTCGCAATGAGCCTAAAGGTCTGGGAAAGTGGAAATGTGCACAAACAGGGAAAACTACGAAGGTGACCGTAGGAAAGTTTGCGCCACGCGAGGCAAAAAATTCCGCCGAAAATGGGGCTACCATAATTCAAAACTTTCCACCCGCGCCGGATTGTATTGTCGCCACGGTAATTCCAGTGGAGGTGAAACTTGGGTAAACTAAACCTCGTGCACTGCATCCTGGGCCTAGTATTCCTAGGAGTCACCATAGTGTTCTTGGGATTTGGCTTTAGAGTCGAGTCGCTATTCACTGGGTTCGCCTCTGTAATCCTACTAGGGTATGAACTGAGGAGCATTCTATGACCAAAGACTGGAGTTTTCCAAGCGATCTGATATACCCTGTGGTACTTATCGGGACGCTGCTGTTTATTCTGACGACTTGGGCGCAGTGCATAGACAAACAATGCCTCTTACCGGAAGGGTGTCCAAATAAGATCACGGAACCTGTGTATCAGAACAACCCGTACTTCTACGAGGCCGTGAACAGCGTTGCCGAAGCAACCAACGTGGATGGTAACCTTAACCTGCGAGTCAACCCGCTTGGTACCTACATGCTGTACGACGAGACGGTGTTACTTTGCAGCCTGCCCTTTGAAAAGTTCCAAGGTATCGACACGCCGTTCCTAATGGTGTACCGTAGGGTGGCACGGCGCTCAGTCAAAGGGGTCGGCTGTCATGAGTTGGTAGATGTCTGGGAGCTAAATAAAATGCAAAAGTTGACCCCTTGACAAGAGCACTATAGTTTGGTATTCTAAAGTTAGGGGGTACACATGACAGAACAGTGGAAACCGATTAAAGGTTTTGAAGGGCAATACGAAGTGTCCGATTTAGGACGTGTTAAAAGCGTTGAATGAAGGAGGACACAAATGGCGGATTTTAACATTGCAATTGAAACGGTATTAGCCAATGAGGGAAGCACTCTGGTGGATGATCCGCTCGATCCGGGCGGCTTATCCCGATGGGGAATATCACACCGTAGTTACCCTTTGGTGGATATTAGGAATCTCACTGAAGACCAAGCAAAGCAAATCTATTTGCGCGATTTCTGGAAGTATGAGGACGTAATTGACCAGAGAGTTGCAACGAAGTTGCTCGACTCTGCCGTGAATCTTGGTGAACGTGCGGCTACTTTTTTGCTGCAAGAGATCGTGCTTCAAGTCGTAAAACCGGATGGATTAATTGGCCCAGTTACTCTTGACTGTGTGAACCGCGTGGACCCCAACGCATTACTCACGGCTTACCGTGCGAAGTTGGAACAGCATTACCGTAACATCGTATTAGCAAAGCCAGAGGAAATGAAATTCCTAGACGGGTGGCTACGGAGGGCAAAGCAATGATGTTCCACGGGATTAACTGGGGAGAAGTAGGGGCATGGGCTGGGGCAGGGTTGTGCATTGCCTCAGCCGTAGGCTATGCTTTTGCACACGATTATCGCAGGGCGTTGTACTACGCATTCGCCTTTGCAATTACGTTGACTGTGGTCTGGAGGTAGCATGACACTCGTTAAGACGTATAGCATGGATGACGTGGGAACCCGCATGGAACACCTCATGGAATTGCAGGACACGTGGTCATTTGCTTTGGGAGTACTGACCACCGACCGATGGCACTCCGGTACAGAGAGAGCCAATGCGGAAATGCTGGAGAATGCACTGTTGCTGTTGAACAAGCACATTCAGTCCAAGTATGTGGACACGGCTTACGCCCGAGAGATCAACGCATTGCCCAAACCAAGTGACAGCGAGATAACCTAAGGAGGAACCATGAACGATGCAGCAGTTCAATCCGTAGTAGGACAGATGGCGGCAATCATCTATGCACAAGGTAGACACACGCAAGAAGCCGCAGTACGTGCCGCAGCAGAGATGTTCACTCTCATATATGGCGCAGGACGCACG
>Ga0302303_10002694_pt1 | contig 10525 bp, 8 predicted proteins | sample III_Palsa_E2_1_FD_194542 | JGI IMG/M metagenome (GOLD analysis project Ga0302303, IMG submission 194542) | Peat permafrost microbial communities from Stordalen Mire near Abisko, Sweden - III_Palsa_E2_1 | ecosystem: Environmental > Terrestrial > Soil > Palsa > Peat permafrost | place: Sweden... | reverse complement strand
TGGAGATGTATTACCAGTATGACCATAACTATGTATTCAATAGCGACAAATTCGAAAAAGCTTTTAAAGTAAAGCCCACAAGCTATGCGGATGGGATAAAGTTGATGTCGGAGACGTTGTATAAGCCGGCTTAAGTTGGCCTCATCGACTTGGCACAAGTGTCAAAATAAGCGTTCGTCCCAAAAATAATCTTCAGTTCGCACTAAAGAGACCTTACCAGGGAAATCAGGGTGATTTGTGTTGATGATATAATTATATTCCTGGGGAACTACGGCCGAAGGTACCTTAAGAATTATGGAGGTTTTATCTTTGTACCATTCGCTTCCGATTCCCTGAAGCTGAGGATAAGCGCTCATACTACGCCAAAAAGGAGGCAACTTTGATTGAAGTACATGGGTGAACAAACTCTCCTCATCTGCTATTGAAATTACCATCACCCTATATCGCGACGCAGGGGATATTGCCTTGATGCTTACTACTAGTTCTAATGAAGCCAGCGACCTTGAACTTGCGGTATAAATTGTAAATTGCTCATCGAGATTCCAGCGATTGGCCCGACCCGATGCCGCCAAATCGTGCGAAAACTCCTCCTTTGAGATTTTAAATACTTCCATTCGATATTAGGCATTGTCGCCATATTCGATGCCTGTCAACCTGTCGTCAATAAACTTAATGCCGCTGTAGGTATTCATAAATACAATAGGCGCTTGTTTGTCAAAATAGAAATTTTCCTGTTCAAGCCATTTCGCAAAATTTTCTTTCGTCCCAAATACTTCGATCCCATGTTTAATCACCGACAAAGTCATTACTGCATGTTCTTTAATACGCGCCTTAATCGCTGTATTCGGCTTCTTATATGACCGGAAGGTCTTAACACTAATGTCGAGCCAATCGGAGATTTTCTCATCATTTAACAATGTCAGATCTTTTATCGCCTGTAAATGTTGTGAACCAATTTTACCGGCTTTTATCATTCGCAATGTGATATTGGTATCAACTCGTGATGGGATACCTTTTAATAAATTCGTTTGTGCGACTGTCATAATGCAATTATAGGTAAAATTACCTTAACTTACAAGGGATTTTTTCTCTTCAAAGACTTCGTGCATCCCAACTGGCTCAAATCGGAAACACCTGCACATTTTTCAAATACACCTTGCTATTTCACCCCCACATCCGCACATTTGCACATCTGCATATCTGCACATCAAAAACATGATTCAAAAAAAACCACGTACCTATATCCCCGCTGATTTAGAGATCAAATGGGAAAACCTCGAACCGCTGCTGAAAGAATTGCTCGAACGGCCCATCAACTCGGTCGATGAGCTGGAGCACTGGCTCCATGATCGGAGTGAATTGGAGGCGGCGCTGGAGGAAGATTTTGCCTGGCGCTATATCCGCATGACCTGCGATACCACCAGCGAGGAACTGCTGCAGAAGTTTCAATACTTTGCCACTGAAATAGAACCGAAAATTGCCCCCTTTGGTAACGAGCTCAATCAAAAGCTAAGCGCAAGCCCCTGGGTTGACAAGCTGGAGGGCGAAAAATATTTCATCTACCTGCGCGGCATTAAAAAAGCGCTGGAACTGTTTCGCGAGGAAAACATTCCTTTGCAAACAGAAATACAGGTGGAACAGCAAAAATACCAGTCGATAACCGGGTCGATGTCGGTTCATATCGGCGACAAGGAGTTTACCCTTGAGCAGGCAGCGGTGTTTTTAAAAGATACCGACCGCAGCAAAAGGCAGGACGTTTGGGAAAAGATAACCGGCCGCCGTTTGCAGGATAAGAGTCAACTTGACGAGTTATTTGATAAACTACGGGCCTTGCGGCACAAAGTTGCGCTAAACGCCGGTTTCGAGAACTTCAGGGATTACATGTTCCAGGCGTTGGGTCGTTTTGATTATACACCTACCGATTGCTTTGCCTTCCACGACGCCATTGAAAAAGGCGTGGTGCCGGTTTTAAACGAACAGGCCGAAAAACGCAGGGAAGCTTTAAAACTGGAAACGTTAAAACCCTGGGATATGGATGTTGACATTTCCGGCAAACCAGCCCTGAAACCATTTCATAGCGGCGCCGAGCTGATCGATAAATCAATACAATGTTTCAGCAATATCAGTACCTACCTTGGTGAAAGGCTGGAAATTATGAAAGACAACCAGCTGTTTGACGTGGAAAGCCGCAAAGGCAAAGCCCCGGGAGGCTACAACTATCCCTTGTCGGAAACCGGTGCGCCCTTTATTTTTATGAACTCGGCCAATACCTTCCGCGACCTTACTACGATGGTACACGAGGGTGGGCATGCGGTTCACACTTTCCTCACTGCCGACCTGGAGCTGAACGATTTTAAACATTGCCCCAGCGAAGTGGCGGAGCTGGCGTCCATGTCGATGGAGCTGATCTCCATGGATAACTGGAATGTTTACTTTGATAACGAGGAAGACCTGAAACGCGCCAAACGCGACCAGTTGTTCGATGTATTGAAAACACTGCCCTGGGTGGCAGTGGTCGACCGGTTTCAGCACTGGATATATACCAACCCGGAGCATACGGACGAGGATCGCCGCAAAGCCTGGACAGATATATATGAACGCTTTGGCGCGGGTTTTGCCGATTGGAGTGAACACCCCGAGGCAGAGGCCAACTTGTGGCAAAAACAGCTGCATATTTTCGAAGTCCCTTTTTATTATATCGAATACGGAATGGCCCAATTAGGCGCCATTGCCGTTTGGAAAAACTATAAGCAAAACCCCGAAAAGGGATTGCAGCAATACCTGGATGCATTAAAGCTTGGGTATACCAAAACGATAAAGGAAATTTACGAAACCGCCGGTATTAAATTTGATTTCAGCGCGGCTTATGTAAAGGAACTGGCTGAATTTGTAAAAGGCGAAATGGACAAATTGTAAACAGCGGCGCTTCTGTTTATTTGGCAGATGCGCTGTTTCAAAAATTCAAATAATAATCCTTAGCTTGCATAAAAAAACCTACCATGGCAGATACAACACCCGATAATTCCGTGCTTTCGCACATCACCAAACTGACCGAAAAGGAAGAGCAACTGTACGGTAAGGACCTCCTGTCGGATGAAGAAATAAAAGAATTGCATAAGGTCAAAATAGAACTGGACCAATACTGGGATTTGCTTCGCCAGCGCCGTGCCCTCCGCGAGGTCGGTGAAAATCCCAACCAGGCAGAGCTGAGATCAGGCGACACGGTGGAAAATTACGAGGAGTAATTGAGTCTTGAGTCGTAAGTCTGAAGTCCTGTTCCTTTTTAGGCAAGAACAAGTATTATGGCCAAAAATTGAATGGCTATGTTTGGACAAAGCGGCGCCATCTATTTAAATTTCTACCGCTTTCCCGGCGTTTTATCCGGCTCGGCAGTAGAAATCCTTTGTTGAAAGTAGCTTTTCCCTGTTTCTATTACTTCTTACTCCATTCCTCCACGGTGACCACATCTGCCTGCCTCGGAAAAACCTTAGTGGTCAATACGCGGTGTACTTCTTCGTCGCCATCGGCACAACAGTCGGCAATTACACTCAGGCGGTAATCCTTATCGGCTGCCTCGCGCAAGGTCGACAATACTACACCGCTGGTAGAGATCCCTGTCAATACCATGTGCTGTATGCCAAAGGCGCGCAATACCACTTCCAGGTCGCTCCCCGTAAATGCGCTGACACGCCGTTTTGTAACGGTCACTTCAGCTTCGGCCGGCGCGATGGAAGGATGAACGGTCATGAACTGCGCCATATCCGTATTCGAAAAGCGTTCCTTTCCGGCGGCGAAGCCTTTGTTGTTCAGGTTAATCTCCGGTGCACCCTGCCTAAAGCCAACTACGACGAAAATAACGGGGATCTTTTTGTCGCGGGCGCTTGCTATGGCTTTAGCCACATTGCCAAGCAGCGATTCGGCCCCGGGCAGCATACCCAATATACCAACCTGCATGTCCATTACCAAAAGTGCGGTGTTTTGTGTCGATTCCATTTCTATTAGTTTTCGTTGTTTGATAGTTATATTGTTTTAAGCACATTAAGCGGGTACGGTATTTTGCTCAATGGCCGTAAAGATAGCAGTACGCCGGATTTTATTGCATTAAAGATTTGTAAGCGCAATGTAAACCTCCCGCTTTTTGAATGAACTAGAAACACCGTTTTGAAAGCGAGCCCCATCTTGTTTTGCGGCTTTGAAGGGAATAAACCGCCTCCTGAAACATCCGGGCAAATGCCTTCGCACTTTAACTTCCTGCCAAACGGCCGCCAATCAGCTAACCCAATTTATAATAATAGCGTAATTTATTGCCTTAATAGAATGGTTATTCGTTATAACAGAGTAAGTTATATTTATGGCAGCCTTTTCATTGCGTTATTGGTTTTCATTTTTTTAAACCAAATCCCTTCTTTCCGGTTATACATCATATGAAAAGGATATTTTTAAGTATAATCCCTGTATTGTTTGCGATAACGGGGTTTTGCCAGGGCCTAAAGCCCGTGAAGCTGGACAACGACGTCACTGTTTCATTATTCCCTGGTTATCAAAAAAAGGATACCACTAACGAGTCTATCTATTCAGTAAACGGTTTATATGGTTTCATGATCGCCATCCGCGAACCCAACGCTAAAAACAATGCGCCGTTGAAAAAAGCGAGTGACCTCAACCGGGCGTTAAAGACCTATATCAAAGGAATCCAGGCGGAAGTGCCGAACAGCGCCGCGGAAAATGTTCGGGATACTACGATCGGCACGCTTAAAGCCAAAGTGTTTACCTTAGCCAGCAATGACGACCAGAGCGAAGTGACTTACAGGAACTTCCTGATCCTATACACCCGCGATATTACTTACACGTTTGAGTATGTTTACCCCGAGTCGCGCGTCAGTATCGTTAAGGATGAATATAAGGCATTCATTTCCTCCATCCGGATTTCAGGCGATTTAACCTGGAATGAGCAGTACCTGTCAAAAGCCACGGGCATGTCGTCAATTACAAAAGTCGGGTTATTTGGGGGTGCGGCTGTTGCGCTTGTTTTGTTAGTAGTTTTAGTAGCAAAACGACGGAAGCCGGCGCTGGGTTAAATGCCTATAAATTAAAAACGTTTTCAGGTTTAGCCGTTGGTAGTAGGATGTCTTTCGGGCCTACTGACTTTTGGCATTTGTCAGCGGCTTTATTAATCGCTGCGCCTGCGCCCGCCAATCCGTTTTGAGTTCGTCATACCCACTGTAAGCGTGGTAACTGTCAAAATTCAGCTCAACCGAACCCTTTTTGTACGGCCCCGCGATGCCTACATAGGTTTTGCTATCTTCGTCGGTGCCGAGGGAAAATTTGAAGGCATAATAGGTGTAGTCCTTTTCGCTTAAGTTACCTAATATCTGCATGTTGGTAGGACTTCCCTCATCATCCGCCTCATCACCTTCTGAAACGTATTTGTAAAGGCATAGTTTAGCAAAATTGGCCTGCTTACGATAAACCTCCGGAATCATTGCAATCTGCTTATTTTCGTAACAGGCCTTCATTAAATCATATCTGACGTCGATACTATCCATCAACCGTTTCATCAATGCTGGTCTGTTCGGCAAGCCATTGTAAATCCTGGCGATTATTGCATCACTTACATATACCCCCTTCGGGTCCTGTTGGAGGTAACGTGAGGTAAACCTATCTGATACCGAAACGTTTTTTATGCATTTCATCAGGCGCAGGTATGCGCCAATATTACCAGCAGAATCATTGTCGTCACTATCTTTCAGTTTAAGGTAGTTCTCCAGGTCGGATTGTATGTTAACCGTCAACGCAGAATAACTGTTGATCACCTGCCGGCTGTTCATTGTTTTTTTACTTTCAAGAATATTAGCAGCTATTCTTAATACATAGGGGCGGTATGCATCATGTTTAATAAATGGAACTAAATCGGCAAAATGTTGTTCGGCGTATTCCACCGAATCAATTAACGGGTAAAAAATACTGTAGTTTCTGGTCGCTTTAAGCGGCGGGTCTGTCTTAAGTAAGTTGAAATAAACATCATACCCGGTGTTGTGGTTCATAGTTGGTAAACAACTTAGAATTGCAGCCTTTATTTCGTCCTTGCCTGTTAGCCCTGAATAGAGTTTGGTCAGGAACCGTTGAGTTGTGTCGTTGCCGAGGCTTTTTAGCTTCTCAAGTATCGAAATTCGCACACCATCGTAATCAGTATCATCAGGGAAGTTAACGTTCAGCACATCGTACAGGTAATGCAGCTCGTTAGGTCTGAAATTATAGTATTTGATTGCTCCAAGGGCTTTTTTACGGACCAGTGTATCTGCCGATTGCAAATCATGGGTAATCTTTTCTGCTTTACGCGACGCCAGGTCAACTGGTGCAGATGGTGAGGTGATTGTGAGCGAATTGAAGAATGTGTCGGTTGTTTTATTGTGTAATTCGGACTCGTCGGTTCTGGCCGTTAAAAAAAAGTAGTTTTCTCCATCTATAAATACCCTGATCCGCCTTTTTACTTTCGAGGCCGTATCCATAGTGAGCACCTCCCTGCCTGTAATTCCGTTCAGTTTTATTGTATCCAGTTTCAGCAGCGTATCGCCATAAGAAACGTAACTTTTAACTTTCTTTTCAAATATTGAGTCGACGTTACCGGGACTGTAATAGGGGCTTATTTTTAAACATTCAAAGTCATATAACGCACCAGAATTAGAATTATTCGCGAGGCACTGGATCGTTCCGCTAAGGTAAGTTGAATAATAATTATTGTGTTCGGGTTTTAACAGCGGCCTGGCCGGTAACTGAATCCGGTAATTGGTATTTTCAGGTTGCCATGTATAGCCTTGGGCTTCGGCACACGGCAAAAATTGAAACGAATCAACAAAGGGATCGGACTGTCCCGGGTGTTTTAAACCCGATTGAAGAATTTCGTCAATCAACAGGTAAATCCGGTTACCCTTCACAAATGTTTTTATGGTGGTCTCAAATCCACCATCCAAAACAAATTTCGCTTCGACTCCCTGAACACCATTATTCAATATCTCTTTTGGTTTGCCAACAAGTGTTCCCTTTTTTTCAAAGTCTTTTACATAGCCCCACAGTGCGGCCTTTTTATCCGCCAGGTAAGTACCGGCTGGGTGGTCATAATATTGTACAACATAGCTATGAGAATTAACCGTATCGGTGCTGATAAAGGTATTGATGACATAGTTCACCGAATCCTCGCCCGAGCCCGAAGGCGTTTGCTTATGCGCAACTACAGGAGCAAAAGGGAATTTTACCGAAAAGGCCGCAGTTTTATCAGTATAATTATCCCATGGCGCAGGTGGCCGTGGCTTCAACACCGCAATGGAAACAGAGTTAAAATAGCGGTCGATAATCGATTGATTAAATTGCCCGCTGACTGACCCTACATAAAAGTGGTACATTAAGTTGTTGGCAAAAACAAGCCGTAAACGCACATACCGGGTATTGTTTTTTAGCAGTACTTCGGCACAGGGGTAATCTTTGTACAAAAATTGCCTTTCGTTAACGATTGTATTATTTTGGTGGGTGGCATAAAAGTATTCTGTAGAAGCGAAGGCTTCTTTCGGTGTCATCGGCTGGCTTGGTGTCCCCTTGTGCACTACGTAACAGCCGAAATAAAGTCCGTCAGCTAAATCGGCATAAACCTGGTAGGGAACACCCAACATTTTTATTGAAAGGGGTTTGCCCGGAAACCCCACCGTGTAGCCCTTTCCACTATCGCTAAAGTCGGACCAATTTACTTTTAGATAATCAATCCGGAAGGTATCCGCGACTCCGGTAAAAGTCGCTGTCACAGGCGTCACGTTATACCCTTCCTTTTGCAAAAGAGCAATTACCCCGGATGGACCGGGCAGGTGAGCTGCGCCTACCGCAGAAAAAATCGGTTCCGCCGCCATATTCTGAATTATGCTTGCAGCCATCACCTTATTCCGGGCAATTAGCGTGGAATCTACATCGTCGGCGCCCTTTATGAAGTTATATACCTTGCTGATATCACCGCTGCTATAAATCCTTACCATCTCATCCTTATCGCGTTTCGCATAAAGCTGTTCATCATCATCCATAATGCCCAGCAACCGTCGCCTAACAGCATCGGGTGAACCAAAGTATTTATCAATCTGTGATGCTGCATCCTCAAGGCCATAAATCTTTTTATTTAATGTTCGCGCAATTCCATATAGATAGGCATCTACAAACGATTGCCTGTCACCGGCGTTTTTGTCATTATGTTCCATCAGCGATTCAAGCATCAAAGGGTTGGTTTTCCCTATCGAATAACCATTCTTTTCCTTAAACTTTTTTTCAAGTTTGCGGTACTCGTCGTTTGTCAGCATTTTCTTTAAATCCTCTTCGTTCGAATTGCTCATCAGGTTAAACAAGTCATTGATCGCCGAGTCAGGCTGCACCTCGAGAGCAAACCTGGGACAGCTTTGTATGGCAAGCATCACTGAGTCGCTGAAATGAAAAACCCGCTTGTCTTCAACATGCATTGTCCCGAACAGGAATGAGGGTTTCGTCATACCTTTCCCGCTTATTTTCCAAAGCAGGGTGTATTGAGACCTGTTTTGCGCTGATACCCCGGATGAGATTATAACTGCGATGCACAATCCGGCAAACCACTTAAAGAAAAAGAAACGCTTCAGCCCTTTTTCGGGCAGCAAAATAAGCCTGGTGGATAAATTGTTCAAGGTTGGGTAAAGTTTAAACAACCTAAGATAAATAAAAATAAGTGTTTATTAGCAGGAAAATCAAACGATGTAAATCATTTTATCGTACAGGTTTAGATATCAACATTCCCCGCTGCCACCGGGGTGAGTGGATGAATTTTTTATTATCAATAAACCATATCCAGATGATCGTTAGCACCACGCCCATAATCGATCCGCCAATCACATCTTCAAAAAAATGCTCGCTCAGGTACATGCGCGAAAAGCCCACCATTACGCCGTAAAACACCAGCAAAATTCCCCAGGTTTTGTTTTTTGCAAGATAGGTGAGCAATACGCCCGTTGCAAATGCCGTCAACGTATGCCCTGATGGGAAACTGTTATGGCTCAATATTTCTACTCCTTTGGCAAAATGAAGTTTACCCAGCTCTTTTGCAAAATATAGCTTGGGGCGCGGCGCGTCGAAAAAAAATTTTGCTGCCTGCACACTCAGGGAGGTGATGATAAACGTGGTGATCAGCAAAAAAGCCACCCTGTAATTAAATAGTGCGACTATGGCTGAAAGGATGACGATGGTCCAACCGTTGCCCAGGTCGGTAATATAAGGCTCGATTGTATCTAAAAAGTCGGTATTGCGGACATTAACGGCAAAATAGATCTCATCTTTGGTATAGATCAGTTTAATCACGAGGCAACAGGCAAGCAGGATGAGATAAAGGATAAAAAACGGCTTTATTTGTTTTAGAACATCTTTTATACTTATATTCATCGTGCAAAATAAGCATATCCTTATTCCCTGCAAAAAAATGGTTACGTTTACAATACCTGATTAAATCATCAATTGAATGTCGAACAGCATCTTCCGTAAAAAAACAATAAAAAAAATATTAGATGATTGTGCAAGCGGTTTCAGTGATGCTGAACATTCCGGTGGCTCACACTTAAAAAAAGAGCTGAACGTAAAGGACCTCACCCTGATGGGCATCGCGGCTATAGTGGGGGCCGGGATATTTTCAACGATCGGGTTAGCCGCATTTGACGGCGGCCCGGGAGTTACCATATTATTTGTGCTAACCGCTGTCACCTGCGGGTTTTCAGCACTTTGCTATGCCGAGTTCGCCTCGCGCATACCGGTTGCCGGCAGTGCTTATACCTATGCCTATGCTTCTTTTGGCGAATTGATAGCCTGGATCATCGGCTGGGACCTATTGATGGAATATGCCATCGGCAATATTGCTGTAGCCGTATCCTGGAGCACCTACTTTGTCAACCTGATGGAAGGGTTCCGTATCCATATACCGGCCTACCTCACCATGGACTATTATTCGGCATTCACGGCCCACAGCCAGGTGGCGGACTTTACAAAGAACCACAATCTCGCGGGGATAACGGACACCATAAGGCAAGGTGCATTGGCCTGGAACACCGCTCCCGGCTTCGGGGGCTTTAGATTGATTGCCAATATCCCGGCGCTGGCGATCGTTATCGGGATCACTTATCTTGTTTATATTGGCATACGCGAAACCAAACGGGCTACCAATGGCATGGTTATATTAAAGGTCGCGATTGTAATCGCTGTCATCGCCATCGGCTTTTTTTATGTTACTCCGGCTAACTGGCATCCTTTTTTACCCAATGGTTTTGGCGGCGTAATGAAAGGCGTATCGGGCGTATTTTTTGCCTATATCGGCTTCGACGCCATATCAACAACTGCCGAAGAATGCCGCGAGCCACAGCGCGACCTGCCACGGGGCATGATCTATTCGCTCATCATCTGCACGGTGCTTTACATTTTAATAGCGCTGGTGCTTACCGGAATGGTGAGCTATAAAAAACTTGCCGTAGGCGACCCGCTGGCT
>Ga0302303_10002691_pt1 | contig 10530 bp, 11 predicted proteins | sample III_Palsa_E2_1_FD_194542 | JGI IMG/M metagenome (GOLD analysis project Ga0302303, IMG submission 194542) | Peat permafrost microbial communities from Stordalen Mire near Abisko, Sweden - III_Palsa_E2_1 | ecosystem: Environmental > Terrestrial > Soil > Palsa > Peat permafrost | place: Sweden... | reverse complement strand
GGAAAAGCATGCGGCGCAACTTGAAAAATGGGTTTCAACTTATCATGAAAATAATGATGTACTACCTAAAGGGATATTAATAGTTAATTCCTATCGGGAAGAAATACTCATAAATCGAACGGATGATACATTTCCTCACCAAATGCTTAAATACTCTGAAACTAGAGGACATTGTTTAATCACCGGCCTCCAATTGTTAAACATCTCTTTTGAAGTCGAAAAATATCCTGAAAAAAAAGAAGATTTGATAAATAGCCTATTTGAAACAATTGGTGTTTACAAGGACTTTAGAAATTGGAGCGATTATATTGAAGTAACAAACGAAACTTGACCTCAGTCGTGAGGCTGATGAATAGGGCCGCTTTATTTTTTGTTCCCTATACCTTGAAATGTGAGGCGATCAGCATTACTCCTCCATCGAGATAGAGGACGAGGGAAGGGGGTACTATCCCCCATCTTCCGCTGGATTTTACTCATTTAGGGGCCGAAATATTTTTACCTCAGATTAAGCAAATAATTTTTAAATTTGTAGTGTGACAACCACAGCGTATCAAATCGTAAAAAGGGCGCTCCTTAAAAAGAGAGCAAAAGTAACAGCATCTCCCGCTGCCGCCAAGAAGTTTTTGGTGGAAAGTGGTTTATGGGATTTACTTGAAGACGCACCTGTTGTTCCTAAACGTCAAAAGGCTAGCACCGCTGCCGCAAAGAAATCGGGTGCTAAGAAACCCGCCTAGTTATTTTGTGTCCAAAGTTCCACCTTTACTTCTCTAAATTATTCTGAGATGTCTGGTTTTATTTATTCAGCCGAGCCCGGCTTAATAATAGGATTTCATGGCTGCGAGCAAGCTGTATGCGAAGCTATTATTTCTGGTAAATCCCAGATGCGGGTGAGCAATAAATCATGGGATTGGTTAGGAGATGGAATGTACTTCTGGCAAAATAATTATGAAAGGGCATTGCATTATGCACAAAATCCACCGGGGGGATTAAAGATTAATGAGCCGGCCGTGTTGGGGGCAGTGTTTAGTTTGGGTAACTGCTTGGATTTGACGGACAAAAAGTCCTTGGATATCGTAAACGACATCTACAGCATCTATGCAGCGACAATGGTTACCGGCGGAATGAGGATGCCGACAAATGACAACCCTCCTACAGATCCAGACTCCTTTGATAACGTTATAAGACGCTTGGACTGTGCTGTAATTAAACAGGTCCATGAAATTTTCCACTCAACCGATCAACGGCCCTTTGACTCTGTTCGTGCCCTGCTGCCGGAGGGAAGACCTCTCTATCCCGGAGCCGGGTTTAGACAGAAGACCCATATCCAAATTGCAATTAGAAACCCCAATATGATCAAAGGGTATTTTTTACCGCGTAGGGAATCTAAATGGTCCGGGGCTCCACTTCCACTATCGACTCCAAAGAAAAAAGGATAACAGTTGATTTCTTACTTCGAATCCTGCACAAAAAATGAGTATCTATGTCCGTATGCCACTATTTCGATCACTTATGCCATTGCCCTTGAACGTCTATGCCTCAATTCTGCGCGAAAAACCTTCATTCCTACTCGGTGGTCATTTTTCCAATTTTCATGACTTTTTTTTCCATTATTTTTAGGACATAAGGGCGTATAAGCCACAAGAATGGCCAAACATATACGCCATCCCTAAAACCTAAAACCTAAATCAAATGAAATTTCTCAAATTAATTTTTATTGTACCCATTCTGATCACGTTTGCGGTGATGTCAGGCACCACATTTAGTGGCTGCACAAAAAGTAAAATAGACACCATTTATGTCCCGCACGATTCTACGATATATGTATACGATACCACGACGGTGCGTGATACTGTCTATGATATAACAAGTGGCCTCGTCGCTTATTATAATTTTAATGGCGGGAACCTAAATGATAGTAGTGGGTATAATAACAATATCGTCTTCAGTAACGCAACTCCGACAACGGATCGGAATGGAAAGGCAAATAATGCGTATTTGTTCAACGGCACTTCCAGTTATATGGATGTGACCAATAGTCCCAGCCTGAATCCCGACAACATTACTCTATACGCCATTGTCAAGGTCAATGGTTTTTATTATGGCACTGACCACGCCAATTTTATCCTGGCTAAAGGGTGGGATGGAGACGCCGGGACGTATTATATGGATTTTACCGATTATGGAACTACAGGGCTACCGGATACCACCCATGAGTTCTTTGGATCAGCTTATGGCGACAATAACGACCCTTTCGGCAGTGCCGCAGGCGTGACAGATTCTGTGACCCAAATAACAACGGGCACCTGGTACAAGCTAGCTTATACCTACGACGGGTTCACCTGTAAGTATTATGTCAATGGCGTTCTCATTACAACTGCTTCTAAATCAGTGACATTTACTCCTAATAGCCTTGATCTTTACATTGGTAAAAACGAGGATCCTAATAGCCTTTTCCCCTATTGGCTTAACGGTGCAATAGATGAAATCAGAATATATAACCGGGCATTGCCACAACAGGCAATCACTGAATTAGTTAATTTAACTAACTGACGATACGACGACTCCGAGGGGAGCTGATATTCATGTAGAAAGGTCGCTTAGGCGGCCTTTCTACATTTTTTGCTAGCAATTTGCCAGCAAACTTTTGGCAATGAAGCGTGATTTAATTTCGAGTAGGGAAAATATAAATCAATACAAGACTGGAAATCAATATCAAAATCTTTTTCATATTATAGAGATGCCTGAATGCACCATTTAAAGAATTATCCAATGAAATAGACGTGTTTCAAAATTCTTCCGTTAACCATGATGATTACTGGTGTTGCGTAGAATCCCGTTGAATGGGTGCAGCCGGCGCAAAAGCCGCATTGCCAGTCCCTGTATACTTACTCAGTTCTGCCTGTTCCCTGGCTATCTTGCTTTGCAGGTCAGCGATGTCTTTGTTGACCTTGTTCAATCGATCGTCAGCCTTCCTGGCCTTCCTTGCGTTACTCCTGGCGTCGCCCGCCGCGTTATCCGCCTGTTTGGCGTCTTTTTTATTCTCCGGGTCATTGCTCAACCTGGTCGCGGCAGTGGCGTTTTTATCCGCTGATTCTTGTGCTGCAACAGCACCATCTTCCTTGTTTCTCGTTTTTTGATCTACCGTATTTTGCAGCTTACCCAATTTCAACTGGTCGTCACCGATCTTCGATATTAATTTCAGGGAATCTGTGTTCACCTTTTGAGCAGATGTTTTAGCACAAAGAAACAACACTCCCATAGAGGCCAATAAAATTACTCTTAACATAAAAAAATTTTAAAAATGATGTCAGGAAAATGAAGTGCAGACTGCAAAAGTTATAGCCAGACAACGGCTGTAAGGTGATGAAAGTATATCATCGGAGCTTGTAATCCTTATTCAATAAATACCAGTATAAAGATAATCCTTTCTAATCTCAGCGCGTTATATTATGCTGTGTAATAGTTACATGATTCACACTTATCCTAAAGTGACAAAAGCCACACTTCGGTTTCTACCATAAAAAAAGCCCCGGATTCCCGGAGCTTCTAATTCAATTAAGACAGATACTAATATCTATTTTTATTGTAGCTGTTGCCGTTGTTGTAACCGCCGCCGTTATCACTGCGGGCAGGTCTTTCTTCTTTAGGCCTTGCTTCATTTACCTTGATGGTCCTGTTTTCGACAGTGGCACCATCCAGTTCGGCGATCGCCTTCCTGGAAGCCTCTTCATCAGGCATTTCAATGAAACCAAATCCGCGGGATTGGTTGGTCAGCCTATCCATGATGACTTTCGCTGAGGTAACTTCACCATAAGGTGCAAAAAATTCTCTTAAGTCTTCATCCTGTACGTTGAAGCTTAAATTAGAAACATAAATGTTCATACTTACTTAAAAATTAAAATAAAAGATATGAGAAAAGCAAAGTGAGTAGAGGAAAAGAAATCCAGATTGTGAAGCGGGATAAATTAACAAATACTGATGCAGAACTCAAATTAACAGCATGAAGATACAACTTCTTTTGATGTCAGGCAAATAAAAAGCTATCCCGTTCCGAAAAACAGGATAGCCTAATGACATGACCAAGTACTCAGTTGAGCAGCTTATCGATGGGAATAGCTTCCAAATAAGGTTGCAATACATCGATGTTCTCGAACATTCTGTATTCTTCAATCGCCTTATTGTCAGGATTGCAATACGCTTCGACGTAATAACTTCCCAGCTGGAACAGAAATATTATGGAATCAAAACTACTTCTCTTGGCGAGGCACACACCCTGGTGAAGAACAGTCGATTTTTTTTCGTCCTCATTTAATAAGATAAACTCAGAAAGTCTCATAGTTAAAATTTTAAACAGTGACCGTTTTAAATTATTTACTAAAAACCGTACTCTGAAAAAATAACATTTAATGATACTGGCACGTAAGCCAACCGATAAATTAACTGAACTGAAAACTTCTACAAAGGCAAAAAATGAAGAAAGGAAAAAGCCGCCATTGCGGCTACGAGGCTATATAAAGATAGGAAGAAAATCCTGGAATCAAATTATTTTGTATGGGTGATAAGTTCATCGATATTCCACCGATAATAGGGCATGCCGGACAGGCCATGAATAAGGCGAACAGCAGGGTCAGCAGCCCGGCGCCGGCGGCTGCGTAGCTGGTTTTCACCCCGATCAGCAGGGCCATTCCCAGGCAGATTTCCGCTACCGTACTGGCAACGGCTAAGCGGTAGCCGCTGTTGATTTTTTGATATAATGGACCTGTCCGGAGGTAATGGTGATCGCCGTATTGGCCTTCAGCACGAATTCATCTTCGTCGACAACCAAGGTAAGGTCGCCGGTGGCACACTATACCAGGACGTATTTCATCACGCGCCTCGGCTTTTGTAGCTCGGGTGCTTTATCTAAAAGTCTGATGTCAACCATAGACAACAAAGATCCGAAATTCGTACATTAGCCCTGTAACTATCCCCCTGCCGAAGTCAGCTCTCCCGCCGATACCGTTTTTTCGATCCCCTCGCCCTATGGCTGCCGTTTTCCGGGAATCCCGCCGGCTGATCCCGGGTGGTAAGACACAACTCTTTCCCTATCACCTCCGTATATTAAAATGTAACCCGGAGCATATCCACCGGAAATATTAAAAAAACATTAAAATAGCCTCCTAACATTTGATTAGCGAATCTTAACATTGCAATTAACATTGCGCTTCTTAATTTTACTATCAGAAAGCGAAACGAAAAAAGAAAAAACAAAGTCATTATAAAAGGTGGGAATCGAAAGACAACACTTTTAAAGTTTCTCAAGCAGTCAATTTTCTCATAAGCAGTTAGTTTTGGTTACGGCCCCTGTTTCCACAGGGGCTTATTTTTTGCCGCCATCCGCCGCCTTATTCAGACCTCAAACTCTTGACAGGATTAGCCATCGCCGCCTTTATAGCCTGTGCACTGATCGTCGCCAGGGCAATGACCGCCGCCAGCAAACCTGCTACGGCAAAAACCCACCACTCTATATTAGTGCGATAGGCAAAATCCTGAAGCCACTGATGCATAATAAGCCAGGCAATAGGCGAGGCGATGAGGAAAGCAATCAGCACCAGCACGATAAAATCTTTCGAGAGCAGTCCGACAATATTCCCTACCGATGCACCCAGTACCTTTCGGACGCCAATCTCCTTTGTTCGCTGAGCCGTGGCGAACAGCGACAGGCCCAGGAGGCCCAGGCAGGCGATAACGATAGCGAAGCCCGAAAAGATGCTGAAAGCCTTGCCGAACAGCTGGTCGTTGGCATACTGTTTATTATAGTCTTCATCGAGGAAAGAATAACCAAAATAATTGCCAGGGAAAAAGTCGTCGTAGGTTTTCTTGATGGCAGCTATCGTGGAAGGGAGGTCCTTCGAATTGACTTTGACCGATATGACGGCGTTATTGCTATAGGCAGGAAACAGCAGTGTGGGCTCGACGCCATAACGCAATGACTTCTGATGATAATCATTGATCACCCCGACGATATCCCATTTCTTTCCTCCATCGATGATCGTCTTTCCTATCGCATCCTGCGGCGAGGAGAAGCCGAGTAGGCGGATTGCGCTTTCGTTGAGGATGATATTATGCAGCTTGTTGAAATCCGGGTTGAAATCGGAATAGGTATAATCCCTGCCGGCCAGCAGTTTGATCTGGTACAATGTCAGGAACCCTGCCGTGATGCCATTTTGCCGGATAGTGTAATGAGCGGTGCTGTCCTGGTCAGCCCTGCGCACATCGAAGTCCCGTCCCGTTTCACCCCCTATGGGATTCCACGAAGTGGCTGCCCCCTGGATCCCTGGGATTTGTGTCAACTCATGAAGCAGGCTATTGGTACGATTAATAAAAGTAGAATCGAAATTGGCCAGGGAAGGCGCTTTGACCATCAACACCTCATTGATATTCATGCCCAGTTCCTGCCGGTTCATGTACCGGATCTGCTTGTATACCACGAAAGAGCCGATGATCAGGGCCACGGTGATCGCAAATTGCCCGACCACCAGCGTCTTGCGTAAAAAGGTCCCCTTTTTAGACGTACTGAACCTCCCCTTAAGTACCAGGATAGGCCTGAAGGAAGACAGGACAAAAGCCGGGTAAAAACCGGAAACGAATATGCCGGCCAGCAGGAGCGTCAGCAACCCGATGGTGACGCTATAACCACCCAGGCTTTTGGCCAGCAGGTAGGAAAAGGATAATTCATGACTGACAAGTGAATTGAATAGGGGCTGTAGTGTAAACATGAAGACGATGGCGAGGGCCACCGCAATGATATTGATGAGGAAAGATTCGATCAGGAATTGTCTTATCAACTGGGTTTGGGCCGCCCCGATGACTTTTCTGACACCCACTTCCCTGGCCCTTTCCACCGATCGGGCCGTGGACAGGTTGATGTAATTGACCCAGGCAATGATGATGATGAACGATGCGATGATCAGCAAGCCCCAAACGACGGTAGCGCTCCCGGTGTTGCCGATCTCATATTCGAAATCCGAATACAGGTGTGCCCTCGACAAAGGCTGCAGATAGAATTTTTCGACACTTCCGGAAACTTTGTCACCCTGGAAATATTTTTGGCTGAATCCCGGCAGCTTGGCTTCCAGCTCGTGATAATCGGTGCCTTTTTTCAACTGAATATAATGCCAGAAATTGGAGTTGGTAAAATCATAATCGGCTTGCTTATAAGGATAGGGACCAGTATAGAGGGTAATATAGGAGGTCAGCATGTCGAATGACAGGTGTGAATTTTCCGGCACGCTTTTGCAAATACCCGTTACTTTAAAAGGGGTGGGGTCGACTCCCAGGATAAAAGTCTTGCCGATAGCCGACGTCAGATTATCGCTTCGGACACCATAATACCGGCTGGCCGCATCTTCCGTGATTACAGCCGTATGCGGGTCGGTCAGGGCCGTCCTGACGTCCCCGGCCACCAGCGGATAGCTGAACATGGTCAGAAATGAATTGTCTACCGCAATGACGCTTTGTTCGCCATATTTTTTGGTGCCGTTGACGATGGTCAGCTTGCCGAACGGCTCCATCCGCGTATGATTGACGACCTCCGGGTAGTCATGCTGCAATGCCTGTCCGATACCGGAATAGGTAATAGTGCCATGCTGGATCAACTTGCCGTTCTGGTACCGGTCATTGGAAACACGGTATATTTCTCCAATGTTTTTATTGAACTGATCGTAGCTCAGTTCGAAATTGACATACTGCAAAATGAGCAGGCAGGCGGCCATGCCAATCGACAGGCCTACAATATTGATGAAAGAAAATACCTTGTTCTTTCTGATATTTCGCCAGGCGGTGGTCAGATAACTCTTGAACATAATAGTAGATTTATTTATGGCTTGCGCCCGACTTAGGCGCAGCCTTCGATTTTCCTATCTTCCGGTAATACGCGCACACGCTATTCATCAGGCATTTCTCGCATTCCGGCTTAGGCCGGCAGATCTCCCTGCCCAAAAACGAAAGCGCCATTCCTGCATCCCATTCCTCCTTTGGAAGTATCTTCATCAGCCGTTCTTCAATTTTTACCGGGTCAGTCTCCTTTGTGATGCCCAATCGTGGGACTACCCGCACCACATGCAGGTCTACGATGATCCCTTCCGCCGGCCTTCCCGCCTCCCGCAGGATCACATTCGCCGACTTCCGGCCAATCCCTGAAAATTGGGTCAGCGTTTCCAGTGTCAGCGGTGCATCGGTATTGAATTGCTTCGCAATCCCCACCAGCCATTTCGCCTTATTGGCAAAATTCCGCACACCTTTCACATATGGCCACAATTCCTCCGGACTTGCTTTGGCCAGCGACTCCATCGTAGGATAGGCCGCGAAAAGCCCCGGCGCCAGCTTGTTGATGACATCATCTGTCGATTGCGCCGACAGCACCACCATAACGATCGACTGGTAAACAGAATGAGCATGCAGCGGATGCTTTTTGCCCTTGTACTTCTTCAGCAAGGGCCGCAAGGCGACAGACCAATCAATTTTTGATGGCATAACTTCTAATTGATTAAATTTAATCCTTTTATTCAATATGCCCCAAAACACGCCCCCCTCCAATTCTTCAGGTCGCCTGGTATCCCTGGACTTTTTCCGCGGACTGACCGTAGCATCGATGATCCTCGTCAACAATCCCGGCGACTGGGGTCATATCTACCCGCCGTTCGAACATTCCAAATGGAATGGCTGCACACCCACCGACCTCGTCTTCCCCTTTTTCCTGTTCATCGTAGGCGTGTCCATCAACTATGCGATCGGTGACAGAAAGCTGGACACAGGCCTCCATAAAAAACTGATCGCAAAGGCCGCTCGCCGTTCAATCCTGTTATTCGGGCTGGCCCTCCTGCTAAGCCTGATCATGACCTCGTTCGACTTCGCGCACCTGCGGATACTGGGCGTTCTTCAGCGGATAGCCATCGTGTTCTTTATCTGCGCAGTGCTGTACATCAAAACCTCGCAGCGAGTGCAGCTCTGGATATTTTCACTCATCCTGGTCATCTATTGGTTGCTCATGTGCTTCGTCCCTGTACCGGGTATCGGGCCTTCCAACCTGGAACCGGGCACTAACCTGGCCGCCTGGTTCGATAACCTCATTCTCGGAACTAACCACATGTGGCGGCAAAGCAAGACCTGGGACCCGGAAGGGCTCCTCAGCACCTTGCCGGCTATCTCCACTTGTCTTTTCGGTATAGCAGTGGGAGGTGTCCTCAAGCGGAAAGATCTTCCTGACGCCAACAAAGTCGCATGGCTTTTTTCGGTGGCCTTCCTCGCCATCATGGCAGGATTGATCTGGGACATTTTCTTCCCTATGAACAAGGCCTTGTGGACTTCTTCTTTTGTTTTATACACCGGTGGACTGGCCACGGCTTTCCTGTCCTTATCATACTGGCTGATCGACAGCCAGGGACGCAAAAAATATACGATGCCTTTCATTGCCTTTGGCGCCAATGCTATTACGATATTCGTGGTGTCAGGTTATCTGCCTATGCTCTTCAACATCATTAAGATCACCACCTCACAGGGTAAAGTAGGAGTCACCCAATTCCTGTACCAGTCGCTGCTGACGCCGCACTTATCGCCGGAAAATGCTTCGCTGGCCTCTGCGCTGATCTATGTGGTCTTTCTTTCTTTTCCTATGATGTGGATGTATAAGAAGAAGATCTTTATCAAACTGTAGGGAAATAAAAAAGCACCTACCGCACTTTTCGTGTAAGTGCTTGATTATCAAATGGACCCTGTCGGATTAATACCGGCGTCATCTTAGCGCAATTATTTCAAAATCAATTCCTTTTAACGAATTGGAAACGTTCTTTGTTTTCCATGAGAATTCCTAATCAAAGACTTCATGAAAAAATTTCAGGAATTTTTTTCAGACAGGCGACCCAATAAGGCAGGATAATGAAAAAATTTCATGTTCGTAGCCCTTGGCATATCACTTGCTCAGGGGAAAATATAACCAAAAAAAGAGTAATCATGACAAACATCATCAAAAACAGGAATGCCGATCCGGCTGCTTTTGGAAGTGTTTTGAATCAACTCTTCCCCAAAACTGTAAGCACATTATTAGATGACTCCTTCTGGGGATTGGGTAACCCCAATGCTTCACTCGTCGTTCCCGTGAATATCGTCGAGACAGCCGAGAGCTATGAACTTGAGCTAGCAGCCCCGGGTCTTAGAAAGTCCGATTTTCAGTTGAAAATCGACGGGGATACTTTGACCGTCTCCTTCGACGACCAGCGGACCGAAGCCGCCCAGTCCGAAGCCAACGCAGTACAGAACAAAGAAAATACACAGCCTCGGTGGATACGGCGAGAATTTACCCGGCTGTCCTTTCAAAGGCATTTTGAATTAGGCGATACCGTGGACCGGGACAAGATCAGGGCCCGGTACGACAACGGCATCCTTTACCTGACATTGCCCAAAAAAGAAAACCTACGCCCGGTCTCCCGTCAGATCGACATACACTAAGGCTGAGGCGAAATAACCGGCAGGTTTAAACAATCCAGAAAGGCG
>Ga0302303_10002671_pt1 | contig 10569 bp, 8 predicted proteins | sample III_Palsa_E2_1_FD_194542 | JGI IMG/M metagenome (GOLD analysis project Ga0302303, IMG submission 194542) | Peat permafrost microbial communities from Stordalen Mire near Abisko, Sweden - III_Palsa_E2_1 | ecosystem: Environmental > Terrestrial > Soil > Palsa > Peat permafrost | place: Sweden... | reverse complement strand
TTTCTCGTTTGTAATGTCAACTACCAAGCTCAGGCCGGGGGCGCCGTAGAAAACAGACGATGTTTATTTCCCGGACACAATCTCCGCATCGGCCGGCGGCAAAGCCTTTACCTACGAAACTTTAGCACACTCACTCACTGTCATCCGGATAAAAACACGATGAAATACCGCTCCTATCCGTGATGATGCCTCACTTGCCCTGGCGTGCTTCCCGTAGCCGCCTTTATGTGCCTGGTGAGGTGGCTTGCCGAGTTATACCCATTGAGATGGGCGACAGTCTCAAGTTTCAGGTCGGTGCTTTGGAGGGTTGCAATGGCGTGACGGAGTCTAATGGCCTGCAGGTAGTCGGTCGGAGTTTGCCCCCGAGCTTGCACAAAGTCCCGACGCAGCTTCCCGGTGGTTGTAGAAAGCTCTTTGCAGAGCTCTTCTAACGTCATCGACTGACTGAAGCGATCCTCAATAATGGCGGCTGCAGCCCCGACAAGCTGTTCCGATTCGGTGAGCGGAAGGGCGGAAGTTAAGCGTTCGATCAATAAATCCAATCGGCCGACAAGGAGGTCGGTCATCGCCTCGAAGTGCGAAGCCTGGCCTCGCCATTCACGGATAATTGCCTTGCAGGTTTCCTTGAGACTTCCATCAGGATCGTCATAAAGCACGGGCTCGAAGGTTTTGAGAGGCTCGCATTCGAAATAGATGTAGATAAGTTGGTAGGGTTCGGACGCAATATCCCCGTGCGGCTGTCCCGGAGCGTGTAGAAAGACCATCCCGGGAAATGTCTCTATGATCGCGTTTCCCTGCACGGTCCTGATTTTCCCCTGACAATGGACTGTGATCTCCCAGGTAGGATGCGAATGCAATGGATAACCTGGATCATTACCGTCGTGGATGCTGCAGTGGACTACTCGGATTAAACTTTTGTGCAATAAATTAGTGTTTGTGTGCATCGTCCGTTGAACTGTAGAGTGTTATAATTCATTCTACCCCGAGACCATTATGGGCCAGGCCGGGCAAGGCCGGCCGGCGGGAGGCAACGGGTCCTGTAGCACTGAGCCTTTGGCTATGAGTGAAGTTTTGTGCAATAAACTGGCATGTCGATTTAGAGAGGGAGTGCATTGGCCTCTGACCACTTAAGGGCGGCTCCCGCAACTTCTTCCCATCCCGGCTCGGCAATCAGCCAGTGACTGCGATTTGGGAATTCCATAATGTCTGTTCTGCGAGGCGCACTGGAATGCTTCTTGAACATGGCTCGCACCATGGACGTCGTGCACGTACGGTCCTCGGCTGCTGCAATCAGCAGTAACGGAGGTCGTTTAGGGTTGTTGTAGTTGACCCCGTTCCCAATACCCAGTGCCGCCTGAAAATAGATTCGCCCAGGGGCCGGGACTATATATGCAGCGAACGCCGATTGCTGTTGTGCAGCAGGTAGAGTGTTGGCAAACGTGTTTGAGAAGCTTTTGAAAGACATCGAAAGAATGCGGTTCCAGCCATTCCACGCCAACAGTACCGGTGCGGCAGACTGGACCGCCGTGGCGCTGGGGAGAACCCCACGCGGAGGACCGGCGTCAATGGCGACACCGGCAGCGCCCAAACCGCGGTCAAGCAGCATCTGTACTATCAGCCCGCCAAAAGAATGTCCCATGAGAATTGGGGGCTCAGGAAGCGTTCGGATAATTGCGTCAAAGTGATCGACCAGGTCTTTGATGGTGATTGCGGTTATACGGGGATCTGGATTTCGACGAAGCTCGTCAACGGACTTATCCATATAGGGCCATGCAGGCACGATAACCTCATAACCTTTCTTTTCGAATAAACTGCAAAAGCCGCTCCAGCATTCAGTAGTTACCCACGCGCCGTGCACCAGCAAAATGGTTTTTGACATAATTGTATCTCCAGGGTCGCATTGGGTATATTGTACTCAGATTTTGCGTGAGGATATATGCCAAAAAAGCCTGAAATATTTGCTCAAACGCCGGTTCTGCAAGATATTGAGAATGATATGTTCGCGTTTCGCCGCGATCCGTTTTCAGACGTCCTGGAGTTGATCCGTGTGCGCGGCAACACCGTATTCACCTGTGCCGCGTCGCCTCCTTTTGGGATCCGCTTTCCTGCCGGCAAGCACAGACTGCACATTGTGCGGAGCGGCAAGTTAGTCATCAAAGTGGACGGCATTGAAGACCTGTTTCATGCCGCCCAGGGCGATCTAGTGTTGCTGATGCACGGGCATGGTCATGTGATTTCGGATCAGCCGGAGCGTCCGGCGGAAATGTTATTAGATTTAGCGCAGGGCCATTACGACCGGGACCAATTGAAACTGGGGCAGGGGGAAACGACCTGGATGTGCGGGGATTTTGGCTTCGATAGTGTTCTGGCAAAGCATTTGCTCTCGGTGCTGCCCCCGGTTCTCATCGTGCAGGGCCTGCGCGACCGGCCATTTGAATGGCTGGAGTTGAGCTGCCATTTCATTCTTGATGAAGCGCTGAACCCGCGCGCAGGTGGCGCAGCAATGATCTCACGTTTGCTCGACGTCATTTTTATGCAGTTGCTGCGTACCTGGGCAAACAAAGGCGAAGTCGGTTGCGGGTGGCTTTCCAGCGCAATTGATCCTCGAATCAGCCACGTAATGTCGGCCATGCACGGCGATCCGGGCAAAGCCTGGACTGTGAATGAGCTTGCCGGGTTGGCGCATTTGTCACGTTCCGCCTTCGCCGACTGCTTTCAACGGGTCGTTGGCCAGGCGCCGCTCAGTTACCTGATAACCTGGCGCCTCGACCGTGCGGCCGAATCCTTACGCTATGGGCGCGCTTCGGTTTCGGAAATAGCCGCAAATGTAGGTTATACATCCGACGCAGCGTTTAGCAGGGCGTTCAAAGGGCGATACGATATGTCGCCAACGCAATGGCGTAAGCTTTGACCTACACAGAAACGCGTTTCCCCTGCTCGAAGGATTGAATCGCGGCATGAGCTAGCACCAGCGCTCTCTGTCCTGCCGATGCCGGGACGGGCGGCGCGCTTCCCTGCTTGAATGCGGTGAGCATTGCCTCCAAGTAAGTATCGAAAGTCCGGTGGAACTCGCGGTCAATGTCGTTGAAGTAACCGGCCTGCCAGGTCTCTCCGACCTCATTCCCTGCTTCATGGAAGGTGTAGCGGCGTACCGTGTCCTCGATGACCAGACGACCTTTTGTACCGCTAATCTCCACTCGATGCGTATCGGGATAGGCGTACGACGTCTCGTAGGAACCGACGAGGCTGCCTACAGCGTCATTGCGGAATCCAAGGGACAGCGCCATGGTGGCGCAGCTTTTTGTCATCTCCGTTGAAATGGAATCGATGGGACCGCAAAGATGCTCCAGCATGTCGAACCCGTGGCACTGTGTTTCGATCAAATTGGCGTGCGGATGATCGCTGCTGCCCTCGCCCCCGAACCGCCATGTTGCAAACCGCAGACTGCCCAGGCGCCCTGATTGGATAGCCTCATAGGCCAGTCGAACGGGCTTTGCGTATCGGTGGTTGAAGTTGATAGCGAAGAATAGGCCTCGCTTTTCTGCTTCTTCCAAAAGTATCTCAGCTTCGCGCAGATCGAAAACCAGCGGCTTTTCCACCAACAGAGGGTAATCCGCCCGAATCACCTGCAGAGTCGGCTCGAAATGCCCCTGGTTGGGCAGGCATAAGCTGACCAGATCCGGCTTCTCCGTCCGCAGCATTTCGTCTATATCTGTGTAGCCGCGAACCCCATACTCAAGTGCACGGGCCGTGGTTCGCGCTGGGTCGCGTCCCGCGACTGCGCAAAAGTCGATGTCGGAACGCTGGGCGAAAATACGCGCATGCTGCCTTCCCCATCCGCCGGTGCCGATCAAAACGACCTTGATTGCCTTATCGCTCATTGCTCTATGATCACCTTTCCCGTTTCGCCGCCAAAGAACAGTTCGAAGGCATGCTGGATCTCATCCACTCCGAATCGGTGGGTGATAATCTTGTTCAAATAGGTGCTATGCTCGCGTAGATATTTGGAATTAGCGTTCAGTTCGGAATAGGCGAAATACTCGCTTCCCACGACGGATCGCTCTGTGGCGATCATGTCCGGCGACACCTTGAGCAGTAGTTCTTCTCCATGCCCAACCAGAATCAACGCTCCGCGCTGCGCCAGAGAGTGCAAGCTCGCTTCACGCGCCGCTTTCTTTCCGGAAGTATCGATGGCAATGTCCACTTCGCTGACACCGTAGCGGCGTAGACCTTCCTCGACGGTCTTTCCATTTGCGACCGAAATTGGTTTGCCGCCTAACTCTTCGGCCAGCGACAGTCGGTAATCTACCATATCATAGATGTAGACTGGGATTTCGGGCCCAAGCATGATTTTTGCCATCGCGAGCACGCCCAGACCGATTGGACCCGCCCCTGCAACGATCACGGATCCGATATCACCGTGGGCGCTCTGTGCCCGACGAATCGAGTGTCCTCCCGTTCCCATAATGTCGAGCAGAAGCGTCGCCTCCGTCGCGGAGAACCCTGGTGCGGGGAAGAAGATGTTTTCGTGGATCAACTCATAGACCCCGTAGCCGCCGTCATGCGTGAAACCCATGTCTGCCCGCTTTGCCAGACATTGGTTCGTAAATCCTCGCACACACGATCTGCATTGCCCGCAGAAGTCCATCAGAAAGACCACTCCCGAGGTCCCTACGGGCGTATGGGTGTTCTGTCCAGCAGCAACGACAACTCCCGCAGCTTCATGTCCGGGCGTTGCGTTCCATCCATCTCGGAACTGGGGCCGTTCCGAGCCGCATAGCGCGTTGGCTTTTACCTGAACGAGCAACTGCCCGGACCCCGGCGAGGGAACGATCTTTCGTGTTGTCTTAATTTCACCGCCGCCGACAAAACACGGTACGGTGACCGTTTCGGGAATTCCACTCATCAACTTTCTCCTTTGCCGCAGACAGTTGCGACTTCTTTGACATGGACATTATAACTCAAGTTGATCGTTTTGGCAAGTAATGAGCACATTATTCATTACTGTTGCCGTCGATGACTGAAATTGGATAGTATTGGGCGCTGTTGTGTCCGGACACGTTGATTAACAGAGTAGAATGTAAAGACTAATGGCAATCAGAAAACAAGTCGCAACTCGGCGCACGCAGGAGATTATGCAGGACCTTCTGCGCGCAGGAGATGTCTCGGTTAATGAGCTGGCGGAGCAGCTCAATGTGTCGGCGACAACAGTTCGCCGCTGTCTGCGTCGTTTGGAAGCCCAAGGGCTTTTAAGACGCCGCCATGGCGGTGCAGTGCCGGTGGAGACATCCCTGTATGAAGCGTTCCACTACGATGCCGACTTTCAAGAGCGCGACCAGCTGTACACGGAAGAGAAGCGAAGAATTGGCCTGGCGGCAAGTACAGAGGTTAAAGATGGGGATGTTGTTGCGCTAAGTGCGGGCACCACAACAACGCAAATTGCACGCGCTCTGAGACTTCACAAGGATTTAACCATCGTGACGAATGCCGTCAATATCGCGATGGAGCTTGCTCGCTCGAACACGATTCGGGTGCTGTTGACGGGAGGCTACGTCAGTGGCAGTTGGTTTTCCGTTCTCGGTCCCACCGCTCTCGAAACAATAGCCTCAATCGATATCGATATCGCCTTTATCGGTACGGACGGCATCGATATCGCTCGCGGTGTGACCGCCGCTCATCCTGATGAAGCAGAGGTGAACGCGGCCATGTTTCGCCAGTCCAGTCGTAGTGTTGTCGTAGCCGATCATACCAAGCTGGGTAAGGTCGCTGTGTCGGTTATTTGTTCGTTGCACGCCGTGGACCTGATCATCACGGACACTGGTGCGAGCGACGAAGACATCGCGCCGTTTCTCAAGAAAAAGAGCGCGATCCTGAGAGCTTGATGTTATTAATTTCTGGCGAACTGTATCACGGTATCGGAGTATGGGGCAAAAGTTTGGACGAACTGCCCTCCTGGGATGGCTTGCACGGTGCGCTGCAAAGCCACTTGATGCGGCGCGCCCGCGTCTTGCGTATTTGTGTCGTTCAGCCCGCCTGCCAGTGATTGCACAGTTGCTTGCGACGATGGTGTAAAGCCTTGCAGATCGATGGCCGCCGCGTGCTCGTGATCTCCCCGATTGACAACGCTTAGCACCAGTGTCTTTCCATCCAGACTAGCCGTTGCCATGGCGTCCAGATCCTCGCCCGGACTGGCAACACTGCTCCCAAGGCGAAGCGGAAGGCTCACCGAGGACGCCATCTGTTGTGCGTAGTAGGGTGGTTGTTCCCAGACTTGGGACGGCGTAAAGAATATCTGACCCTGGTCCCAGCCATTGTCGTTGTGTCCATCTGGCTGCAGGCAGTTGGCCGGACAGTCCGCCAGGACGAAGTCTCCATGTCTTAGCGTGGCGTTTAGGGTCGTGGCATGGCCCAGCGCCCGCTGCAGATTGTGAAGTCCGCCGTTCTCCTCGAAGATGATGGCCTTCATCGAAGTGTTCGGATCCCACTGTTTGAACATGCCCTGCATCTGCGTTATCTGCTGGTCTATGCCGTCCCCAGCACGCACATCGTCGGAATTGACGTGTAGATCCCAAGCGGCGGCCTGTCCGTTCACGGCATCGAAAACGGTTTTCATACTCAAAGACTGAGGCACCCACCAGGCCGCGCATACCAGCTTTAGATTGGGATTTCGACTATGGATAGCAAGGGCAATCGCCTTAAATCGCGCCGCATAGTGTGCGTAATCTACCGCATTGTCTCCCCAAATGACTTCCTCGTTGCCGATCTCAATATATTGAACGTGGTAGGGTACAGGATGCCCATCTTCCGCACGCTTTCGCCCCCAAACGGTGGCCTTAGAGCCGGTGAGGTAGTCCGCCAGATCGGCGGCGTCCTGGTCGGTTTCTTCGCAGTTGATGGCGAAGGCAGACTGTATATGCGCCGCTTCGCAGAAATTCAAGAAATCAAAGATCCCGAATCCGTCCGTGGAGTAGGGATACCAGTGTCCATTGTATGGAGGTCTTTTGTCTGGATCGCCGACCATGTGCTTCCAGCGATAGTCCGGCGCATTCACCATCGTGCCGCCGTATCGAAGGAATGTAATCCCTTCCGCCACGATCGCATTGCCGATGTCCGCTCGGATCGGCAATCCGTGGAACAGCGCGGCTCCCGTATCCATAAGTACAGCTTGATCCACGTGAAGCGTCCCAGGGCTGTCGATCCATACAGCAAACCGCGCATCCGGATCGGTGGCGTTTGAAGTAAGAGAAAACGCATACTTAGCCCAACTTCCAGTGATGCGGCTTAAACGTTGGGACGCGTAGGTCTGTGAACCGTCGGCGCTTTGCAGAGCCACGGTAACTGGCCCCTGCAGATTGCTCGATCGCAGATATATTCGTCCCTTCATCGCCTGGCCGTTCTTTACCGGAACTCCCCAGCGTGCAAGACCACGGTTTGCGATGCCCACATGGCCGCTGCCCGATCCGCGCTGTATCACCTGCGAGAACTTGCCATTGTAAGGCATGTTAGGATCGATTTCGTAGCTCGCGGGAGCGGTTCCCGTCGATATCGGATCCCACAGGCTGCTGATGGACGTAGAGTGTGCGGTTGAGAATTGATCTCCATAGTCAGCGTCCTTTGTGACAATCAAAACATTGCTGAATGCAACATCCGAATTCCAGGTTCGAACAGCAAGCTGCCCGGAAAGCAGAGGGCGGTCACTGTCCGTGTAGTCGATTGCAGGCTGATCTGCGCCGTCTATGAATACTCTGATGCGGGCGCCTGCCAGCTGAACGCGCAGGCGAATCCATTGTGATGGCTGCATGGCAATAGGGACATCCTGTATCGGATGCCAATCGTGCATGTGCTTGCCCAGGATCAATCGCTGGCGGCTAGGACTGATGCTTATTTCATACCCATCAAAGTTGTCCGCACCAACCCCAGGATTTTGTACCCGGACAAGCAGGCCTGCGTTGTCGCCTCGGTTGTTTGGGAACAGGATATCCGCGCTGATAGTCGCATCGCCAATGTCTGGAGTATCCCGGACCATCTTTCCACCGGCGTCAGCACTAACATGGCAAACACTATTAGAGACATGCCACGCGCCCCCATAGGTCGTCCAACCGGAAATTTTGTCCGACGCTGCCGGCTCCTCGAAGCTTTCGCCGAAGAGCCGCTGGTCGTACAATCCGCCGTAAATCTCGTGGTTTACGTCCTCAATGCACGATCCGTACATGAGTGGACTAATAGTGTTTGTAACTTGTCCGGCCGTGACTGTAATCCGCGAATCCGGACTGTCGGCCCCCACAGCGGTTTGTACGCACCCTGAAGTAGAAAGAGCTGCCAGAGCTCCGGCGCAGTAGGACAGCATTCTAAAGCTTGAATTCATACAGCCATTATATCCCTATTTTGCTCGTTTAGTCGCGAAACGAACAAAATCTCAGGCTCGGATTTATTCAATAAAACTGTGCTCATTACGTTGACAAATGAGCATTATAGTGATATCATACTACTGTGCACGAGGTGGATCTACTGCGGAGGCTCATTATAGAGCTCAAGTAATTATCGGTGTACACAGCATTTGTCTTTGTGCCCCAGGCACGATTGGAAAGGGAGTTATAAATTGTCTAGCAAAATTGTAAAACCAAAATCAGAGGTTCGTTCAGCATTTACTCTAATCGAATTGCTCGTTGTGATAGCTATAATAGCTATACTCGCTGCCATTCTCTTCCCGGTGTTCGCCAAGGTCCGCGAAAAGGCGCGCCAGATTAGCTGTCTGTCGAACGAAAAGCAGATCGGCCTCGCGTTCACGCAGTATGTTGAGGACTACGACGAGACGTTTCCTACGATGAATAATAGTAGTAATGGGGTCTCCGAAAACTGGGCAGGGGAGATCTATCCGTACATAAAAAGCGTTAACGTATTCAGTTGTCCGGACAACCCGAGTTCAAAGGCCCCCATAACGTACATCAATTTCAACGGCATCACCGGCGACCCCAACGCCACAAGTACGCAGTTGGATGGAGCCCCTAGCATCCCTGCATCGTACGCTTACAACTACCAATTGGCAAATACTTGGAACGCCGTTGCTGAGGGTGGTAGTCCGGCTAACTTTTCTGGCGCCGACAAGCTGGCGTTTATTAACACGCCGGCAAGCAAGATTATGATGGGGGAAGCGACTGGCAACCAGGAAGGACTAGGCTATCCGGACTGGGGCTCCAGCCCAAACAACCCGACGGGATGGAATCAGCTTTTCGCCGGTCACACGGCTATGACCAACTACCTATTTATCGATGGGCATTGCAAGGCCCTGAAGCCCACACAGACTGCATCCTTAACGCCTAGTCCGTTCAATATGTGGGGCGACTTCAATGACAACACAGCGGCAGAAGGGCCAGACTGCGGCCTCACGAGCGGCGGCGGAGACAACGCAACAGACATAAATTGCGACTATCCGTCACCGATCCTGCTTGCCAATATGGCTCAGGTTCAGGCGAACTACCAGTAGATACGAGAATGTGCTAAAGAGGTCACGATATAATTCGTAGTGTCCGTATTGTAAGCAAATGCGGACATAGCTTCTTTAAGAATTCACAACGTAAATTGCTCATAGTACTTTCAAATGAGCAGTATCATGGTATGATAGTTGTGTATATATGATGTCTAGCTACTGAGAGTAGAGGAACTCTAAGAGTCCCTCAAAATTCCAATGGTCTTACGGTCGCTTCCCGTCGGCGCGAAGGCCGCGAAGGGTATTTATCTCTGTGCTGTAAGCACAAATTAGAAAGGAAGTTATAAATTGATTACCAAGAATGTTCATCCGAAGTTGGAGGGCCGTATCGGCTTCACATTGATTGAGTTGCTCGTCGTGATAGCCATTATAGCCATCCTTGCCGCTATTCTTTTCCCGGTATTCGCCAAGGTACGAGAAAAGGCGCGTCAGACGAGCTGTTTGAGCAATGAAAAGCAGCTCGGCATCGCGCTCATTCAATACGCGCAAGACTACGACGAAAACTTTGTTGAGGGCACTAATGGCGCCCCGGGCGCGGATCCAACCAACGGCAAGGGCTGGGCAGGCGAGATCTACCCTTACGTCAAGAGTACAGGGGTTTACCACTGTCCCGACGACCCCACCGTTTCAACACCCTATGCGGGTGGGACGATGTATCCGGTGTCGTACGGCTACAACATCAATACGGCAGGTGGGGCTTGGTGCGGCGACGAGGCTGGTCTAAACGCACCGTCAAATACAGTCTGGCTGTTTGAAATCTCAGGCGACGTTGCTGATGTCACGAAGCCCAACGAAGGCGTTCCCGCCGCAGGGGATGTTGGAAATCCACCCGTCTCAGGCTACCTGCTCTCAACTATGTCTGCAGCCGGCTGGGGACCTGACGGGGGCGGCTCCGGATATTTGAACGACGGTCCAGGAGCTCTAGGCATGGACTTGCCGAATTACGCTACCGGTTACCTGGGCCTTCCCGTACATCAAAATGACTGCCCATCGTCCGCTGGGCGTCATACCGGAGGCTCCAATTTCCTGATGTGCGATGCACACGCTAAGTGGCTCCGCAATGCTCAGGTGTCTTCGGGATC
>Ga0302303_10002669_pt1 | contig 10580 bp, 7 predicted proteins | sample III_Palsa_E2_1_FD_194542 | JGI IMG/M metagenome (GOLD analysis project Ga0302303, IMG submission 194542) | Peat permafrost microbial communities from Stordalen Mire near Abisko, Sweden - III_Palsa_E2_1 | ecosystem: Environmental > Terrestrial > Soil > Palsa > Peat permafrost | place: Sweden... | reverse complement strand
CATATCAACTCCTTCCTGCCGCGGTTTTTCCTGGTACATCTCCACCTGCGGGCCGATGGCCATTCCTATTTTTAAAAGCAACTTATTTCCGGCCTGCTCGATCAATTCGCCCGACCTTGTGACGGTATGCAGTACCAGCGGCTGATCGGATTGCTCGAGCGGCTCGTTTAAAACCTCCGAAGAAAGGATATTTTCGGAGCTGGCAAACATCTTTGTCAGTTCCTTGATCATATCCTTTTTTTGCTGGTCATTTGAAAAATGAAATGCCGTCCTGTAACCTGTAGCAGCATAACCGGCATAAATCTGCTTTTCATCGATGGTTAAGGAGTCCTGGGTGCTGTTCAATTCCAATCTCGAGTCGATATCTTCAAATGATTTGGTATAATCTTCGAGAGGGATCTTTTTCACTTCGGCAATTGCCGTTGACAGTGATCCGAGCGAAGTACTTTTACAATACAGCCCATTAGTTTCTCCCCACAAGGGCATGATCCATGGATACCGGTAATCGGGCCTGGTAGGCGCCATAAATTTACCTTCGGCCGGAAAATATAAAACCGGGTAATCACAATTGTCCCAGTTCTCAAAGCTCTTGTCGATATAAAACTTTGACCTGTCCCCGGTTAGTACAAACTGGTAGCTAACACCCAGGTTTTGAAAAATCGCGCTGTACAGGCGCACAATGCCCACAGTACCGGTATTTTTATTTTGCAGGATATTTCCCAGCGTATTGCCGTCCTCGCTCTTGATCTGCTCATCGTAGGAAAAGGTTTTCTTGATATAGTTTTCAACCGTGGTGATCTTCGCTGTTTCGTTGCCCAGTTTATCCCAGCCATTTTGCTGAACCAATGCAGCTACGGCTTTGGTCTCCTTTTCGGTGTAAAACGTATAAATATCAAATATCCGTTTGGCCAATCCGTTCCAGGTAAAAAGGCGTTCGCCCGTGCTTCCAGACATGTTGTATGACAATTTGTACTCAATCCGTTTCAGATTTGCATCCTGGTAAGCATACTTTTCTTCCTGTGCGCCCTCGCTCCCTTTTGTGGTGCATTGCGCGATACGCTTGTCGCCGATTACCGTATCGGTGGCTAAGGCAGCGCAATTATAGGGTTTGATCTCGAACTTTAACCGGCTGGGAGAGATGAGCTGGAACGAAGTTTCAAGTATAGGAATCGTTTCCTGTAACGGTTCGCGGCCAAAATACGAAGTGGAGCGTTTTATGGTATAGTAATATTCTACTTCACAGCCTTTTTCGAGGCCATCCATTGCAAATATTTTGTAGGTATCGCCTTCTTTATCGGTGATGTCTTTGATGTTGTTTTTATCTAACTCGATTGTTTTGCCATTGGTCAGAATCGTGCGGGCCTTAACATCAACGATGTCGGCGTTGTCGCTTATACCGAGGTAAATTTTATTGAAACCTTCGATGCCCCGGTCATCAATGATGTGAACCAAACGGTGCAGGGTGTAATATTCGGTAACCTCGTCCTTTTTTTCGTCCGTAAACACTATCCTGCGCTTGTCAAACAATACCACGGCTGCTTCCTTGCTGTATTTGCCATCGATGGCCGAAATAACCGGCTTGTCGCTCCAGACCTCCTTTTCGATTGGAGCGGTTTGGGCGTAAGTGGAATTGATTGCCACAATGGCGGCGGCGAGCGAAAGAATAAGTCTTTTCATGCGTTTTAGTTTTTTTCGAGGCTGAGGGTTTCTTTGTAAAGCGGAAATAAATTTTGCAGCACCGTATTCCAGCCGGCAAACTGGTCGCTGGTTAACATGAGTTTATCGTTATCAAATTCCTGTGTCATGATCACCTGGTTTCCGGTTTGCTGGTACTTGATATCGAAACCCCAGACTTTGTTGTAGTAAGATTTGCTTTGCGGCAGGTACGACACCTTAAACCCTTCGGGAACTTTTAATACGGTGACAAATTTTTTCTTATAGTAAAAATCGTGCGCCACCGGAACTTTCCGGGCCGGGTAGTCGATGCGTTCGTTTACAAAAAACTTGAAGAGGTTGAGGTTAAGGTAGTACTCATTACCAATCTTTTTTGCGTAGTCGGGCAGGTTAAAACCGGCATATAAGGCTATCTGGTCGCCCGGCCGGCCTTTGTCAAAGTAAAAAGTATCGAGCTTGAATTTATTCGATCCGCGCTCAAACTCATCCTTCATATCTTCGTCCATATTATTTTTGTCGAAGTACAGGAGCTTGGCATACATATACGTGGCGAAGTACCCTGTCATGGTTTTCTTTACTTTACCTTTTATCCCGTCGGGAGTCAACTCCAGCCAGGTGGTGTCGGTAAGCACATTTTTGTCCTCACCGGCCACCGGCACTTTAAGTATTTTAAACTCCTTATCACTGATGGCCAGCATTACTTCTTTATCCTGGATGGGATAAGGCGCCATTCCGAACACGCAGGTAGGGTCGGTGCCATCAAGGAAGATGTATTTGCCGTCGATATTGATGGTACAGATCATGTGGTTACTCACCAAGGGCAGTGGCGTGTGGCTAAAGGTATAGGGCAGGTCGCGTGTGCCTAACCAGGTAAAGTAGGCTTTCACCCCCGCTATGTTCAGCATCTCGGTGAGGATGCTTGCCATGTCCTTGCAATCGCCAAAACGCCTGCTGCATACCAGGCCTGCATCACGCGGAACAAAGCCACCCATGCCATCCTCAAAAGCAACATATTTGATGTTGTGCTGCACCCAGGCATAAATGTTCCGGGCTTTACATTCCTGCGTGGTGCAACTAACCGTTAACGAATCGACGATGTGTTTTAATTCAGGGTCGACTTTTGTATTTACATCTTTGATATAGCTGTAGCTGAGCCGGTACAGGTCATTTTCGTTGGATAGATACGGAACAGTATTGCCCTTGTCATCTTTGTAGCTGTCGATATAAACAATCACGTGCGGCGTATACCATGCGAACTCCGGGGCATCGCTGTAGCTCTTATCTGATGGGCAGTTGCGGTAGGTGAAGGTATATATCTTATTATGATGTTTTGTGTCAATGTTTACAACGATGTTGCTGGTGTCCTGCCCCATCAGTTCATATTTTAATGATACATTTTTATCTACCGTAAGCTTTAGCTCGCTTTTTATGGAGGGGATATAATCTGTAAAATAAAACGGACTCAAAAGATGCGGGTCTTTGTTCACATACGACACGTCGAGCGTACCGATGGCGCCTGGCTCGACGGAGGGGAAGAAGAAAGTAGTTTCTTTTACGTCGTCATAAAATACAAAGCTTTCCTTATCGGTGCTGGTTTTAAAGTCGGTAACTTTAAGTTTCCGGTTATCAGGCGTTAGGGTATAAGCCTCGTAGTTGATCACCTGCTGGAAATCGCTGTGCGAGAAGCTGGATTTCCCCATATAAGTAGTTGCAGCGTCGGACAGGTACTCGGTTTGCTGCAACTCGCGGCTTTCCACGTACGGCGCCCCATCTTTCAGGGAGATGTTATATTCAATCGACCGGTTTAATGCTACGGCCTTTTCATTGGGAAACTGCTTACGCAGCGAATCGATATTTTGGGCGCGCAGGATAGTAAATGATAAACACAAGCCTAACAGCACATTCAAACACAACAGTTTATTCATTTTTTACAGATATAAGTTTACCGTAATAATACCAATATATTTTGGTGGGTTTTCCGTTTTTGTTGTAATATTTAGTGGGGCCCTGCAGTACGCCATTATCGTACGCGGCCTCTTTTTTTGCCAGGCCGTTTTCGTTATAATCGGTGCAAATGCCGTTGTAATTGTCATTCAAATAATGGTATAACGATCTTGGTTTTCCGTCGGGATAAAATTCCTTTTCGACGCCGGTTGAAATTCCGTAGCTGGTTGAGTCGGAGAAACGTAACTGGCCATTATTGAAATACACCAAATCGAGCCCGGTTTTCACGCCATCGCTGTATTGACATTCCCGGGCAACTTTGCCATTCGGAAATAACGCTTTTACTGTACGGTCCCCCGGCAACAGGCTTATAGGACTTACCAGGCGGCCGTCTTTTCCAAAATAGGTATAAGCAACGGCCTTACCGTCCCGGAAGGTCACCTGGTAAGCGACTGAACCGTCCAGTTCGAACCGTTTATCGGTACCGTCCGACTCGCCGTCCTTGTATTCAGCTACATAATTTTTTACACCATTTTCAAAATAATAGGTTCTTTCGCCGTTCAATTCATCGTCCCGGTACTGCGAGGTCATATCAATAATTCCATCCTCGTTATAGTATTTCCAGGTACCGGTTCTGTTACCGTGGCTATACATCCCCTCTTCACTTTTTTTGCGCCCGTAATAATAACTTGTGTATATGCTGTCGAGCATCCCTTTCTTATAGTTGTAGCTGTCTTCAACGCTCCCGTCAAAATAAAAGGTCTGGTACGGCCCTTCAAAATCGCCGTTTATATAAGACGCGCGAGTCATCACCTTTCCACCCGGGTAGATCAATGTGTACACACCGCTGGCTTTGGGAAATGAATCAACGTGTATAACGCTGCGGAGCGAATCAAATTGTACCAATTTTTCCAACCATCCGCGATGATACTTTTCTTCGGTGGTTATTCTGCCGTCGGGGTTATAAGTTTCCTTGTAACCATCCAGATCGCCGTCGAGGTAGTTTGATTTGCCTGTCAAACGCCCGGGCTCGTCATAAAACAGCCATTCGCCATGGTATTCGCCATTTTTCATCCAACCTTCTGCTTCTAATTTTCCGTTGGGGTACCAGGTGGTGAGGTAGCCGTCTTCCTTACCGTCGGTCATATTCACTTCCGATTTTTTTACGCCATTACGGTACCAGCTGACAGAGCTTCCGTTTAACTCGCCATCCTTATAGGTGTTTATCTCTTCAATTTTTCCTGACGGATAAAATAAGGTGTCGGGTCCGGATAATTCCCCTTTCGCGTCAAAAAAACCGTGTGAGCGTCTAAAGCCGTTCATACTGTGGGCTGAGAGCTCTACGCCGCTGTCTCTTGCAGTTGTTATATTGGTCTCGTGCCCCAAGGTATCGATAAATTTTGCCGATTTTATGATGCCGTTTTGGTAGATATACTTTTCAAGGGGCTTTCCGTCTTCATAAAAATAGTTTGCCTCACCGTCTATTTTTCCTTTTTTGACGGTACAGGCGTAGGACACCCGGCCGTTCTCAAAATATTCAGCGTGAGGGCCTTCTTCCTCGTCGTTAACAAAGCTGTGCTTATCCTTTATTTTTCCCGAGGGATAGTAGAACTTCCATTCGCCGGTATTTTTGTCTTTGCTGAGCTGGCCTTCAGAAGCCAGCACGCCGTTTTCGTGATACGACTTATACGGGCCCTCGGCTTTATCACCTACATATTGTTCGGTACTTTTCAGCTGGCCGCTTTTATAATACCCGCGATCAGCCCCCGAAAGCTGCCCGTTTACATAGAAGGTCTCGGAAAGCAGCGCGCCATTTGAATAGTAGTCCTTTTCGGCGCCATCTTTTTTGCCCTGCTTATAGTTTGTAACCGACCTTACATTGCCTGCATAATAGTACGCGGTTGCCAATCCGTCGGCTTTATCGTTGGTATCATATTCGCGGGACGACAGGTTACCATTTTCGAAGTAAAATAACTGTTCGCCCTGCAGCTTGCCGTTTACAAAATGTTCCTTTGCTTTTATCGAACCATCAAAATAATAATAAACCCATTGCCCGTCCTTTTCGCCGGCCGGGTTGTACTGGCCCCTTCCGCCCAAATTGCCTGCCGGGTAATAGGTAGTCCAATTGCCCGTGAGTATCTTGCCGTTATTAGCCAGCGTCCCTTTCCCGGCGAGCTTGCCGTCCTCGAACAAGTATTTTTCAGTGTATCCGGCCCGCTTTTTATAAAACAACTCCCTTGTTTGGCGCACCAGGTCGAAATAGACGCCCGCTTCGGCAGAACATGCCTCCAGTTCTTTTTTGTTTTTCTTTGTGTATTCCTGAATAAGGGGAATATTGACGCTCGAGAAAATTCGGAAAATAAAAGGCTCCAGCTTATTTTCCGCATAAAGCTGTTTGTAAAAAGGGAGATAATATTGGATGTAAAAATCGGTGTCGGTATCGCTATAGTCCAATTTTTCAAACACCGCCTGTATTTGCCGCGATATGGGGTCGTCCAGCGATATTTTGGGTTTATAGGCCTTATCAAGGGCTATTTTTGATGTCAAAATGTCTTCAACTGCCTGGTAGTTTTCGTTGGGCGTCACCGTCCGGTTGCTCTTAACCTCCAGGATATTGTCGGTGCTTTTTGAAATGTTGTCGAGTAACTTAATCGAGCGTGATAAATACTTTCCTTCGGGGTTAACCAGCAGGTATCCCATAAAACAAAGATAAGCGGGTACAATTTTTCCCTGCTGAAGCGCCGCGAGGCCAAGCTGAAAGTGCGCGCTATAGACGTATGGATTTACCAGGAGTGTTTTCTGAAACATACGCTCCGCCTCGGCCGGCTTTTTTAACGCCGACCAGGCGATTCCCTTATTGAAATAAAACAGCGCATAGGCCGGATATTTTGCGATTGCGCGGTCAAATATTTTAAGCGCTTCGTCGGGCTTGCCCATGTCCGTCAGCGTGTTTCCGTAAGTATTGTAAAAATCAGGTTCGTAGTCCCGCTGTTCTTTCAGCGCAAGGCCTTCTTTACAATAATCTATCGCCCGGGTATATTCGCTGTCGGCTTCGCAGTCGATCGAGCGTTCGTAAAGCGACCACACATAGTTAGTATCGCTGCGGCTCACCTTATCGAGCAGCTTCAAGCCATCCTTGTATTTAGCCGAGTCGTAAAGGGCGGCGGCCTGCCTGATCACCTCGCCGGAATTAACAAGGCCGCTACGCTGCGCGGCAGCCGGTACGCAAAAAAGGATAAGTATAGGCAACAACCAGTTCAGGTATCTCATCTGTCCAATCAATCAGGGAAACTTTATTTCGGTGAAATTAAAAGTTTTTGCTAATTTAATAAAAATAGGACAAATATTTTGGGAGAATAAGGAGATGTGCGGATGCGTGGATGCTCCTTCGCTAAAGCTACGGCGCACGAGGTATGCGGATGTGCAGATGTGCTGATGTGCAGATGTGCTGATGTGCAGATGCGTGAATGGGTGGATGGGTGAATGGGCGGATGGTGGACGAGGTTACTTTAGTAGTTCTGCAGGCAATCCATTAATTGGTTGTATCCTGATGTGCTTGTAAAAAACCTCAGAGCCTTCCGATTGAATTTGAATTTTTCCACTGGTGAGCGGCGACTCTACGCCACTATCCTGTTGACGGGAATGGTATAAGATCATCATTACTTTGCCATTCACCATGTGTATGCTGGTATCGCCATAGCAATAAAGGTCGAGTGTGTTCCATTGGCCGGTTGGGTTTTCGGCGTCACCCCGTTTAATGCAGTGCCGCCCGGCGGGGCCGCCTTCTTTAAAGGTGGTCATTGTTCCTTGCGGATCGTATACATAATCGGTCTTGGATTTTTTGATCACCGGGACATCTGCCATGCCTCCCGCTACACCCCAATAGTCGCCGCAGTTTCCCTCCTCCACCTGAAACTCGTGCGAACGCATCCAGGCGCCGTAATCGGCGCCGTACTTGCCCACCGAGTGGTAGAGCACCCCGCTATCTTTCTTTTTACCTTTCTTTTGACCCCATAAAAGGTTGCCCCATTTGAATTGTACTTGAAGATGGTAATTGGCGTACTCCTTCTTAGTCGATATGGCTCCCCAATTCTCGCCGGAGATATGGATCACATTTTCGCCGCTGTCGCTAACGATCGTGAATACATGGCGCGGGTCGGTATTCAGGCCGATGGGCGTTCCGGTGATTGGTTTACCGCTGTCGTCGAGATCAGGCCCGATATAGGTGTCCCAGCCGGTGAGATCCTTCCCGTTGAATAAGTCCGTCCAGCGGTCTTTGCCGTGAAAGGTAAAAGCGCAAAGTATTAAACAAAACAAGAGTGCGGCGGGAAATCGGATGGGTTTCATGATGAAAAAATAAAAAGCTAATTTACAGGTAAAGAGATTGAAAATCCTAATACTTTAACAAGTCCAACCTCAATATACGGCAGGGGCAGGCGACCTCTTCGTTTTATTATCAAAGAAAAACCCGGCGTGCCGAGCCAGGTTTTTCTTTATTTTGATAAACATACAGACCATTGATCACGGTTGTCCGCTTCCGCCAGATGAACCATAAACCTGCCCATTGGCGTAACTGGCATCGTTTGCGGCGAGCTGCACATAAATGGAGGCCAATTCGGCGGGCTGCCCCGGGCGGCCTAATGGCGTATTGCCGCCAAATTCCTTTATTTTGTCCTGGGTAGCGCCGCCCGTTACCTGTAGGGCTGTCCAGATAGGGCCTGGCGCAACACCATTAACACGGATACCCTTTGGGCCCAGTTGCTTCGCCAGCGATTTTACATAGTTCATGGTCGCAGCCTTGGTCTGGGCGTAATCATAGAGATCGGGCGAGGGGTCGTAGGCCTGCTCGGAGGTGGTCCCAATGATTGCCGAACCTGGTTTCAAGTGCGGCAAGGCTGCTTTGATGATCCAGAATGGCGCGTAAATATTAGTTTTCATGGTCCAATCGAATTGCTCAGTCGAAATATCGGTTATCGAAGCATGGCTTTGTTGCCGGCCGGCATTGCTGACGATAATATCGAGACCGCCTAATTGGTTAACAGCTTCCTCAACAAGGTGCTTGCAGAATTTCTCGTCCCTAAGATCGCCGGGAATGGCGACTGCTTTCCGGCCCTCGGCTTTTATCAGATCTACCACTTCGCGGGCGTCGGGCTCTTCGGTGGGATAATAAACAATTGCGACATCTGCGCCTTCCCTGGCGTAAGCAATTGCTGCCGCACGGCCCATGCCGGAGTCGCCCCCGGTTATCAGTGCTTTGCGGCCCTTCAAGCGGCCTGAGCCTTTATAACTGGTTTCGCCATGATCGGGACGCGGGTGCATTTTACTGACCAGGCCTGGCCACTCCTGTTTCTGGCCTTCAAATGGTGGTTTTGGATATTTTGTTGTAGGATCGATTACAGGAGCCTCCTCTATTTCGGGAGCCATTTCGGTGAGCCCTTTTGCTAACGGCGGTGCTACTGCTATGGTTGCAACAATAGGCCCTATCCTTTTTTGGCGGTTAGTGTTATTCGGTTTGTTCATGGCGATGTGTTTTTTAATTATTAATTAACCCGGACGCAATGACTTGGTTTTAATAATATTAAAAAATGTAAGGCCGTGAATATCGATGGATGAATGTTTATCAAGTTAGAAAGGTCGGAATGACTGCCAGCCCATACCAATATAATTTGGCTCTCACGAGTGATTTCGATCGAGATGACCAGTAGATCGCTCTTTACATGGCATTCCCAGTAGTCATTGTAGTCTCCGGATAATTTATGCGCCCGAAATTTTGTGGGAAGGCCCTCTGCACGCCAACGTCTTTTACAGATCGCTTCTTGATCAGCTTCAAGTCTTTCTCAAACCTGTTGGTGAAACTTAAAGCGTACATTTAAAGGTTTTCGAAGAATAAATCAATATCCCTGATTTTTGTGGTTTTTCCCGACCTGGCATCGGCGATGGCCTTTTGGGTAACGCTATTGGGTAGCGCGTCGCCTTCAACAATATTAATGATTTTCACATCAAGTCTTTTCGCCAGTTGTTCAAATAGGTCTCTGTCACGATCGTGTATCTGTATTGTTAATGTTGTCATGACGTTTTTATGAAAATTTCACTATCGGCTTTAATACAAATTTAAACATATTTTTCAAAGGCCAATTGAATATTTGCGGCTAGGCGCGTGAAGGGAAATGCGGATGTGTCCCGGACGCGCGATTGGAGATGTGCTGATGAAAATCTTATACGCTGAAGCCCGGGCGAAACATTATCGCACCAACGTCATATTGAAATATCATTTTAGCAGGCTTATTCAGCTTCGGGTGTTTTTTTTAGGTTTGTGCCCATGGAACATGTATTAGATAACCCCGTCTGGAATGCGCTTTTATCGGGGAACAGCAACCTGGCAATCGGGAATGATGATGTCAAATATTTTGACGAAGCCGTTTCGCCCTTCGTGGGCTTAAAACAAAACACAGCAGGACATTTCCAAATACTTTACGACAGCCTGCCCGACGGGCGCACTGCGCGTTTAATAATAGTGAAGGAAATAACCGACCCCGGACCATGGAAAGTCGTCCGGGTGATCCGGGGCCTCCAAATGGTTTGTGACACGCCTCTCGGAACTAACGGACAGCCGTCAGAAATAATTCAGTTGACGAATGAACATGTTCCGCAAATGCTGGAGTTGACAAAATTGACCGATCCGGGCCCTTTTGCCGCCAGAACCATTGAGTTTGGCAACTACCATGGCATTTTTGAAGAAGGCCAACTGGTAGCCATGACCGGCCAGCGGATGCAGCCTTATAACTATACAGAAGTCAGCGCTGTTTGCACGCACCCAGGGTACACGGGTAAAGGCTACGCACAGGCTTTACTGCTAAACCATGTAAAACATATCCGTTCGGCAGGCAAAGTACCTTTCTTACACGTCCGCAGTGACAACGACCGGGCAATCCGGGTTTACCAAAGCATGGGGTTTGTAACAC
>Ga0302303_10002664_pt1 | contig 10587 bp, 9 predicted proteins | sample III_Palsa_E2_1_FD_194542 | JGI IMG/M metagenome (GOLD analysis project Ga0302303, IMG submission 194542) | Peat permafrost microbial communities from Stordalen Mire near Abisko, Sweden - III_Palsa_E2_1 | ecosystem: Environmental > Terrestrial > Soil > Palsa > Peat permafrost | place: Sweden... | reverse complement strand
TGAAGAATGAAGCATCTAATATAAAAGCGACTGGCCTGCATTTCACTTGGTGAACACGCGGATAGATCTTTCGCTGTCGCTCAAGATGACAAAGGGGCTTTGTCATGCTGAAGAATGAAGCATCTATTATAAAAGCGACTGGCCACCCAGCGCTTGGTGAACACGCGGATAGGTTCTTCGCTGGCGCTCAGAATGACAATCTAAATTATAAGACAAACTGCAAACTTTTTTCAATTCCCCTGTAACCTGTTTAAAAACAGCATCGTCATAGCTTACAAATACACCAATAGGGTGATTTTAAAACAAAAAAATTAACGAATTAAAATTTAAATATTATGGACCACACCGATGAATTAGGAGTTTTAATGTGCATTATAGTGCCATTGGGACTTTTTGCAATGATTTTTAGTATAGTTTATCTGCGTAATCGTGAACGTATGGCAATGATAGAACGTGGGATGGACCCACGTAATTATAAACCTCGTCCGGTAGCACATCAGAATTTAAAATGGGGCCTGTTATTGATAGGGGCAGGTTTAGGGTTATTCCTGGCTTACATTTTATCCTATAGTCTTTTTGCAAGAGAGGACGACGGTAATCCCGCTCTTTATTTTTCACTGATAGCCATATTTGGCGGAGCAGGCTTGTTTATATCGTATCTAATAGAAAAGAAGGACACGGCTAAACATATTGATGAATGAGTCGAAAGATAAAAGGTGAAAGGTAAAAGGTTAAGACAATAATTGCCACCTCTTACCTTTCACCTTTCACCTTTTACCTCACACCCCAACTCTTACTTAATATACCTCGATTTCACAATATCCAGGTGGTGGATCTCGTGGCCGATGGTCATGTAAACCAAAGCCCGTACCGATACCGGGTGATTACTGGCCGTACCAATCAGCAATTGCTGCTCCGGTGATAATGAGCTATAAATGTAAAGGCTCGATTCGCGCACCACTTTAAATTCATTGGCAAGGTCCTGTATACTGCGGGCATCAAAATTGGCATTCAGCACATAATCATCCTGTTCAAACCCGGGCAGCGGGCTTTTATCGCCCCGCGAAAAACAAAACGCACGAAAAGAAAAAAATCTTTCGGTATCTATCATGTGGCCCAGCACCTGTTTCAGCGTCCATTTACCTTCGGCATAGGCATAATCAGCCTGCTCGGCGGTCATTCTCGAAAAAAAGTTATAGGTGCTTTCCTTCAGATAATCTAATATCTCCAGTACCGGGCCGTTGGGCACTTTATTTACGTAGGTTGCCGCGTATGGCGCGTACTCACCGGGCTGTGGTTTGCTTATCATTGTTGGTTTTTTTTAATACTATCCTAAAAGTGGTGCCTTTACCCAGTTCCGAATCGCGCACAAATATCTGGCCGTTGTGGTAGTTTTTTACAATGCGCTTGGTTAACGATAATCCCAAACCCCAGCCTCTTTTACGGGTAGTGTAGCCGGGCTGAAAAACGGTATCAAACTTGGAGCGTGGAATGCCCTTGCCGGTGTCGGTTATATCTATCAATATCTGATTTTTCTTGGTCTTACTCTGGTTTATCTCCACTTTTATCTTTCCACGGCCCTCAATAGCGTTTACCGCGTTTTTAAGCAGGTTTTCTATTACCCAATCAAACAATGGCACATTCAGTCCGGCTTGTAAGTAAGGGTTGCCGGTTATCTCGAAATTGATGTTATTGCTTACCCGCACACTAAAATAATCCACAAAATCCTTGATCACGTAATACACCGAACGATCCTCCAGCTTGGGTTTCGATCCGATCTTTGAAAAGCGGTCGGCAATTATTTCCAGGCGCTTAATATCATTCTCCATCTCGGCCATCAATGGGTCCTTCTCGGCCTTGAATTTATCTTTTATCAGTTCGAGCCATGCCATAAGCGATGAGATAGGCGTGCCCAACTGGTGCGCGGTTTCTTTGGCAAGGCCAACCCAAACCTGGTTTTGCTCAGATTTGCGCGATGAATTGAACGCTGAGTAAGCTACCAGCAAAAAAATGGCGATAACGAACAGTTGTATAAAAGGAAATATTTTAAGCTGACTAAGCAGCGGCGAGTCTTTATAATATACCAGGTATCGCGTATCCAGCATGGTTAGCTCTATGGGGGCGTGCTGTTTTTTCATATATTCCAACTCCGATGCAAAATAGTCCGGGTCGTATATTGGCGCGCCTTTTACCTTATCGTCGCTGGGGATTTTAATATTTGTTTTTGTGGGGTCGAGGCCGCGGGTGTATTTAATATCGCCCTTTTCATCAACCATAATAGCCGGTACCAATGAGCTGTCGCGCACGGCGAACACATATTGCAAAAAGTCGTTATCGTCAGATGTTACCATCTGTTTGATGCTCAGCGCCCATATCTGCGCACGCGTACGCTCCGATTTGGCAATATTTTTTACCAGGTAACTGGTGTACAGCAATGATCCACAGGCAATAATTATTGCAAATGTAATGAGCGAATATTTCCAGCGTTTTTTCTGTTGGTACGGATTCATTTTTTTTAGGTCGGAAAGTCCAGAAGACCGGAAGTCCGAAAGTGGGCTAAAATACAGAAAAGTTTTCAGTGATAAGCCTGAAAGTCGGAAAGTCCGACTTCCCGACTTTCGGACTTCCCCACTAAACCCTATCTTTGCCTCCACATGTCAGATAAAAAAGTTAGAGTTCGTTTTGCGCCAAGCCCTACCGGCGGTTTACATTTAGGCGGTGTGCGCACCGTATTGTTCAATTATCTTTTCGCCAAAAAACATGGCGGCGATTTTGTTTTACGTATTGAAGATACCGACCAGAACCGCTATGTGGAAGGCGCTGAACAATATATTTTGGATTGCCTCAATTGGTGTGGTTTAATACCCGACGAAAGCCCGGTTGCCGGCGGCCAGTACGCACCATACCGCCAGAGCGAACGCAAGGCCATATACCGCCAATATGCCGAAAAACTGGTGATGGAAGGCCATGCCTACTACGCTTTTGATACCCCCGAAGAACTTGACCGCAACCGTAAAGAGATACCAAATTTTCAATATGGCCATGCTTACCGCGATACCCTGCGCAACTCACTATGGTTAACGCAGCATGAGGTTGACGAATTGCTTGATGCCGGCCAGCCGCATGTGATCAGGATAAAAATGCCGGCTGATGAAACCATCAGCTTTGACGATATGATACGCGGCCATGTGAGCTTTGACAGCAACCAGGTTGATGATAAGGTGCTGCTAAAGGCCGATGGGATGCCTACCTACCATTTAGCTGTGGTAGTTGATGATTACCTGATGAAAATTTCGCATGCCTTTAGAGGCGAGGAATGGCTGCCATCCGCACCGGTACATTTGCTGCTATGGAAATACCTGGGCTGGAAGGCTGATATGCCGCAATGGGCGCATTTGCCGCTGATTTTAAAGCCCGACGGCCATGGCAAATTAAGCAAACGCGATGGCGCGCGCCTGGGTTTTCCGGTTTATGCCATGAACTGGTTTGATGCCAAAACCGGCGAGCTAACACCCGGCTTTCGCGAATTGGGTTTTTTACCCGAGGCATTTTTAAACCTGCTGGCCATGCTGGGCTGGAACGATGGTACGGATAATGAAATATTCAGCCTGGATGAACTGGTAGAGAAGTTCTCGATAGAGCGGATAAGCAAGGCAGGAGCCAAATTTGATTTTGAAAAAGCCAAATGGTATAATGCCGAATGGATAAAAAGGGTTAAAGGCGAAAGGTTAAGGGTAGAGGTTAAAGCTGTTTTGGCTGAAAAAGGGATTATTGTTACGGATGATGACTACCTGCTGAAGGTAATAGATGCTGTAAAGGAAAGATGTGTATTACTGCCCGATTTTTACCAGCAATCCGCTTACTTTTTTGCGGTGCCTGCTGAATATGATATTAACTCGGTTAAACCAAAATGGAACGATGCCAAAGTTGACTTTTTTGATGCCTTGCTTGAATTGTTAAGCGGCGAAGGAGCTATTGACGCGGTAGTTTTTGAAGAACAATTTAAAACGCTGATGGCAGAAAAGAACCTGAAAGCGGGCGATGTGATGTTGCCATTCCGCATAATGCTGGTGGGCGGCAAATTTGGCCCGCATGTTTTTGATATTGCCGCTTTGCTGGGTAAGGATGAAACGATAAGCAGGATAAAAAAAGCGCTGGTGGTATTTGGAAGTTAGTTTTGCGACAATAAATACAAAAAACAGATTGTCATGTTGAGCGGCAGCGAAACATCTATCCGCATGCTCAACAGGCGAAATGCAGACCGGCTGCTCATATAATAGATGCTTCCTTCGTCAGCACGGCAAAAGGAAAAATTCGAAATTGAACATCCGAAATTCGAAATAAACTTACTTCCACTTAAAGCTTTTGATCATCACATTTACATCCTTCCGCACAAAATCAAGCACTGGCTGTATGGAATCGAGCCGGGGCTCTGTATTGAAATACAGCGCGCCGCGCAGGTAGTTTTTGGTACTGTCGGTAATATAAAATTGCACCGACGAGGCCGCGTTGCCATCAATAGTATAATATATTCCATAAATTTTGCGGTCGGGGTTGTGGATGATGGCCTGGTCTATCGAGGTGGCCTTTACCGTATGTTTAAACGCGAAGGTGCGGGCATCCTCGGTCAGTTCATTAAAAACCTGTTTGGAGGTGATGCTTTCATAGCTCAGATGCAGCGTGCCGTTAAACTGCGGAAACTGCATGTTGAGCAAGTATTTCATGTTGATGAGCTTTTGCTCGCGCGATTGGTTGGTGTCTTTTTCCATCACCGCGTAGGTAGGGTACAAAAAGGTGAAGGGGTAAATGGTATCGAACATCCGGTACGATTTTTCAGGAAATTTAATACGGAAATACCCCCGTGGTTTGGGCGAATAGTCGGGTTTGCCGTTGCAGGCTGCAAACAGCACCGCAACTAATAATAAACCGTAAATTTTCATGGATGCAACACTTTTGAATTCCATATTTCCCATGATTTTTCTGCCTGCAGCACTAACATCTCATAACCGTTTTTTATAGTGGCGCCTTTTTCTTCGCCTTTTTTTAAAAATAGTGTTTTTTCCGGATTATAGATCAGGTCGTACAATAAATGATCGGCGGTAATTGCCTCATAGGGTATTGGCGGGCATTCATCAACATTCGGAGCGGTACCCAGGGGCGTAGTATTAATAATTATCCGGTGGCTTTTAATATGATGCGGTTTCAGATCATTGAATAAAATATTATCCTTATGCGGCTTGCGGGTAACCACCTTAAAATCTATACCCAGGTTATCCAGCACGCATTTTACTGCCTGCGCCGCGCCGCCATCGCCCAAAACCAGGGCCTCATCATTAGGGTCATTAATAAACGGCTTTAACGACATTTCGAAGCCATAAATATCGGTATTAAAACCTTCGAGCCTGAAATCGTGGCCGTTAACCCCAACCTCGCCCGAAAATGCTGCCACAACAGGGCTCTCGGCGGTTATGCGTATGCAATTTACCGCGCCGGCATTTCTGGCATCGGGTTCCACCCAATCCAGGTATTTAATCACGCTCATCTTATGCGGAACGGTTACATTAAGCCCGCAAAGGTTGGGGTGAACATCCAGCAAGTCCTGCAGATCTTTGATATGCTCCAGCGGGTAAAGCTCATATTGCGCGTCTGTTATATGCTCCTTTTCAAACTTGGCGGTAAAGTATTTTTTCGAGAACGAATGTGAAAGCGGATGACCTATAAGCCCGTATTGTTTCATGGTGTAAATTTATATAAACAAGCGCTAAAGGGTTTTGCTTTAAACTTGGTATAATAATCGTCATTGCGAGAAACGAAGCAATCTATATGCCATACAAGGCGAATAAGAAGGTCCTGAACTTGCAGCAACGATCTGCTTGTGCAGAGATTGCTTCGTGCCCCGCAATTACGGGGAGCTAAAATTACCTACAAAAAATAATCGAACGTATCGCTCCTGATGCCTAAACGCAATGTTTCCAGCGGAATAACATCGGCAGGGGCTATATTGCCCAGGCTTACGTTGGCACCTATCAGCTTAATGAACCATACCTGCTGCGCTTTTTGCGGTGCTTCCCAAATAATGGTTTCTTCGGGTATCTGGGTGAGTATTTCATCAACCAAACCCTGCCTTACTTCGCCTGAATCGCGGTAGATGCCCACATTGCCGCTTTCGCGGGCCTCGGCTATCACTTTCCATGATCCTGCTTCTATCTCGGCCTGCATCAGCTTGATCCATTTATAGGGCGCGAATATCTTTTGTACATCCTTTGATCCTACTTCGGATATTACCGTAAAATTTTCGCTTAACTTGCGGATGTATTCACATTTTTCCTCGTGCTCAATGGTAATGGAACCGTCGGATACTTCTACATATTGCATTTTATATTTATCCAGTATGCGGCAATAATCATCAAACTGGTTGCGGATGATGAAGGCCTCGAACAAAGTGCCGCCAAAATATACCGGCAAACCCGCCTCGCGGTAAACTGCCAGCTTTTCATCCAGTTTTGGGGTTACAAATGAGGTGGCCCAGCCGAGTTTAATAATATCGGAATGCGTACCGCCAACTTCAACAAAATCCTCGGCCTGCCTTACACTAAGGCCCTTATCCATTACCATAGTTATGCCGCTGTTACGTGGCTTGGCCGTACGTTCGGGAAGGTTATTGATGTGGTAGTTCATAAAAATACAATCTGGGGTTGAATTGCAATAGCTAATTATATATGGCGGTAAAGTTCATAAAAAAAACTAAAACGCAAGGTAAGTTTTTGGTTATAATTCAGCCCCCTCTAAATCTCCCCCGGTAGGGGAGACTTTATTGGTTCGTGTGTAAATTCTTATTTTTACTAATTTTAAAGTCCTCCCTACCGGGGAGGATTAGGAGGGGCGCCTATTTGGTGTACTTGTTAATAATGTCAACAATCACTTTATTCTTTTGCAGTTGCGGCAGGTAGTCAAACAGGATATAATGCTTTTCCGGGTCCGATGTCAATGCCTGTTCCAGGTGATTGAGCGCTTCGTTATAATCACCTTTGGCAAACAAGTATGCCACCATGCGGTAATACAATTCTGCCGCTTCGGGGTTGTTCTTTATGGCCTGCGATATTACTTCAATAGCATCAACCAGCCGGGTTTGCTCGTATAATATGGATGAGTAATCCAGCCAGGCATCCACATCAAGGGGGTTAAGCTCTACTACTTTTTCGTAAGCATGCTCAGCCTCGGTCATGTGGCCCAGTTTGTACTCCGCGTCGGCAATGGCAAACCAGTAATCGGCATTGGCAATATCCAGGTCGAGGGCTTTTTTGTAAAAGTGCAGGGCCTCAAAGTAGCGTTCTTCAAAATCAAGCGTTACACCAATCCCAAACCAGGCATCGGCCAATTTGGAATCCATTTTAACCGATTTTTTATAGAATGCGCGTGCATCATCCATCTGCTCCAGTTTTTCGTAGCACTCGCCAATTGCGCAATAGGTATCGGCATTAGGCTGCTCGTACTCAAAGGTATGGCGATAAACCTCGATAGCTTCGGCGTATTTTTCTAAATTAACCAGGGCGTTACCCTTGTTAAAATAAGCCGATGCAAAGCTGTCTTTTATCAATATGGCGTAATCATACGCGTCGATAGCTTTTTCAAACAGGCTTAGCTTGGTATAGGCATTGCCCAGGTTATACCAGGCAGCATAGCTGTAGGGCTCGTTATCAATATATTGCTGGTAAAACTGCACGCTTTCCTGCTGGTTATCCATTACATCGTAACAAAAGGCCAGCTCATATAAAGCGTCCTGGTTTTCCATGTTTTGCTTCAGGCATTGCTTCAGAAAATCTATCGCGGTGTTATAATCGCCCATGTTTTGGTGTACGTAGGCAATATGCAGCAATATCTCGTCCGTTTCTTCGGCCAGGCCTAATGCCTTTTCATAGTTTTCCAGGGCTTCGTCAAAGCGTTCCATACTTTCATACAGGTTACCACGGATGATGTAGATATCAGCATCCGAGGCTTCCAGCATGGCGGCTTTATCCAAAGCGGCAAAGGCTTCGGCAGCACGGTTGGTGACCACTAAAAGCTGAGCTTGCTTAATGAGGAAAACAGCGGCAAACGGGTGTTGATTGCGCGCGTACTCAGATACCTGTAAGGCTTTGGCAGGATCATTTTTCTCGATGTAGTAGTCGATAATGTTCTCAAACGCCTGGGCATCAAAAAAGTACTGGTCATGATTTCTAATCATTTCTTCGTACCGTTCTACCGAAAACTTTGGGTCTTCGGTAAAACCAAATTCAAATTCTTCTTCCATTCAGTTAGGTTTGCAGAACACGTTCCGGTTGATCCAAATATGTCGATATTTGTGATTAACCGAGTTTAAATTACAATAATAAGCACCCATAAAGCAATTAAGTTTTCAACATTCGCACATTATTAACACGTATTTTTTACAAGTGCCTGATAATAAATGTAAACCATTTGTGGCAAACGATGAGTTGATAATAATGCCTTAAAGATTTTTACCTTTGGCAAAAGTAACCATTATGAGCATCGATATAACAAAAATTCTTGATCATTTACATATAAACGACATTAACGAGGCATTTAGTACAGGCAGCAACTGGGGCAGCAGTAATGACGCCAATGTTAAAAATGTACTGTCGCCGGTTGATGGAAAAACAATAGCCGCGGTAAAATTTGCTGATGAAAACAGCTATAACCAGGTGGTTGAGCAGGCCGCGAAAGCGTTTAAAACCTGGCGCACCGTACCCGGCCCCAAACGCGGCGAAATAGTGCGCGAAATTGGCGATGCCCTGCGGGCCAATAAACAGCAATTAGGTGCATTAGTGAGTTACGAAATGGGTAAAAGCCTGCAAGAAGGCTATGGCGAAGTGCAGGAGATGATAGATATTGCCGATTTCGCGGTAGGTTTAAGCCGGCAGATGTATGGTTTAACCATGCACTCCGAACGGCCCGAACATCGCATGTATGAGCAGTACCACCCCTTAGGAATTGTGGGGATCATCTCCGCGTTTAACTTCCCGGTAGCGGTGTGGAGTTGGAACGCTATGCTGGCCTGGGTTTGCGGCGATGTTTGCATCTGGAAACCATCCGAAAAAACACCTTTAACAGCCATTGCCTGCCAGCATATTGCACAGGCGGTTTTCGCGAAGCATAATATAGGCGAAGGCGTAGCCTGCCTGGTAATTGGCGACCGTGCCATTGGCGAACTGATGGCTAATGATGCCCGCCTGCCATTAATATCGGCCACGGGCTCAACCCGCATGGGTAAATCGATAGGTGCGGCAGTAGGAGCAAGGCTGGGTAAAAGCTTGCTGGAACTGGGCGGCAACAATGCCATCATCATTAGCGAAAACGCCGACCTGGATATGTCATTGATCGGCGCGGTATTCGGCGCGGTAGGTACTGCCGGGCAGCGCTGTACCAGTACCCGCAGGCTCATCATTCACGAAAGTGTTTACGAAGCTTTTAAACAAAAACTGGTGAAAGCCTACGCGCAGATCCGCATTGGCAACCCGCTGGATGAAAATAACCACATGGGCCCGCTGATAGATACCGACGCGGTAGCGCTGTATCTGGATTCTATTGAGAAATGCAAAGCCGAAGGCGGGAAATTTGTAGTTGAAGGCGGAAAGCTGGATGGCGAAAGCTATACATCGGGCTGTTATGTAAAACCCTGCATTGCCGAGGTGGAGAACAGCTTTAAAATTGTGCAGCACGAAACCTTCGCGCCGATACTTTATCTGATCAAATATTCAACGCTTGAAGAGGCCATAGCGTTGCAAAATGGTGTGCCACAGGGCTTATCGTCATCCATCATGACAAATAATTTGCGCGAGGCCGAACAATTTTTATCCTGCGCTGGTTCTGATTGCGGAATAGCGAATGTGAACATCGGCACTTCAGGCGCGGAGATTGGCGGCGCATTCGGCGGAGAAAAGGAAACCGGCGGCGGCCGCGAATCGGGTTCGGATGCCTGGAAAGTGTATATGCGCAGGCAAACTAATACTATAAACTATTCAAAAACGTTGCCATTAGCGCAAGGAATTAAATTTGATTTGTAAAACCGCTAGCCCCCTCTAACCCGATAGCTATCGGGTATCCCCCGGGTAGGGGAGACTTAATGGTGAGGTTAGAAAAAATAAGAACTTTAAAGCCCTCCCGCTTATCAGCAGGGAGGGTTTGGGTGGGGCTTTAAACGATTTAAATAATATATATGAATAAATTTCGCAATTACGTTTTTGGCGCGGCGCTATGCGGGGCTTTAATGATGACTATGGGTGCTGCGGCACAAACAATGCCTCCTCCAATAGCCCCCGATCTGCCTAAAAACTGGCATACTATGGATCTGCAGGCCGACGGTTATTTCGGCATCAGTTTAAACCAGGCCTACACTTTTATAAAAGGTAAAAAAAGCAAAACAGTATTGGTGGCCACCATTGATAGCGGTATAGATACCCTGCAAAAAGACCTGCAAGGTGTAATTTGGGTTAACCCTAAGGAAATTGCGGGTAATGGTAAAGATGATGACCACAATGGTTATATAGATGATGTGCATGGCTGGGATTTTTTAGGCGGTAAAGATGG
>Ga0302303_10002662_pt1 | contig 10588 bp, 7 predicted proteins | sample III_Palsa_E2_1_FD_194542 | JGI IMG/M metagenome (GOLD analysis project Ga0302303, IMG submission 194542) | Peat permafrost microbial communities from Stordalen Mire near Abisko, Sweden - III_Palsa_E2_1 | ecosystem: Environmental > Terrestrial > Soil > Palsa > Peat permafrost | place: Sweden... | reverse complement strand
CGGTATAATGTACGCTAGCGGCTTATCGGCAGTGGCGCTCACCTTATAGTTGTCATAATACCTGATGATCTTGTTGTAAGGCTTGCTTTCATCGTAATATAAACGCGGTAAGCCGCTTACATCGCTTGTTTTATAAGCGGCGGTATAGCCTTTAAAGCTCAGGGTATCATACTTCTGATCATCCAGAGCCCAATCTAAAGCGAAGCTTGTTTGTGTGGCAACCTGTTCATCGGCTTTGTGCTTCAGTTCGCCTATCAGCTCATGATCGCGCTGGCAAACAGCAATCAGCTCCTGCATAAAATCATAGGTGGAATACACCCGTTTGTCAAATGACTTGAGCATGTGGGTTTCCGTAATATAGCTGATGATGTTATGCTGCACCGCATACCCGGTGGAGTAACGCGGTGTTTCCAAAAAGGCCACAATTCCCGAATCCGGCGTACCTTTTACGCTCTCTACATAAGGTATCATGGGGTACCCGTCGTGCGCCATGCGTTTGTACAGTTCGGGCGTAAGCGTTTTGGAAGTATAATCGGCCAGGATGGGGTTTTGCTTGTCTTTCTGCGTTTCTATCAGTGTCATCACATACTGATAATCCGCGCCATCGCTGGTATGGTTATCCAAAAAAACCTCGGGGTTCCATTTGTTCAGTATCTGCATAAAGGCTAAGGCATTACGACTGTCGGCCTTTATAAAATCGCGGTTCAGGTCGAGGTTGCGGTAATTGCCCCTGAATCCGTATGCCTCCGGTCCGTTTTGATTAATGCGCGATAAGCCCCGGTTAATACAGCCATCAATATTGTAAACGGCTATAAAGCAGATCACCACATCCTTAGGCAGTTTGTTGTTCCTGAGCAGATCGCGCGCCAGCATCATACTGGCATCAATGCCCTCGGGTTCGCCGGGATGGATGCCATTGTTGATGAGCAGCACCCGTTTATTCTGCTTTTTGATAAGGGCCGGATCGAACACCTTATCGCGCGAGAGCACAACCAGTGTTAATGGCTTGCCAATATCGGTAGTTCCATAGTTAAACAGCCGCATTTGCGGGTATTTTACGGCCAGCTTTTGATAATAGGCGATAACCTGGGCGTAGGTAGCCGTGTAGTTTTTATCCTTGCTAAGCTCAAAGGGAGTTAGCTGGGCATGAGCCTGGTATAAAACAAAAAAAAACACTAACGCCGATATGATCTTTTTCATCATAAATTTTTTGGTAAATATACAGCTGTGTAGCTATATAACTATTCGCCGTTTGCGGCCTCAATTTCCATCTGCAATTTTTTAGGCAGGCTTTTGATCACCTCCTCATAGGAATGGTCTATCATCTGGCAAAGCTGTTTCATGGTAAGGCTGCCATCCATATAAACGGTGTTCCAATGCGTTTTATTCATGTGGTAGCCGGGTATAACTTCGCTGTGGCGTTCGCGCAGCTCAACGGCCAGTTCCGGGTCGCATTTGGCATTAAAACGGTTACCATCCTGCAGGCCGGCCAATAAAAACATTTTGCCTCCTATTTTAAAAACCAAGGTGTTCTCACCAAAAGGGAAACCTTCGGTAACACCCGGCTTTAGCAGGCAATAATCGCGCAATTCCTCAATGTTCAATAGTATAAATTCTTTATACGCTTGGTGTACGCCCTTATTAAACCAAAATCATATTTTACGCCCACGGTTATTTGCCGGTAAGCATCGGGGTATTGGTTTTTGAAGTGATTGGGAGGGTCGTCATAACCATCCAGCCCTTCGCCGTAAACGGTATTGTGGGTATATTCAAAATCGAGCCTTATATAGGGCTCATCGTATTCGTTATAAAATTTGATCTCGTACCCCGCTCGTAACGACAGCTCCGGATCGATACTTTTATCCTTACCCGGGAAGGTATAGGTGCCGACCGGATAGCCCTGATCAATAAGGTTGGTACGCTGGTTTTGAACATTGTTATCAACCCAGCCAAATCCGGGGCCGAAATAAATATTCTTCAGCACATTTAAAAGGTTGTTCCCGCTATAATCTATCACTTGCCCCAACTGCAATTCAGCATGTACAAGCCCGGCTATATAATTATTTTCATACTCGCGCCTGTACTCATCCGTAACCCTGCTGCCACCCCATAACCTGCCTGTTTGTAACTCGGCAGTTATGGGCATATAGGGGGTATAGTACCAGGTAAAAGTTGCGTCTGCCGAAAGTGTGTTGTTTTGTTTGGCTACGTTTGTATAACCACGGATCAAGCTTACACCGCCGCCAACACCCCAGGGCATAAAGTTATAATCGCCCTGTGCTTTTACAATTATTGAAGAAAATATGAGTGCAAAAAGTAAAAAGGTTTTTTTCAATAGCTTATATTATTTAATTTTTATCAATTTTAGCACATCATCAGCTGCTTACAGCAAAAATAACATTCTTCTAATATAATACATTATATGGATTTTAAAACAACGCTGAATTTTACGGTTACCGAACGTTTTTTGCGCTACGTTACCATAGATACGCAATCAGACCCCGAATCAGTTTCATGCCCATCCACTGAAAAACAAAAGGATCTGGGTAAACTTTTAGTTAATGAGTTGCTGCAAATGGGTGTGGCCGGCGCACATATTGATGAGTTTGGTTATGTATATGCCACCATACCTTCCAACAGCCATAAAACCGATGTTCCGGTGATCTGCTTTTGCTCGCACATGGATACTTCGCCCGATTGCAGCGGCAAGGATGTAAAGCCCATCATACATAAAAACTATAGCGGCCAGGACCTGGTTTTACCCGATGACCCGTCGCAAATATTAAAAATGAGCGAACATCCGGCGTTGAAAACCCAAAACGGGAACGATATTATTACCGCCAGCGGTACCACCCTGTTGGGGGCAGATAATAAAGCCGGCGTAGCCGAAATTATGGATGCCTGCTACCAGCTGATCAATCACCCGGAAATTATTCATGGAACGATAAGGATATTGTTCACCCCCGATGAGGAAATAGGGCGCGGGGTTGATAAGGCCGATGTTAAAAAGCTGGGCGCCTACGCGGGTTATACCATGGATGGCGAAAGCGCGGGCAATATGGAAAATGAAAACTTTAGCGCCGACGGCGCCAAGCTAACCATACAAGGCATTAGCGCGCACCCCGGCTTTGCCAAAGGCAAAATGGAAAGCGCCATTAAAATTGCCGGGCAAATTGTGGCATTATTGCCCTTTGAGTTATCGCCCGAGGGCACCGAACTTAAACAGGGTTTTGTACACCCGGTTGGTATTGCAGGGCATGTAGAGCAGGCCACCATCGATTTTATTATACGCGATTTTGAGGAAGAAAAACTGGCCGAACATGCCGGCGTTATCCGTAAAATAGCGGAAGATGTTTTGCAGCATTTCCCCGGTTCGAGCTATAACCTGCAGGTTAAGCAGCAATACCGCAACATGAAAAGTGTGCTGGATGAGCACCCGCAGATTGTGGCTTATGGCATGGAAGCCATCAAACGTAGCGGCCTGGATGCTAAATTGTGCAGCATAAGAGGCGGTACGGATGGTTCAAGGCTATCATTTATGGGCCTGCCCTGCCCCAATATTTTCGCGGGCGAGCATGCCTTTCACGGCCGGCAGGAATGGGTATCGGTACAGGATATGCAAAAAGCTGTTGAAACCATTTTGCACTTGTGTATGGTTTGGGAAGAAGGGGCTTGATTATTTCGAATGTTCAATTTCGAATTTAGCCTATCTTTATTCATTTAAGATGTAGAAAAATAAATTCGAAATTGAACATCCGAAATTCGAAATTCATTTACTCCGCCAGCAAATCCTCCGTCAGCTTATCAAATTCATCAACAAACTGGGTGTAGTAAACACCGGTACCAGGGCCGCTGAAGCCTGTATGTATCTTGCGCACATTGCCCTTTTTATCAATAATGATGGTGGTGGGGAATCCTTTAAAATCAGCCAGCATGGGCAGGCTTTTTTGCGGGTCGCCGCTTGATGGGGTGTAGCCGGTAATGAGTACAGGGTAAGGAATGTTAAAATGGTTCAGCAACTGCTGCACCGTATGCTGCGATTTGGCAAAATCCGTAGTACGCTCATAAGCCAGGCCTATAACCTCCACACCCTGCGGGTGATATTTTGGATAGTAGCTGTTCACGAAAAAGGTGGTTTCATCCATACAATTAGGGCACCAGGAGCCTAATATCTGTACAATAACCACCTTGTTTTTAAAGCGCGCATCGCTAAGGGAAACCTTATTGCCGTTGATATCTCTAAAAGTAAAATCTATCTTGTCGTAACCCGGTTTTAATTCGGTAAGCGAGTAAGCATCGGGCAGTTTGGCGGCGGCATTCTTAACTGCCGACCAATGATCCAGCCCCGAATAGCCTGAATAAAACTTACCATCGGTTAAGGTACTGTCGGTGTTTATTTTGGCGGTAAATATAAAGGCATGCCCCCCATCAAAGCAGGACAGGTATAGGCTGTCGCCGGCAATGGAGCCCTCCAGGTAACGGTAATCGCCGGTTGTGGTTAAAAAGGTGCCGGTAAGCTTGGAACCGGTTTGGGTAAATTCGCCAACGGTGGTATCTTTTTTGGCGCCGTCATCACCAAATATAGCCGACCATCGCCCCGAAACATTATATGCCGGGGCAACAGGATCTTTAAAAAATCGCCATGACGCGCCCGGTTCGGCAACAAAATCCATAGTGGCATCGTGCGTACCTAAATGTTTTATCCATTTACCAACCAGGTAATTAGCCTCCAGCCGCAGTTTAAACTCCGAATCGAACAAAGGCATGTGGATAAAAACGGAATCGCCGTTTACTATTACATCGGTTACCTTAAAACGCTCATCGCCATTAATAATGGCCAATTGTATGTTCCCGGCGGTATCGCTCAAAATAAAATTAAAAGGCAGGTTATTACCCGATGCCGTTTTTAAAACCCCGCGCCAAATGCCTGCCCTAAGGCCGGTTTGGGCAAAGCCAGTGCTCATCATCAAGGAAAACAACAGGATCAACAGCGATCTATTTCTCATTTTAGCCAGGTAATTATGCTCAAATGTAAACAAAGCTACGCTATTATTTCAGCACCCCGCGCGATATGACAATCTTCTGAATTTCTGATGTGCCCTCATATATCTGCGTTATTTTGGCATCGCGCATTAACCGCTCCACATGGTATTCTTTTACAAAGCCATAGCCACCGTGTATCTGCACCGCTTCAATGGTAGTATCCATAGCCACTTTTGATGCAAATAACTTAGCCATAGCGCTGGCCTGCCCATAGGGCTGATCGTTATCCTTTAGCCAGGCGGCCCGTAAGCAAAGCAAACGTGCGGCCTCAATTTCCGTAGCCATATCGGCCAGTTTAAATTGTATGGATTGCAGGTCGGCAATGGCTTTGCCAAATGCCTTGCGCTCTTTGGCATAATTTACAGCCAGTTCATAAGCGCCGGAAGCGATACCCAATGCTTGTGAAGCTATACCTATGCGGCCGCCCTCTAAGGTGGTCATGGCGAAGGCAAATCCGAAGCCTTCGGCACCTATGCGGTTTTCTTTAGGCACTTTAACATCATTAAACATAAGGGAGTGGGTATCCGAGCCCCGGATGCCCAGTTTGTTTTCCTTGGCACCTATGGTAAAGCCTTCCATGCCGCGTTCAACAATCAATGTATTGATACCGTGCGAGCGTTTGCTGGCATCGGTTTGCGCCATAACCAAATAAGTGGATGCTGAGCTGCCATTGGTTATCCAGTTTTTTACACCGTTTAGCAGGTAATGATCGCCCATATCAATGGCGGTAGTTTTTTGCGAGGTGGCATCGGAACCAGCCTCCGGTTCCGACAGGCAGAACGCGCCTATCTTTTCTCCTTTGGCTAAGGGGACAAGGTATTTTTGCTTTTGTTCCTCTGTACCGTATTTCTCCAGCCCGTAACATACCAGCGAATTATTTACCGAAACTACCACCGATGCCGAAGCATCAATTTTTGATAGTTCTTCCATCACCAGCACGTATGAGATGGCATCCATACCGCTGCCGCCGTATTGCGGCGATACCATCATCCCCATAAAACCCAGTTCGCCCAGTTTTTTTATTTGCTCCGTCGGGAATTTCTGGTGTTCGTCCCTTTCTATCACACCAGGCTTCAATTCTGTTTGTGCAAAATCCCGCGCCGCCTGGCGTATCATCATCTGTTCTTCCGATAGTTCAAAATGCATAGAGTAGATTAAAATTTAGTCCTGTCAAAAATAATATTATGCGTGCATAGTAAAAAATTATAAACAAAAAAAGAGAGCTGTTTTTAAAAGCTCCCTTTCCCCTAATTAATTTAAACTATTGATTAAACCCAAAACAAAGAACAAAAATTTTCAGCTTGGGTGTCTGAGAATTCAATTTTTATAGGTAGATGTTAATGTTTTCATAGGCCATGCAGGGCCGGTAATTCGTTATCAAATGTAGCGCCATTTTTTGCAGGCGGTTTCAATTTAATATCGCAGGGGTTAAGTTATGCCAGCAGTTTCATAATTAATTTGCTTCAAATCAGCTTATTTTTGGGTTTTTTACTGTTATTTTGATAATTAGTTATCTGTTTTTCCACAGCTATTTATTTGTTATTTATTTAGTCGTAAAAAATATACATATTCCATTTTTCCATACACCGCTGTATTTTATTACATACAATTATTAAGAAATGAAGACAAAAGCATCAATTACCAAGGTCATATCCATCTGTGCTGCCGGCATATTATTATTTACCGGCTGTAAACGCAATACCGATACCCGTGTTGCCAACGACATGGTTTATACCGATAGGGACACCACCGTAAAACCTGGCGACGATTTTTTTAAGTACGCAAATGGCGGCTGGCTCAAAAAAAATCCGATACCGGCGGCCTATTCCACCTGGTGGATAGGCTCTGTTGTGGACGAGGAAATTAGGGACCGCCTTAAAAAAATAAACGATGACGCGCTTACTGCCAATGCGCCCAAAGGCAGCGATACCCAAAAAATAGGCGATTTTTATTTTTCGGGGATGGATACGGTGGACATTGAAAAACAGGGGCTGGCCCCGCTTAAACCCGAATTGGATAAGATTGCAGCTATAAAGGATATCAGGAGCCTGGTTGATGAATTTGCCCACCTGCATACCATCGGCGTGGAAACACCGCTGGGAGCCGGTGTGGGCCAGGATGCCAAAAACAGCTCCAAAATGCTGATGTACCTGGGCCAGGATGGTATTGGCCTGCCCAGCCGCGATTATTATTTTAATACCGACCCGCAGAGCACCACCTTGCGTAACGATTACCAGCAAAAACACCTGCCTACTATTTTTAAATTGGCAGGCCTTAGCAACGCCGATGCTGCCGCAGCCACTAAAAAGGTATACGCGCTGGAAAAGTTTTTGGCGGATAGCTCGCGCAAACTGGAAGACCTGCGCGATCCGTACAAAAACTATAATAAGATGCCCTTAGCCTCGGTTTATAAGCTTAGCCCGGCTATCGACTGGAAATCGGCATTTGATGAAATGGATTACCATGGTGTAGATACCGTTATAGTTAGTCAGCCCGAATATTACCGGGCCCTAAACAAGGCGCTTACTGCCTATACCATTGCCGATTGGAAAAACTACCTGCTTAAAAACCTGGTAAGCGCATACAGTGATGACCTGAGCAAACCTTTTGATGCCGAGAACTTCCGTTTCTATGGCATGGTAATGTCGGGCAGCAAAGCGCAATTGCCCCGCTGGAAAAGGGTGCTGGATGCAGAAAACGGCCTGATGGGCGAAGTGCTGGGCCAGATATTTGTGAAAGAATACTTCCCCGAAAAAACGAAGGAACGCTATGTGAACCTGGTTGCCGCCATGCGCGCCAGCTTTAAGGAGCACATTGAAAGGCTGGACTGGATGAGCGGGCAAACCAAGCAAAAGGCCTATTACAAACTATCCAAAGTAACGCCTAAAGTGGGGTACCCGGATAAATGGAAGGATTTTTCATCGCTAACCATTGATCGCGGGCCCTATGTTTTAAATGTGATGCGGGCCAATAATTTCTGGCACAGGTATGAGGCCAATAAGCTGGGTAAACCGGTGGACCGTACCGAATGGGGTATTACACCGCAAACCTATAACGCTTATTATGATCCATCCAACAACGAGATAGTACTGCCTGCAGCGCAGTTTACCATACCCGGCGCTAAGGATGAGGATGTTGACGACGCGGTTATTTACGGCTACGCGGCGGCATCAACCATTGGCCACGAAATGACCCACGGTTTTGATGACCAGGGCCGCCAATATGATTCGGAAGGCAACCTGAAAGAGTGGTGGCTGCCTTCGGACTCGGTAAAGTTTACCCAGCATGCCCAAATGCTTATTAACCAGTTTAACGGTTACGTGGTTTACGGCCTGCATGTAAACGGCAAAGCCACCCAGGGCGAAAACATTGCCGACCTGGGCGGGATAGTGATCGGGCTGGACGCGTTTAAGAAAACCGAACAATATAAAGAAGGCAAAACCATTAACGGCTTAACGCCTATGCAGCGCTTCTTTTTGGGTTATGCTTTGGGCTGGCTGGGCCAATCCCGCAAGGAAGCCGTATCTAACCAGATAATTACCGATGTGCATTCCCCTGATTTTTTACGTGTAAACGGCCCGCTAAGCGATGTACCCGAATTTTATGAAGCCTTCCATATTAAAAAGGGCGATAAAATGTGGGTTGACCCGGCGAAAAGGGTGAAGATATGGTAATTGGAGATTAGAGAACAGAGATTAGTAGCTACATTGGGTTAGCGATAATTGCTTTGAATATTACTGGCCACTATTCTCTAATCACTGTTCTCTGTTCTCTAACCACTAATCACTACATTTGGCTCTATGCAAATAATACAACTCCTGCAAAATTGGTGGGCGCAGCAAAGCTGGCTGGAAGTAGCCGGTGTTTTAACCGGCATTTTATGTGTTGTGCTTGCCGCCTTAAATAATATATGGAACTGGCCCGTAGCTATTATAAGTGTGGCTATTTACATTTTTATATTTTACGATTCGCATTTATATGCCGATATGGGGCTGCAAGTGTATTTCCTGGTCACCAATATTTATGGCTGGTATTTCTGGAGTCGCAAATCGGCAGTGGAGGTAAAAAAGCCGGTGCTGCTTATCACTCATAAGCAAATGCTGGCATCTGTAATAATTATAGCCTTAGTAACCCCCGCATTAGGATTGTTACTCATCAAACTTTCACCCATACTGCATTATACACCCGCATCATATCCTTATGTGGATAGCTTTTGCACCGCCTGTAGTTTGGTGGCACAGGTTTTCCTGGCCCGCAAAATACTGGAGAACTGGCTGATATGGATATTTGTAGATATTATATATGTAGGCGTTTACATTTTCAAAGGCCTTGATCTTACAGCCGGAATGTATGCCTTATATATAGGAATAGCTTTATTAGGCTACCTCGACTGGAAAAAGGATTATAAAAAGCAAACGCCATAAAATAATTTCATTCCAACTGATTAGGAAGAATCCTCTCCGGCGGTTGGTGTATAAAACCTATCGCGAAAAACCATACTTGCTAAAATTTTAATATTGAAAAAATATTTTTCGAATTGACTGCTATTTTTAAAATATTTTTAGCCAAATACCAATTTTCTCATTATATTTTTATTTGAAAAGACATTTTTTGAATTATTTTTTTAAAATTCTTCCATTTCAAAAAATAATCATCAAAAAACTTAACTAAAACAGTTTATATTTTAGTCATATTCAATTTTAATATAAAAATTACACCCATAAAGAATATTTTTTTATATAAAAATTAATATTCAGTAAAATAAATTTCTCAAAAACGATTATTTTTTGTAAATATTCGCATTTAAGTCAATTTTCTTTGAAAATTTTACTTAAAAACTTTGTATTTTTTTGAATTTATGATAATTAATAAAATAATAACTCTATTTTAGTGATTAATTAACATAATATTCAATCAAACTATTTTAATATGAATGTACGTTTACGTTTATTTTTCCTGGGAGCAGCACTTTTGTTCAGCTCCGCGCTTTTTGCACAAAAGCTATCGGGCACAGTAACCAGTGCCGGTAGCGCCGTTGTAGGTGGCAGCGTGCTGGCCATGCCTACCGGTGCAGGAACCGCCACCAACCTGGATGGCAAATACACACTGGTTTTACAACCCGGTACTTACAGCGTAACTTTCTCGGCCATTGGTATGGTAAAGAAAACCGTAACGGTAACCGTTGGCCCGGGCGATGGCAATATATTAAATATTGACCTTGCGCCTGCTTCAGAGGCTTTAAATGAGGTAGTAGTTGTAGGTAGCCGTGGTGGCGGCCGTACTCAGATCGAATCGCCGGTACCGGTGGATGTAATTAATGTGAATAACATTAACGCCAATACCGCCAAACCCGACCTGATGAGCCAGCTGAACCAGATGGTACCCTCATTTAACTATAACAAACAATCGGGCGCTGATGGTGCCGACGCGATTGACTTTGGTAGCTTACGCGGCTTAGGTTTCGACCAAACACTGGTACTGGTTAACGGTATACGCCGCCACATGTCGGCTTATGTAGATCCGGGAGAATCAGCACGTGGCCGTG
>Ga0302303_10002660_pt1 | contig 10591 bp, 8 predicted proteins | sample III_Palsa_E2_1_FD_194542 | JGI IMG/M metagenome (GOLD analysis project Ga0302303, IMG submission 194542) | Peat permafrost microbial communities from Stordalen Mire near Abisko, Sweden - III_Palsa_E2_1 | ecosystem: Environmental > Terrestrial > Soil > Palsa > Peat permafrost | place: Sweden... | reverse complement strand
GACGTCGCGGGACAGAAACGGCCGCCGGGCTGGCGTTGTGGACCAGATGGCAAACGCCTGTTTGGTCAGAACGCCCGATGCCGCGGAGATCAAGCCGGTCTTACCACGGCCTGCTCTCAACAGCACCGCTAGGCGTGCGGTGGCCTGCAAGACGTAGTTGTTATACGGGCCGCCCGCGAAGGGCATCGCTCCCGTAACCGTCAGATCGCGGTCAAGGGGAAGACCTGCCTCTCGTGCATACAGCTCGACAGCGATGGGAAACGGGCTGTAGAGATCGACGAGGTCGACGTCCGCAGGTGCGAGGCCGGCATGCTCGAGAGCCATCCGCGCCGTGACGCGCGCTCCTGGAAGCTGGGCAAGGCAGGCCCGGCCCGATGCGTGGAGCATGTGGTTGGATTCGGTGCTCGCAATCGGGAAGACCCAGCGCTCTGGCGGAACGCCTGCGGCTGTCGCGCTTGTCGCCGAAGCGAAGAGAAGTGCAGCCGCCTGATCGACGCTCCACGAGCTGCAATGCAGCCGCGAGTAGGGGAATGCCTGCAGCTGGTTACGCGCGGAATGCTCGAGTATCGCGTCCTCACTGAAGCGTTTGCGGTGCCAGGCGTGGGGGTTGGTCGTGGCGATCTCGCTGAAACGGCTGTACACCCCGGCGATACGAGCCAGGTGGTCATCTAGGCTGCGACCAACGCGGGTACGCCAGGCGCTGTCAATCATGGCGTAGATCCCAATTGGCTTGTCAAGTCCAGCACGGAGCTCTGCAGGATGTCTGAGTGCCTCTGCGGGTCTCAGCACAAGATCCGGGATGCCCTCGTCCACGGCATCACGCAGGCTCAGTCCGAGGAGATCCGCCTGGCGGAGTCGGTATCCGGCCTCGCCGCCGGCGACCAGGGCCACTTCGGTCTCTCCATCAGCGATACGTCGGCAGGCCTCGCCGATCAGCGTCTGCTGCAGTACGCCGACGTGAGACAGTACCGTCTGCGCGCGCCGCGCGCCGATGGTGTGGGCGATGGAGCCCGCAGGATTGCCGTAATCCCAACGGCCCTTCGGCACGGCGATATATCCGGCGTCTGCCAGCAGCCGCGGCGCTCGGCTGTCGCGACCCGCCCGTCGCACCGCCTCGATCATCAGGTCGCTTGCTTGGCATGCACGCAGCGGATCTCGCTCCTTTTGCGTCACGGCTCCGACACCGACGAGCACCGGGGTACGTGGCGAGATCTTTAGCGGCGGCAACGGAGTTCTCCTGTGGCATTGGCGCAAGCTGCGCCCGGACTTCGGTCAGACCGCACTGCGTGCGGTCTGTTGCGGGCGCGCGTCGCGGCTACGCCACGCTGACTTGCGGTCAGAACCTACCCTGGGTGACCGCCTTCCAGCTCGGCCAGCCGTTGTCGCATCAGCTCGAGCTTCGACATTAGCTCGTTTTCGAACTCGTCCAGGTTACGCTGGCGAGACTGGACGAGTTCGAGCTGACGCATGACGAGCGGGATCGACTCCCGAACGATTGACGCGCGTTCTACGTCATCGGTGGTCCCCTCCCAGCGATCACGAAGACAGTCCCGGGCCTGCGCCGCCTCGGCGAGCTTCATCAGTTCGTCCAGTGATAGCCCAAGAAGCTGCCGCAGACGCATCAGCTCGCGGAGACGCGCGACGTCTGCCTCGGAATAAAGACGATGACGGCCCTTGGATCGACCTGCGGCTGCACCCAGTAGGCCGAGCTCTTCGTAGTAGCGGATCGTACGAGCCGTGGTCCCCACGAGATTGGCCACTTCGCCGATGCGGAATCGGTCACCGGCCGCCTCTTGTTTGCGGCCACGCGATGCCAGCATCCTCTCAGCCTCAGCGCTCACAACGCTCCCTCCTGCAGCGGCGCAATGATCGTCTCCGTCGACGCGCCAAACTACTGCTTGCGCGAACAGAAGATACACCACGATCGGACTGCTGATCGTGACCATCAGTGGCTCGATCAGTCTCTCGTCCACGGTGGCCTCCTGGTGGCTAATCTCGGATCTTGCAACCGTCCGAATTTCTGCCGACTATCACGTGCGGCAGCTGTACCGACTGGAGCTGGTAATGACCGACGACCCCTATGCCCATCTGAACGATCTTGCTCAGGAGACGTTCTCGCGCCTTATGGGGATACCAAACGATTCCTCTGACGCTGATTCGCCGATGCTCGTCGGACGGAAAATCGCCTTCGGAGATGTCTGGAACCGACCTCACCTCTCCATCCGGGATCGTCGCCTCGTCACGCTCACGGCCCTTGCCCTCGAGGCACGTGATGAGACGATCTCGATGCATGTACGCGGCGCGCTTCTTGCGGGCGATCTCTCGGCTGATGATCTCCGGGAGCTGCCTTTGCAGGTGGCCGTGTATGCGGGCTTCCCTCGGGCGGCAGCGCTCAACCGCATCATCGAGCAGGTCGTTGGAGAGCTTGAGACCGATCGGGATTGAGCTCACCGCGATCGGTCGACCAAGCCGAGCCGCGGACTCGCCTTGACTCGTGGTCGGAAGCGCGGTAGCGTGCCACTTGCGTTGCCGCAAGCAGCTTTTTCTATGTGCCGAGACCCGGCTGCAGGCGGGGCGTCATGAGCGACCAGAGACGCGCCCTCCGACGAAGCGTTGTCAAGGCCAAGCTGGCTCGCCGAGAGCCCGTTGCTGCTCGTCTCGATCGAGATTCACGATCCGGGGTTGAGCTCGGGTCTCGTTACGGTTTTGACGCGATCTGGCTGGATGTGGAGCACGGCAGCACCACCCTCACGACGATCGCTGTACTACGGCTGCGGAGAGGCTTTCGGGCCACTCGGCTTCACGTTCGGACGCGCCTGACGATGCGGCGCTGTCGCCTTGGAGGTCTTCTATGAAGTTTGGTGTTGTCCTTCCGGTCGCCGTCGACGGCAGCGCGGGTCCGGCCTATGACGAGACGCTACGTGTCTGCCGGTTAGCGGAGAACCTCGGCTTCGACTTCGCGACCGTCTCACACCACCGTTTCAACCCCAGGTATCCCTCAGCGCCTTTCGTGCTCCTGGGCGCACTCGCGGGGAGCACCTCGCGCATTTCCTTGGGCACGAACATTGCCGTGTTGCCGGCGATGCATCCGGTCGACGTCGCAGAGCAGGTCGCGACGGTAGATCGTATCTCTCGCGGGCGGGTGTACATCGGCGCCGGCACCGGGTACAGACGCGAGGAGTTCGAGGTCGGCGGCGTCGATTTTGAGAGTCGGGGCGACAGGATGAGCGAGGCGCTGGAAGTTCTGCGCCTTCTCTGGAGCGAGGAGAACGTCACGTTCGCGGGGAACCACTTCCGGTTTGAGAACGTGACACTGCAGCCACGTCCGGTCCAGGTACCGAGCCCGCCGATCCTGGTTGGCGCACAGTTGAAGAAGGCAGTGATCCGGGCGGCTCGCCTCGGGGATGGGTGGACGACCGACTCCAAGACGACCTTGAGAGAGCTTGAGCCGCTTGTCGCACTGTTCCGTAAAGAAGCGGATGCCGCCGCCGACGGACGTCCTCGCGTGATCTCGGTCACGCGCGACGTGGGAATCGGCCCGTCACGCAAGGCGGTGGAGAACTCGTGGCTGCCGTCCGTGAAGAAGGTGTTTGTCGACTACTGGCGCCTCGGCATGCGCTTTCCGGACCCCGAGCGAGTATCGGAGCGGCTTGCCGCCGGCGAATCCATTGGGTTCGATGAGTTCGTCAGCGATCGCTTCGTGGCCGGATCGCCCGAGGACTGCATCAGTGCGTTGCAGCACGTGATCGAGGTTGTCGGCTGCGACCAGGTCTTGGTCCGGTTCGGCTACGGGAGCCGGTTCGACGATCATGCCATGCGTCTGTTCGCCGAGGAGGTCATCCCGCCGTTGCGCTCCTAGACCCGGAGTTGCGCTAGACCTAGCCGAGGCCAGCGCACAGATGCGCTTGTGCCGGCGGTGGAGTGGTGACGACCTCCCATTTCATTTCCAGCACGATGTACCTGCTTCCCGGGAACCCGGATCACGAGGTTTCATTTCGCCGCCTTAACCGACTGAACATATTGTTCGATAGAGCGTCTGATTAGGTCTTCTACGATGCCGCGGACCTCGGATATGGCGTCTGCGGACGCTGCGGCTCCGCCGTGCGTGCTGTGCGCTTAATGCGTCGCCCTGGGCTGCTTGAGGTCTCGCCGACCGGTCAAGGTCTCGTCGATGGTCGAGGTCTCGTCGGTTGACACGCATCCGAGGGGTTTGTATAGTCGCCGAGGGTTTGCTTGCTCGTCAGCAAAACACAGCGGGCGCCCCGGTCAACGGGTGCTGGTGGCAGGCCCGAATCACTGAGGAGAGACCGATGCCGATAGTTGCCGTAGACGACGGGCGAACGGTGCAGCCGTGACCACCATTTGGGCAGGCTTGTCCGTCGGAGGCATCTACGCCATCGCGGCCCTCGGATACAACCTGGTCTTCGTGGCGGCCGGGGTGTTCAACTTCGCCCAGGCGCAGATGGTGATGGTCGGGACGTTCATGGCGTACGTCGGGGCGGTCAAGATCCACATGCCGCTGGTGCTCGTCCCGCTATTCGCAGCGGCCGTCGGTTTCGCCTTGGGCTTCGTGTGCGAGCGGGTGGCCATCGCGCCGGTCGCCGGGCGAGGTGGCCACGCCGTACTTGTGACGACTCTCGGCGTCGCGATCTTGCTGGACGGCGTGATGTCTCAGATCTTTGGAGCTAATCCGCTATCAGTGCCGTTCTACGGTTCGAACCAGATCACTACGTTCCTGGGCGGGCGAGCGGCGCCGTCCGACTTTACCCTGATGGTCTTGCCGATCGTCATCGCGACCGTGATCTATCTCTTCAACACCCGCACGTTGACCGGACGAGCAGCGCTGGCCAGCGCCGAAGACCGCTTCGCGGCTCGCTTGCGTGGCGTCAATACGGCGCGCTTAGCCTGGCTCAGCGCGGCAGCGGGCGGGGCACTCGCAGGCCTGTGTGGGGTCGTCGTCGCTCAGACCACGTACGCCGTTTCCGACCTGGGAGACCTACTCGCCATTAAGGCATTCCTGGTGCTCGCCCTCGGCGGGTTCGGCAGCGAGGTTGGGGCGGTTATCGGAGGGTTCCTTGTCGGGCTGATCGAGGCCGAATCCACGCGCTACCTCAACGCGAGTTATTCCGATCTGATCCTGTTCGGATTCCTGCTTGTCGTGCTCTTGCTCCGTCCGAGCGGGGTCTTCGTCCGCCATCGGGTACGGCGGGTCTGAAATCTGCTTATGTCGGCATCCAAGCAGACTTCTGCCGTGGCCGTAGCCGAGGGGAACGTCCCGTCGGGCCCCGTTGACGCTGACGGCAAGTCCCCCTTTGGTGAGCCGATAGCTGCATTCCTTGCTCGCCGGTCATGGCTGTTCCCAGCTGCGCTGTTCGTCGTGATCTGCTTCGCGCCCTGGTTGGGGCTGACTCCGACGACGCTTCGCGTCATCCAACTTGGGGCGATCTTTACGATGGTAGTCAGTGGGGTGAACCTTACGTGGGGTTACGCTGGCGAGTTGACGCTCGGCCAGATATTTATCTACGCACTTGGGGCATACATCGGCGGGTACTTTGCCACTCACGGCATCACTGATCTGTTTGTCGGCTTGGCGGCCAGTGCCGCTGCCGGTGTGTTGGTCGGACTTATTGTGGGATTGCCCGGCCTGCGCGTAAGCGGCCTATCGTTTGCAATGGTCTCGTTCTTCCTGATTCTGCTCATCCCGGACATCGCGTCGATCCTGCCGGGCATTACCGGTGGCTTCACCGGCATCTTCGGAATAAACGACATCACCGTCTTCGGAACTCAGATCTCCGGCAACGCCTACATCGTCATCTTGGTGGTAATAGCCGGCATGTGGCTCCTCATCGTGCGCAATCTCGTCACTTCCGAGTACGGTCGCGGCTTTGACGTACTGCGGGCCAGTCCCGTGCTGGCCGAATCGCTCGGGATATCTGTCTACCGGCAGAAGCTCAAGGCTTACGTCATTGGATCGATCCCGGCCGCGATGGCTGGGTTCATGTTCGCCCACCTCGACGCTTTCGTTTCGCCGAGTGATTTCGTCTTTGCCACCGCCGTCAGCATCATTGCTGCCTCGGTGATCGGGGGTAACCGGAGCATTTATGGCGCCGTCATCGGCGCGGTATTACTCCAGATCGGCCCACTGGTGACGTCCTCGTTCCAGAGTTGGGATCTCACGATCTACGGTGTCTTGGTGCTTGTCGGAGCGCTCGTCACAACGGGCGGCATAGCGGGCCTCGCGACGCGGAGCGGCTGGCGGCTGATGCGCCGACTTGGCTACGCGGACACGATTAAGGCTGCTCGGATCCCGAGGCCAGCGGACGATCGCGTTCCAGCGTCTCCGCCGGAGGGTGCCTCAACGCTGGTAGCCCAGGCACCGGATCCCTCAGATCAGACCGAGGGCTTCGTCGAGATCCGCGGCGTCTCAAAGAGCTTTGGAGGTAACAATGCGCTCGACGACGTCTCGATGAGCCTCACACGTGGCGCCGTCACAGCTCTGATCGGCGCCAACGGGTCGGGAAAGACGACACTCCTGAACATCCTTTCCGGTTTCTACCAGCCTAATGCGGGCGAAATCATCGTGGACGGCACAAAGCTAGCAGGCCGGTCTACTTCGGCACGGTACAAGCTCGGAATCGGACGGACGTTTCAAACTCCGCAGGTCGTGAGTGAAATGGCCGTGATGGACGCGGTCGCCTTGGGCGCCTGGTCTCGCGATCCCGTCGGGATCGCGAGGAGCGTCCTTCGTACCCCAGGTTCCCGTCGCGCGCTGGCGCGCCACCGAGCGTCCGCCCGCCGAGCGATGTCCCGACTCGGCATTGAAGATCGCGCCTGGGAGGAGGCGGCGGCCATGCCACTGGGGACACGGAGACTGATCGAAGTCGCGCGAGCTCTGATTGAGACCCCGCGCATGCTGCTGCTCGATGAGCCAGCCTCGGGTCTGAGCGTCGGCGAGCGGCAGGCGCTGGGGGAGCTTCTGGCCCGGCTCAAGGGTTCGTCGATGGCGGTATTGCTCGTCGAACACAATGTCGAATTCGTGATGTCGGTTGCCGACTACGCGTGCGTGCTCGATCAAGGACGCGTCATCGCCCAGGGAACACCTCAGGAGGTCATGCGCGATCCGGCCGTCGTAGCGAGCTTCACGGGACGTGTGCGCTGATGAGCGCGGCACGATCATCAGGCGTGGTGGATCCCACCTCGACCCCGGTCGCCGTTGGAGAGCCGCTACTCGAAGTCTCCAACCTTGCCGCGGGCTACGGCGACATCAGAGCGGTTTGGGACCTGTCTCTGACCGTAGAGGCGGGACGTATCACGGTTCTTCTCGGTCGCAATGGCGCCGGCAAGACGACCACACTGTTGGCGCTGGCTGGAATGCTTCCGATCCAAGGGGGGTCGGTGCAGCTCCTGGGACGTGACATAGCGGGTATGTCGGCGCAGCAACGCGTCCGCGCGGGAATTGCGCTGGTACCCGAAGGGAAGCGTGTCTTTCACCGATTGTCGGTTTACGACAACCTCATGGTCGGCGGTGTCACGGTGCACAGCAGAACCGCCAGGAAGAAGGGAATCGAAGAGGCCTTGGACCGGTTCCCGCTCCTCGCCCAGTATCGCAACAAGCGGGCTGGCGAGATGAGCGGCGGGCAACAGCAGATTCTTGCCATCGCTCAGGCTTTGGTGGTACGACCGAAGGTTCTGCTCCTCGACGAGCCGTCTGCCGGGCTTGCACCGAAGATTATGGACGACGTCATAGCTGTTGTTCAGGCGCTGGCGGCGGCCGGAACCGGGGTGCTATTGGTAGAGCAGGTGATCGATATCGCCGTGCCAATCGCCGATCGGGTCACGCTCATCGAGGGCGGGCGGGAGATCTACAGCACAGCCACCCCGGGAGAGGACACGGCCGCCGTTGTCACACAGCACATGAGCCACAGCTAGCAGTGCCGCGCCACCTTAACCGAGCCGGAGGGCGCGTCAGTGCGATGGTGGATAACTTGATACATCTCAGAATCCGGAGAGGACACATGCGCCATAGAGCAAACCGTTGCGCCACATTGGTGATCAGCATCGCAGCCGTCGCCGCGCTGGTTGGCTGCGGAAGTTCGTCTCACTCATCGACGTCGGCCGCGAAGTCGTCGACCGCAGCTAAAGCGACCTTCAACGTCCTGTATATCACCGGCCTGAGCGGCCCGTTGCAGGTCTACGGCGAGGACGGCCTCAAGGGGCTCCAGGCGGCGGCCAACGTACTGAACGCCTCTGGCGGAATCCTCGGCCACCATATCGTGGTGACCAGTAAGGACGACGACAGCACTCCGGCGAATGCGGTGACCGAACTTCAGGCCGCACTGTCTGGATCGACCAAGCCTGACGCCGTGATCGATGGGCTCACCGGAGACGAGGGTCTTGCGATGGCGGCGCCGCTCACCGCAGCCCACATAATCTCGATGAATCTGTCCGCACTTCCCAGCCTCGACAACCCCACGAAATATCCGTATCAGTTCGCCGGACTTCCCGGCTATGCGAGCGAGGGCCACGCCGTCGTGCAGGGACTCTCTGAGCACGGCATCAAGAGCGTCGCCGTCCTGTATCCGCTTGACGCGAACGGCACTGAGGAACTTCAGATCTTTCAACCGGAGTTCAAGGCGGCTGGCATCACCGTCACAGGGTCCGTCGGCTACCCGGACGCGGCGCTAAACGTCACCCCCGAGTGGCTCAAAGCGGCTGCCACGCATCCCCAGGGATATGTTCTAATAACGGCGGGCCAGGCCCCGGTGGCATTGAACTCGCGTGCCAAGGCCGGGATCACGGCTTACACGCAGTGCGACACGACGTGTGCCGCCAACCCGCTGGCAAAGCTCGTCTCGCACGCTGGGCTGGTCAACGCGTGGACGTTCAACCCGCCGCTGCTCGTCACGCCGCCCTCTCAGCGCACAGCGGCGCAGAAGACCTTCGTCGCCGCCATCACAAAGTTGGGCTTCCCGCCGGATCTCGGCGTGCCCTCGCTCGAGTACGACTTCCTGATGGCGCTCAACGAGGCCGCTACGCAGGCGAAAAGCGTTACTGAAGCGACGCTTTATAACGCGTTCCTGAATATCCATAACCCGCAGGCCTTTGCCTCTGGGATGCCGATTCAGTACTCGGCAACCGATCACTATCCCGTGCCCAATAGCGACACTTCGGTCTGGAAGCTCTTTCCGACGACCGACAGCTTCGTAGATGACGTCTACCTGCCGGCCAAGTAAGGACGCCGCCGGCGTAGCACGAGGCATTCGTCGCATAACCGCGGTACGCCGTCGCGTGAGTCAGGGGTCTGAGGGCAGTCTAAGACTGCCCTCAGACCGACAGCGGGCGTGCACGGAGAGGAATGAGTCAACCGAGGCCGCGCGTGTGGGTTTCACCGGTGACGCGGAGGGCGCACCCGGAGCTCGCTCCGCCCATCGACACAGGGTTGCCTACACCTTGCGCGCCAGCAAGAATTGAGGTAGGTTTTGCGGGATGGATACCTCGGAGAATTCCGTCACCCCCGAGTTGCAGCCCTACGACATCGCGCTGAGGGAGGCGTGGAGCGAGTTTTGCGACGGGCTGAAGAGTCAGCTTGACCTGGTCTACCGACCAAACACCCCGACGCGGGAGCTCGACCGCGCGTGGGGCGTGCGCTACATGTCGCGGTACATCAACAAGGCGCTCAACGATGTTCTCGAGTATCTCGACTTCGACTTCCCGCAACTGTGGGTCATGCAGCATCCGACGAGTAAGAGCTTCGGCGACAACCCGGATTGCACTTACCTGGTCACGCGGATCGAAGGCACGAAGACGTATCGGATCACCGGCAATCGCGGTACCGCGCCGTGGGTGAGATTCGTTCTGACGCCGTACGAGGAGCTTGTTGGGGGCTCGGTTCTGACCGCGCCCAACCTGGTTGTGCTGGCAGGCGAGGACCTCGTCACCGAACCGGATGGCAGCTTCGTCGTGACGATCAGTCCGGATGAGCACTCCGGGAACTGGATGATGCCGCCGGTCGGCACGTCGCGCCTGATGATCCGACAGTTCTTCGGCGAGTGGGATCACGAACAGCCGATGGTCGCTCAAATCGAACGGGTCGGACAGCTCGGCGAGCACCCGCAGCAGCTGACCGCCGAGCGCATGGTGAAGGCTCTCCGTGACACAAACAACTACATCGCGAAGGATGCCGACCGTTGGTATCGCTGGTCCTGCTTCTATAAGGAGAGGCCGAACAGCTTCTACGCCGGGCGGCCGCCGTGGGCGGGAGGGACGGATACGGCGGAGCGAGCGGTCGGTAGGTGGTTGAACATCTGCTTCTGGGAGATTGAGCCGGATGAGGCGCTGCTCGTAGAGTTCACGCCGCCCGATGTGTTTATGTGGCTGTTCGAGCTCGACAATTTCTGGATGAACTCGGTCGACTATCGTTACCACTTCTCGTCGCTCAACAGTCGGCAGGCCGTCACGGAAGAGGACGGCACCGTGCGCATCGCCATCTCCAATGTCGATCCAGGGATTCCGAACTGGTTGGATCCTGCCGGTCACCTAGAGGGGCTCGTCATGGGGCGCTGGATCCAGCCCGCGCCGGGCGCGGAGAACG
>Ga0302303_10002655_pt1 | contig 10604 bp, 9 predicted proteins | sample III_Palsa_E2_1_FD_194542 | JGI IMG/M metagenome (GOLD analysis project Ga0302303, IMG submission 194542) | Peat permafrost microbial communities from Stordalen Mire near Abisko, Sweden - III_Palsa_E2_1 | ecosystem: Environmental > Terrestrial > Soil > Palsa > Peat permafrost | place: Sweden... | reverse complement strand
GAAACAAGAATTAAGGAAACCACAGATCAACGCTTACGCAGGCTGAGCGAAAGTCCTAAGTTATTGAGTAAGCAAGTCCGAAGACTCAATAATCTATAGACGAAGCCAACTTAAATTGGTGACGGCCAGGGGCGATCCGACCAGCCTAATGCGTCCAGGAAAGCCCCGTATACACAGTAAAATCCGGGCCAATCCCGGCCAGATAAGGCGCGCTGTAGTCAAAGATGTCCCCATTTTCAGAGACTCCGATAGTCCACGTTTTGCCGTGTGCGTACAGTCTCCGGAAAGCCAGCGTTCCCGTTTCTTCCTTGGTATCGACATGCTCGTTGCCTGTGTGAAACACGACATCGCTGCCGTCTGTCTGGGCGATAATGCTGTCGCGTCGATTCAGACGCCATCCGAAGCCCCAAAGCGTCAGCGTGTTCTGGTTAGCCTGGTTTGGCAGTATGGTGTCTCGGCCCATCCAGACCTGGCCGAGGTCGCCAAACAGGTTGAAGTGGTTCGAGACATGGTAGTCGAAATCCACATCGACTCCGCCATCTGTCGCTCCGCTTCCAATCAGATTGTCGCGCTCTCCCGTGGGAAGTTTCAAACCAAGGCGAACTGCCGCATTAAAGTGTGACGACTTCGCAACGCTTTGCTTAACTTCGAAGGACACATCACCCAGTCCAAAGGCCGAATGCTGATTGACCTCGGTCACACCGTCAGAATTGACCAGGCTCAGAATACTCCGGTATTCTGGATAAGAGTCCCGGCCATTGGCCACATCGACCGTATTCCCAACCCCTAGCAGACCGTGATAGGCCTCGATCATTCCATCGAGAATACCGCCGTCTCTTGCTTCGATAGGAAGTGTAAAGCCTATCTGCAGCCCGTGACCGAGCCCGCGGGCAGTCGTAAGATTTAACTTTTGGGTTTCGAAATCCTCAGTAACCAGTTCTCCGTGTGTGGATTCTGGAATCATCATATCATTGGCTATCGCCAGATCGGCCGCAATATATGTTGAGTTCTTATTGATGGTCGTTCCGTCTTCAGGCGAGAACGAAAAGAACAGCAGGTTGTAGGCGCGCTGGTTGCGTAGATCGACAGGCCCGCCATACGAGTCTGTGGACTGAGCACGGCATGCAGAACTGGTAATCGCTATTGTGGCGAGAGACAAAGCGAATAGAAACAGCGCGTTGGCAAAGCGCGTGAGAGAAGTTGATTGGTTCATTTGAAAATTTGATTTAGTACGGAAGCCAGGCGATAGCCGGCGTGCGCTAGTCGATCGGAGACGATAACGTTGGTCTGTGCTACATAGGCAGACGTCAACGTGGAGCCATCCTGAGCGGAGAAGGCATAGAGCGCCAGTGTCGCGCTTTCATCAGCCCAGTTGTTGGCGTCTGAACTGGAGGCAGTCTTCGCATCTCCATAAGAAGATTCGGGATGAGCTTTTTCCAATTGATGCGCAAGGTCCACCGGGTTGCCACCAGGAAGCAGCAGCTCCGGCGAGTAGTCCCAGAAGGCGTGCAGCTTTAGTTCCCTGTTTACCACGTCTCCACTCCGCGTCACGTCCGGTCCAGTGACCATCTCTTCGTTTCCGCCGCGGTCGCCGTCAGGGGCCGGGTATTGGGCAGTAATCAAAGTCGCGCAATGCAAAGGCTGGTGTATATCTCCGACCAGATGAATCAACCAGGAAAGATCGTTCGCACGATCACCTGGCGAAAGTGTCCCGAGCCTGAGTTGCGCTGCATAATACTTGATGCCATATGTAACAGTTTCAGGATCGGCGTAAAGCTTCAGCCTATCGGCCTCGGAGGGAAGAGCGTTGTTTACAATAGGGACATCGACAAAATGGCGGCGAGGATGCTTCTGATCGTCCGGGACGCTCGAATCTCGACGGATTTCATCTGGCCATGTTGAAGAGGCAAAAAGATCCCTTTGTTCAGGGTCGTTCTTTAAAATAGAATCCACCGCTGACTTAGCTTTTGGTGTCAGGTTGTCATCGGCGATTTGGGCAATCACCTCATGCCCAACCTTGCCCCAGCCGTAAGCATGATGCGAACCCATAAGTAGCGCTCCGAATGCTGTCGACACGATTACTAGTGTGTGTAAAGAGGTCTTTGTCATGGTGACTCAGGTATACCCGGATTTTTCTTACTCTGCATAGCCGTTAGAATTCAGTCGGATTCACAAGATAAAACAATTAACCGCTAAAGTAAGAAGGTTTTTGGCAGGTGATTGACACATTATAGCTTAGGTTACGAGCGGAACCGCTCTATACAGCATCTTAGGCAATGTGAAAGGATCATTTAAAAGTGATCAAACGACAACTGGGTACTTCTGACATTACGATAGGGCCAATGATCTTCGGCTGCTGGCAAGCCGCCTGGCCCGGCGTCAATGAAGACGACATCATTGCAGCCAACGTGGCCGCCTTTGATGCGGGGATTATAGCGTTCGATACCGCGGAAGGTTATGGCAACGGACACAGCGAGCGGATACTCGCGAAATCCTTCGAAGGCAAACGCGACGGAATTGTAATTGCGACCAAGGTTTCCGCCCACAATCTCAAAGCCGATAAAGTGATAGAGGCGTGCGAAGGATCGCTTAAAAACCTCAACACAGACCGGATCGATCTGTATCAGATTCACTGGCCCTCGGGCAGTTGGGGAAGCCCGATAGTCCCAATTTCGGAAACTCTGGAAGCGCTCCTAAAGCTTAAGGAGCAGGGGAAGATACGCGCTATCGGAGTCTCTAATTTTAATGCAGCGCAGCTAGCCGAAGCCGCAGCATATACAAGCATAGATACCATCCAGCCTCCGTATTCGCTTCTTTGGCGCTCTGGTGAACTGGAGACCTTCCCACTTGCCCGAAAGCACCATCTTTCCATTATTGCGTACTCACCGCTGGCTCAAGGCCTTCTCACTGGTAAATTTGGACCCGACACAACGCTTGATAAATCGGATGTGCGATTCTCAAATAGACTCTTCCAGCCTGAGAACTTTGGCCGGGTGCAAGCCGCTCTAAACGTACTCCGTGTCATTGCAGAGCGAAACAACACGTCCCTCGGCAATCTTGCGTTGTCGTGGCTGCTCTATCAGCCGGATGTCTTTCCCATCGTTGGGGCGCGTACTCCGGAACAGGCTAAGGATAATGTGAAGGCTCTGGAAGTCGTTCTGTCTCCGTTCGATTTGGCCGAAATTGATGCCGCCGGCAGAACAGTCACCGATCACCTGGACGACAATCCCAAAATGTGGGCCTAACTGCTCGCTGGAAAGTAAATGATGAAAGCTCTCGTACTTGAAGAAAAGAACCGGCTCAACCTGAGGGAGATAGAGCTCCAGGAACCCTTCGGCCCACATGATGTTCGAATAGCTATACACACCGTGGGAATTTGCGGGTCCGATGTCCACTATTACGAACATGGCCGGATAGGGCCCTTCGTCGTCGAGGAGCCAATGGTCCTCGGTCATGAGGCGTCAGGAACAATCGTCGAGGTTGGAAATGAAGTCCAGCATCTGAAAGTGGGCGACCGTGTGTGTATGGAGCCGGGCATTCCAGATCCCAACAGCCGCGCTACGCGCCTCGGGAAGTATAACCTCGATCCGGCAGTGCGATTCTGGGCCACGCCTCCAATCCACGGGATCCTTCGGCCCTCAGTGGTTCACCCGGACTTTCTTACCTTTAAGCTTCCGGAAAATGTCTCCTTTGCCGAAGGCGCCATGGTTGAACCGCTCGCCGTAGGAATGCACGCTGCGAATAAAGCTCAAATACGTCCAGGAGATCTGGGAGTCGTGATCGGTGCAGGCCCTATAGGAATTGTTACAGCCTTATCGGCCCTAGCCGGGGGATGCAGTCAGATCCTGCTCATCGACGTGCAGCAGGCCAAGCTAGACCTCGCGTCTAGCCTGGGACCTATCCTGCCGGTCAATGCCTTGCAGGAAAATGCCCTGGAAATTATCTCCAGGCTTACGGACGGGTGGGGCGCCGACATAGTATTTGAATGCAGCGGGAATGAACGGGCCGCAGCGGGTGTATTTAATTTGATCGCGCCTGGAGGTACTGTCGTAATGGTCGGTATGCCCGCCCAGCCAATCTCTTATGACGTGGTCGCCGCCCAAATCAAGGAAGCGCGTGTAGAACATGTTTTCCGCTACGCACATGTATACGACAGAGCCTTAGCACTTATGGGCAGCGGAAAAATCGACGTCAAGCCACTTATCACAAATGTCTTCGATTTTAAGGACAGTATCCAGGCTTTCGATTTTGCCTTAAAGATGCCGCCCACTTCAGTAAAGGCACAGATTGTACTGGGTTAGTCCAGGTCATGACAGTGTCCGTGGATAATGCTATTGATGTATCCAATGTCACGGAAGGACTCCAAAGCATCGCTGTAAGTCGATCTAACAGGCCCGCCGTCGCCCGCCATAACGGCTCCAAGGAAAGCGCGGTGCTGCATTTCCAGTTCGCACTCGGTGCCTTTGAAACTCCAAGCATGCCCGTTTATAGAGCCTTCCGCACTATTTTCAAAGAGGTCTACCCGAACCCTGGACTGGTGCGTGACGATTTCCAGACCGGCGGACCATCGGGGCGCTCTGCACGTGTGATTATAGGTAACCAGAGTGTCCGTCCCCATCTGTAGGACCCAGGCTGCGGTATCGATTTCTCTCGGAAATCCTTCATGGGGAGAGGCTTGACGGCACCCCGCAGCGCCTACAATTCGGGTGATTTCCGCGGACGTTATATATCGGCAAAGATCTACATAATGCAGTGCCTGGTTGCTCAGTATATTGGTTTTGTGGGCCGCCAGCGACGGTTGTCCAAATCCGTTCGATTTCTCGTCCATGCAAGACTGCATGCTGATATGCAGAGTGGAAATAGCCTGCCCGCCAAGCATGGCAATTGCAGCATTCAGGGCTTCGTTGTACCGGTGCATAAAGCCCACTCCATGGCACAGACGAGAGGTTTCCAGAATAGCGGCGATATTCATTCCTTCCGACATGGATCTGCAAGGAGGAGCTTCCATCCAGATTGGCACACTCTGGCGTACACAGGCCACGACGGCGCACTCTCGAATTTCTCTCGGGGTCATCAGAACAACATAGTCCGCTTTGGTCTTGACAAGGGCCTCTTCAATACTTTCGTAAGCAACGGCATTTAGTCGGTGATGCTGAATAAAGCTCTCGGCGTGTTCAACTTCCAGGTCGCAAACAGCAGCCACTCTTACATCCGGAATACGAGCCAGCACCTCAGCGTGCCGGCACGCCAATCCTTTATCATGAACGCCAACCAGAATGACATCGGTCATAGTCGTTCTCCTATGGGAAGATAATGTCGCGACCGCAAAACGTTAGGCGGATCGCGGCTCAGGCAAGGCGATGAGAGCAGGGGACTAAGGGATGAAATCCGGTGTGGCTTTGCGAAAAATTATGTCTAATTTGGTCCCAGTGAGGTATACGTTCTCATTGCTACAATTAAATCCCTGTTCTGCGCCCCAGTTAAAAATTCCTTGACTATTTTTAGACTTATCATAGGAAAGAACCAGCAATTGGTGAAGGGCGAAGCTTAGAAGGACTCTAACCCTGTATACAATGCAAAATAAACTATTTTGGACACTTCTGCTCTGCATCTCACTCTCGTGCAGCCTTACGCATTCTGCCATGGCCCATCATACACTGGAATTGAAGCAGCAGCTAGGCCAGGATATCGTCTACTTGAGCGTCCCGGCGGAAGGCGCAATTGCGAACCAGGCAACTGATTTTTCCGTCCAGGTTGTGAAATCCACAGGTCCAAACAGCGGGGAGCAGCCTGAAATATGCAATTCTCTCAAAGTCGTCATCACAATGCCGCAAATGCAGGGCATGCCTGAGATCCTACCAGTCCTTCAACCCATGGGAGATCCGGGGCTGATGCTCTTTACGGTCGCATTCCCCCATGGAGGCGTGTATAGGATTACTGTTATCGGGAATAACGGCGCATCCTTTCAAACATCGTTCGACGAAGATGTCCAGGACCCAATCACAGCCGCGGGAGGAATTGGAAACAATCCGTTTGACATGCAGGTGATTTCGGACCCCTCAGCACCTCAAGCAGGTCAGCCCGTACAATTGACACTACATATTATCGACACGTCCACGGGAAAGCCGATTACGCAGTTCGATGATGTGCATGAGAAGAAGATGCATCTCTTTGTTGTTCGATCGGATCTTAGCCGCTTCTTTCACGTCCATCCCGTGCCGAATCCCGATGGCTCTTTCACCTACACCTTCATATTTCCGACCGGTGGCGATTGGCGCCTGTTTTCGGATACAGCCCCGCATACGTTCGGCTCCAGAATTACCTCGGCCAAACTGCAGATTGCTGGACCCCAAGATCCACCAATCGCATTACCGGACCCGTCTACAGCAAGCCCTGTTTCGAATGCCGACGGCATGTCCCTCACCCTGACGCCCGGACCCCTCGAAGCGCATAATACAAGAGATCTCGAATTCACCCTACTCGATGCAAAAGGTCTGCCGGTAACCGACATTCAGCCATGGCTTGGGGCGGATGCGCACCTCATGCTCATCGACCGCACAGCGACCTTGTTTGTGCACTCCCATCCATCCGACAGATCCGCAGCAGATATAAGCGCAGGAAAGCTTATTTTCGTCGCCCATATGCCGCAATCTGGACTTTATAAAGCCTGGATTCAACTGCAGCGAGGCGGGCAGATCCATACGTTTGTCTTCTTAATAAATGTAGCGTGAGTTCGCGCGCGGCTCCTTCTTGACAGTGATTCGAATCTTTAGGTAAACTACTGGCAATAATTACCCCGCCCGATAGTAAATTACGAAGTATCGTTGATTTGTTGTCGCAAATAATTCTGATAAGGTCATCATGTTTAACCCACTAGAGCATCCCATTATTTTAACGCCGCCCAAGTGTCAGGAGGGATCGTCCTGGACAGAGCATCTTCCGTTTGCTTTCTTTCTAATTGAGGCCGTCAGGCCGAAGACTCTGGTTGAACTTGGAACCTATGCCGGGGCCTCGTATAGTGCCTTTTGCCAGGCCATAACCGAACTTGAGCTGGACACAAAGACCTGGGGAGTTGATACCTGGCAAGGGGATAAGCAGGCTGGGCTGTACGACAATTCCGTCTACAATCGTGTTTGTGAACATCAGAAGGCGAATAACTATACCAAGTTTTCCACACTATTGCGGATGACATTCGATGAGGCGAGACCACAATTTGAGAAGGGCTCGGTAGACATCCTTCATATCGATGGTTTGCACACTTACGAAGCTGCAAAAAACGATTACGAGACGTGGCGAGAAACCGTCAGTCCAAACGGCGTCATCCTTTTCCATGACATACATGCCCATTACCGTGGTTTTGGCGTCTACAAGCTTTGGGAAGAACTGACAAAATCGAACGCTAATTTCGACTTCAAGCATGGACATGGCCTCGGTGTTCTAATGAACGGGGAAGTTCCCGCCGGGCTGCGCCCTCTCGTCGAAGCGACACCCCAAGAAGCGGACAATATCCGAGAGCTATTCCACAGGCTTGGCATGGCATGTGCGGTCGGTCAGACCGAACATGAGCTGCATAAAATTCAAAGCCATGTCAGCTACAAGATCTTACGCCGTATTATTCCGCGGACCTGAGTTGCTGCGGCCGCCTGACCATTAGTACAGGCCGCGGCGTTTCAAAATCCGAGTGCGTTGTTCATGACCGAAGTCGTACGTTTTGCGACCGGCTTTCAGGAGATAACAATGTCCCACGGTAAGTGGCCGCCCGGCCCCTCGGCTGCCATTCCTGGTCTTCAGCTCTCATCGTTCCTGCGCGATCGGATCGGATTCCTCAACCGACTGACAACCCGTTACGGAGATATTTCTTCCTTCCGTACCGGGTTTCAGCACGCCGTTTTTATCAACCACCCCGACTTAATTAAAGAAGTTCTCGTTACCAAGGGTCAGTCCTTCCACAAGGGCAGGGGGCTAGAGCGTGCTAAGAAGATCCTCGGGAACGGACTGCTGACGAGCGAAGGCCCAACACACCTCACACAGCGTCGTCTGATCCAACCCGCATTCCACCGAGACCGTATCGCAGGATACGGAACCATTGCCACCGTGGCTGTTCTTAACCTGGATAAAGAGTGGAAAAGCGGCGTTACCGTCGATATCACCGCGGAAATGTTCCGTCTTACCCTCGGAATTGTCGGAAAAACTCTCTTTGGTTCGGATATAGAAGAAGACGCTCCCGATATTTCCAAGATCTGGGAAGATCTGATTTCAAGTTTCAATTGGACTATCCTGCCGTTCGGCGCCTTGTGGGAATACATTCCCACTCCAGGCTCTCTGCGCTTCCGCTCGGCGCGTAATCGTCTGGACACCATAGTCTATCGCCTCATCAAAGAGCATGAAGAATCTAAAGTAGAACGAACCGACTTGCTCTCCATGCTTATTGGCGCGCGTGACAATGAAAACGCCGAGCAGCAGATGACCACGGAACAAGTCCGCGACGAAGCACTCACCATAATGATGGCTGGGCACGAAACGACCGCTAACGCACTCGCCTGGACCTGGGTGCTTCTGTCACAGCATCCAGAAGTTCAGGAGAAGCTCGACAAAGAAATTTCCTTCGTCCTGGGAGAAAGACTTCCAACCTACGAAGACATTTCACGGCTTGTTTACACACGTCAGGTTATTTCGGAATCGCTGCGCCTCTTTCCGCCGGCCTGGGCCATCGGGCGAAGAGCTATCGCGGATGTCGAGATTGGAGCCTATCAAATCCCCAAGGACACTTTAGTGCTCATGAGCCCTGCAGTGACCCATCGAGATGCCAGGTGGTATCCGGCACCCCATCTGTTTAACCCAGACCGATGGGTTCCTGAGAACGAAAATGACCGCCCCAAATTTGCTTACTTTCCATTTGGGGGCGGCCAGAGAGTATGTATCGGGGAACAATTTGCCTGGATGGAGATGATCCTCCTGGTGGCCGCGATCAGTCAGCGGTGGAAGATAACTCTCTCTCCCGACGCCGTCGTAAAGCAGGATCCTGTAATTACCCTGCGTCCGAAACCAGGGTTGTGGATGACTTTAGAATCGAAAATTACCAAGACAGCGCCGCGTTATGTTAATCTTGGCTAGAAGGCTGTGCAACTATCTTGCCGCCGGCCAGAAATTGCGTAGCCTGGTGAAGTGGCGCGGTATTAGCTTCGTTGAGAATAACTTCCTGTGAATACTGGGCAAGATAAACCCTTCGCATCCGATCCGTACGGTTGAAGCCGGACCGATGAAACACTGTACTCGAGAAGCAAGCAATGCTTCCCGCCGGACAGACTATCGGATCGCCAGGATCGTCGCCAAAATATCCAACCATGTCGTTGGTAGTTTCATCTCTCACGTGTGGCACTCTGTTCCGCGTTCCCTGCCTGCTGTACGGCAGAAGATAGACTGTTCCGTTGTCTTCATTTACATCATCGAGAGTGATCCAGCAGGTCAAATAGGGCGTATGCTCATACGGGATGTATCCAGAATCTTGATGCCAAGAGAAAGCCATTCCTTTCTCAGCAGCCTTTACGACATACTGGTCCAGAAACAAATACGCATTTTCACCTAGGGTGGCTTTGCAAATCTCAGCCATGACTTCGCAGAACAAAAATCGTCGCAACGTTTCGCTTTGGCGGGAAACATTACTCAGGAAGTAGCGGCTGCCCTTGTGGTTTATCCCAAGAACCGTAACCCCCTGCGCATCCATCTCCGCGTCCTTCTCTTCGATAAATCTCTGACACTCGTTACGCATGCCTTCCAAGTGATCTTCAGGTACGATTCCCTTCAGAACGAAGTAGCCCTCGTTTTGATATTGCTGTTGCAAGTCGCTCGGAATCTGTAGGGCAGGTTCGGTGTGTGTTTGTGTTGGCATTCTGGTATCCTCAATTTGTCGCTTGTTAGTTTGACCATTCTACAGTAAGGTCTGTGGCCTGTCTGCGTAAAAACAACTATAAACTGATCGTTTTCGACTGAGGTTTACAAAGTGCAGGAAGAATTAGGAATACCGGAACAGTTTTACGGTGACCTGTATTACTACACCTATTTGCGTCAAATCCGCAGTGAACATAAACACAGAGAGCTTGAGTTCAATCTGGTCTTGCAGGGTACTGCGACGTACTTAGTGGACGGCAAGCGCCATGACATACGAACAGGAATGATCATCTGGCTGTTTCCAGGACAGGAGCATGTTCTGGTTAGAGAATCACCAGATTTTGTGATGTGGATAGGAGTCTATAAACCGGATTTTGTTTCCAAATTTTGCGTGTCAAGTTCATCTTATGCCTTGCGCCAGCAAAAGCCGGATGGAGATTTCTGCCGATGTCTTCGACTTGACGACGCCCGCTGGTTACTTTCAGTCTTGACTCAACTTAGCCATGCCCGGTCCGATGTATCCCTTTTTAACGCCGGACTCGGTTACACCCTGCTGTTAGCCTGGTCGGCCTATTGCTCTGCCGACGAATTAGGAATTAGCTCGATCCTCCATCCGGCGGTAAATAGAGCAGTACAACTTCTAGTAGAGAAACCGGAAACGGAAAGCGTAGAGGAAATTGCTCGGGAAGCCGGCCTTAGCGAATCGCGGCTGCGTG
>Ga0302303_10002651_pt1 | contig 10621 bp, 2 predicted proteins | sample III_Palsa_E2_1_FD_194542 | JGI IMG/M metagenome (GOLD analysis project Ga0302303, IMG submission 194542) | Peat permafrost microbial communities from Stordalen Mire near Abisko, Sweden - III_Palsa_E2_1 | ecosystem: Environmental > Terrestrial > Soil > Palsa > Peat permafrost | place: Sweden... | reverse complement strand
CAATGGATCGCCTGGTACCGCATTGCAGGGTGGTGCTGGCGGCAACGGATCCTCCCAGTATGGCGGTGGCGGTGGTGGCGGCGGAGGAGGATATTATGGCGGCGGGGGCGGCTCCGGCGGACTTGCGGGGAGCGGTTACGCCGCCCAAGGTGGGGGAGGAAGCGGCTACGTCGGTGGAAGCCCTGCGTCCTCTTCTACAACGGGTGGCAGTGGAGGGACCCCGCCGGGAACCAACGATCCTGATTATCCGGGATCCAACTTGGCACATGGAGCGCCTGTTTCGGGTGGCAGCGGTTACAATGGCTATATCTTTATTAGGTGGGGAAACAGTCCTACTCCGACGCCAACTCCGACGCCGTCGGGAGTGCCGGTCATCACGAGCCCGACGACCGTGTACGGATCGGAATACTATCCGTTCAATTATCAGATTGCCGCCACCAACGATCCAACTGGCTTCCAGATAACAAGCGGGGCGCTGCCTTACGGGCTGTTTCTAAATACCTCAACAGGAATCATCTTCGGCTACCCCGCGGGGCCCGGGACATACAATTTCACCATCGCGGCATCAAATGGCGCCGGCGCGGGCTCGGCGAACGTGACCTACACACTTCTCTACGGAAACCCAATTCCCCTCATCACGAGCGCCACGGTTGCATCCGGCAATGTTGATGTTCCCTTCAGCTTTCAGGTGCTCACGACAACCTACAACTCAGGTGGCAATTACCACCAGGCGACAGGGCTGCCCCCGGGCCTCAGCATTGACCCAGACGGAGGCCTGATCAGCGGCACGCCGACGACGGCCGGAACGTATGCCGTGGGCCTTTCCGCGGAAAATGCCTACGGGACTGGCACGGCGACCTTGACAATAACGGTTACGAACAACGCCCCGGTTATTACAAGCGCGTCTATCATTACCGGTTATATCTATACAAGCATGTCCTTTCAGGTAACCGCGACGAATTCACCGACGAGCTTCAGCGCCACCGCATTGCCTGGCGGTCTCAGCCTCAACACCGCCACGGGCCTGATCAGCGGAATACCAACGTATGTCGCGACCTACGGCTGCACTATCACTGCGACAAACGCCTATGGTACGACAGCGCAGTCATTGTTTATTGGCATTACTTTGGGCAATCCTCCACCCACGCCGGTCATAACCAGCCCGACCAGCGTCACCGTGCAGGGCGGGTTTGCCCTGAATTATCAGATAGTCGCGACGGAGTATGCTAACACCTACGCATCATCACTTTTGCCTACGGGCACGACATTGAACACCACAACGGGGGTCATCAGTGGCACGCCGACCACATCGGGCGTCTACACTGTCACTGTTTATGCATCAAACGGGTATGCAGAAGGATGGACCAACGTGACGGTTACAGTGACCGTGGGTACGTTACTGCCTGTGATTCCCAGCTCATTATATGTCACTGGATATACGGGCACACCCTTTAGCTATGCGATCGTGGCGACGAATTCGCCCACGTCTTACGGCGCGACTGGGCTGCCGCCCGGACTGACCATGAATTCTGCAACCGGAGTCATCAGCGGGGTGTCAACCACGATCGGAGAATGGGACGCGATAGTGACGGCGACGAATGCCAACGGAACTGCGACTGAGGGTTTCCTGATTACAATCGTCGGGCCGCCGCCATCGATAACGAGCGCGACGACGGCCTCGGCGGTGGTCGGAGTCCCATTTACGTATCAGATAACGGCAACCAATTCGCCTTCGATCTTCGCGGCGACTCCTTTGCCCGCCGGGCTAAACCTCAATACATCTACAGGAGCAATTACTGGCACGCCCACCCTAGCCGGAACGACTCTCGTAAGCATCAGCGCCGAGAATAACTGGGGCACCGGTTCGGCAGTCCTAACATTGACCGTCGGTTCATCATCGCCAACGCCTACACCCACTCCCACTCCTACGCCAACACCGACGCCAACTTCGGCAATCTCACCTACACCGACGCCGTCACCGACACCGACAAATCCCAATAATGTCTCTGTGCAACTGAATGTGCACGTCCCACCCCAATGAACTCGAATTTCATTCGGCACCTGAATTCGCCCCGATTGTCGCACTTTGTGTTTTTGTTGTTTGGGCTGTGCGGGTGCTGCCTGGTGGTACCTCATCTTGCTGCGCAAGATTCAGCTATTGGGACGCCAGTTTATATCTCGATCCGTCCCGCCATTCCGGGCGTAGGCAGCAGCTGGAGTCTGTCGGCGACAATAACGGGTCTTGTTCCCGGCACCTACCCGGTCAACGGAACGCCTGAAAATGGCACAACCTGCTCAGCGTCCGAAACCCTTTCAGTGTCAGGAACGCCGTCGCTTCCGATCTCGATGATTTCGCTCCAGCCCCACCACATCTACTCGGCAACGATTACGTCGACAAACTATGACGCGGTAACGTTGTCAATTGCGGCTCCGCCCGGGTATCAGGCCGTAATCAACGGCCTCGTTCAGGGGAGCGGCACCGTGCCGACGGGCGGGTATTCCACCAACACGATTTCGATGACGTTCGCGGTGATCCCTGCAGCCGATTTCTCGGCCGGCGCAGGGGAGTGCTCGGAAATCGCAAGCAACCAGGTTCATTGGCAAGTGTCGCTAGGCTCGCTCTTCAATGGAATGTCCGCGGGGACGCTTTCGCTGTCCGACCTCGGCAACGAGGGGTCGTGGTCCATGGGCACTGTCGGGACTCTCTATTTGATCCCCACGTCCGCTGAAACACCTTCGACCGTGAATCCCAATAATTACTATGCTTTCGGATCCGGATCTTACGTCTATGGAGCAGCAACAAGCTATATTTATACACATCAAGCCCTTGTTGTGCTAACAAGCGGATTGGGGGCAACGAACATTGCATTTTACACCTGGTCGTCTCTTCAGGTTCCGGCAATGAGCACAGCGCCCTTCGCAGCCTTGACGAGCTCCGATCCGCCGTCCCCATATATCTCATACCAAATCACAGTCCCGTCGCCCGACCAGATCCAGATAACCAGCACAACTGCTACCAGATACGCGATCACGACCTTGACGCGAGTGAGCGGGGATGGCGTTACCACACCGTTTTCGTGGAGCCTTGCAAAATGGAACACAAACAACGGCAGCGCGCCGCTTCTTACCGAGACCAGAAACGTGACATCAGGAAGCCCGGCTTCTTGGAGTGAAATACATCAAGCCCTCCAGAGCGGCGTAGAGGCTACCACTGTGAACAATTCCTATTCGTTTGAGCCATGGGGCGCCGCAATTGTCTCAAGCACCCTTGGTAGCTCTGATCCCACGGGAATATCAACAATAGCCTATAATACCAGCTCTAGTGCCAACGGGTACGGGTTTCCTATGTCGATGACGAATGAGGACGGCTCATGGGCAACATATCAATATTCCTCGAGCGGGACGCCCCTCTGCGCGATGCCGTCAACGCTGGCGCAGCCATACGGCAATAGCCCTATGGCCCTGCAAACTGATGGTGTGGTTACGAGCATCACCTATGCGCTGGATGAATTCGGGCTACTTTCGCAGCCGGGACAAATTACGAAGGTCGTTGCCGGGACGACTATGCTCAACTCGGCGTTAAAGTACGCATACGGAAGCCAACCGGGAGGAGGGGGTCCAAATTCCATGGCGAACGGCGTGCCCCTGACAACAATAACCGAGACAGACACTCCTGGCTCGGGTGCTCCATTGACAACCATTAGCGAGCTGTACACCGAAACTCAGGAATCGAGCAATGGCACTCCGTATTTCCCGCTGCTGATCGGCCAAACTCATTCAATAACAAAGACGGATTCCACAAAGACCTGCTTTGTATACTTGCTTGGAGGGTACACTTCCGGGAGTGGATGGAGCCCGGCCTTTAACGCAAACGTCTCCACCTATTCCGCGAGCTTCGTCGCTGAAATCACCGGAACGTCGAATGGGAACGCGCCGGGCGCCACTCAATATGCTGCATATATAGACAATGGAATCTCCTATCAGCTAGACGCGGTAAACCCCATTTACCTTGTCTCGGGATACTCAACCCTTAAGGCCACGATTCGTGATCAGACGGCATTGATTGTCAGAACGGAGTCGTATGTCTGGAGCGGGAGCAACTGGACGTTAATTGGGTGGGTGAATCTTACAAACGATGCATTTGGCCATGTCACCCAACGCCAGAGGAGCAACCTAGCAACCTATACAGCGCAATTCACCGGAGAATTGCTTTCCTCCGAGACAGATGAGACGGGCGCGTCTACCGACTATGTTGAAGATGCCGCTGGCCGGATCGTCTCGTCTTCGCGACTCACCGCAAGCGGCGGCACAATGAAAACGGCATATACCTACGATGGTGCCAACAGAATTACCAACACTACAGTTACCGCGACTAACATCACGGAAAGCCTCGTGCAGGCGGTCATATACGACGATGCCGGGCGAATGACCTCCAATCAACAACCCGGCTTGGGAGCCACAAGCTACACATACAATGTGCCCGGACTTACACGGACCACCCAAAATCCGTTCAATAGCGATGGTTCAGGAGGCGGTAGCGAAGAGGACACCTACCAACTTGATGGACGACTTGCCTCGGTTGCGGGAAGCGCGGTGGTCGCCGAGAACTATTCGTATTCCATCCTATCGGCCACCGGGGCCGAAATGCAAACCGCGAGCACGGGTACCGCTATGCGCTATAAAGAGGTCATCACCGACGCGTTCGGGCGAATCCAGGAAACAATTCGCCCTGGCTTCGGCGGTATACCAGCGCTTAATATCGCCGGACAACAACCATATACGGAAAAATACTCGTACGGGCCAACGACGGGGCAGCTTACCACAGTGATGCGTTCGGGACTCGCGAGTACGTTGTATCAGTACGATCCGGTCGGCCAGGTTTTACTCCGGGCGCTTGATATGGACGGGAATGGAACGTACGACACGAACACGGATCGAATCAGCGAAGCGAATCATTTCATCGAGTCGTGGTCCGGATCGTGGTGGGATCACGTTGATGAAGTGATTTATCCAACCACAGGAGCGGGATCGAGCATTCCGATGACCGTCGTGACAAAACGCACGCGGCTCACGGGATTCGCAACCGGTGAGCTCGCCGAAACGAATATAATAGATGCATACCAGAATCAGGTCATTCAGAAAGTTAGCAATCCATCACCCGGGGTCATTCTCGTCTCGACGACAGATACGGGCGTTGCTGCACCTGAGACCGAGACAATCGCCTACGGACTCAAGCAATCGCTGGCCAGCTCGGCGGGACTTATAACGACTTATCAGTACGACGGCTTGGACCGGCTGTCATCGATAACAGACCCGCAGAATAATAGCACGACAACGAAATACTACTCTGGAACGGCGTTAGAGTCGAAGGTGACGGATGGTGCGGGGAATGCCACAAACTTCGGCTACGATGCGATGGGTAGGCAGACTTCGGAAACCAATGCGCTCGGCTTCGTAAAGACTGTTACCTATGATGCCGTTGGAAGAGTGATTGAAGTCTCGGGCACCGGGGCGCACACGGTGCAGTACTCTTACGACCCGGTTTATGGCGATCGACAGACTATCGCAACACAGCCGGGTTCCGGTGGGTGGGCGACCACGACATGGGCCTACGATGCGGCTTCGGGCTTAGTCATAAGCAAAAAGGATCCCGGCAATAACGTGGTCTATTATAACTACAACGGAACTGGGAGACCGTCCGCAAGGGTATGGGCACGCGGTGTAACGTCCAACTATCAATACGACCCTAACACAGGAGAGCTCATTGAGACCAGCTACAGTGACGGCACACCGCCGGTTGGATATTCCTATACCCGCTTCGGAAGCCTGCTCACCGTGACCGATGCCACTGGATCACGTACCTTTGGCTACGGATCGAATAATCCAAATGTACTGACGGAGTTGGATACGGAGAGTTTGGATACTAGCTTTTATTCAAGTAGGGTTCTGACGACGGTTTACAATAGCGTGAATGGTTCGGGCGAAACCAACGGCCTATATGTGCCGGGCTACGTGCCTGGGAGGACCGTTGGTTTTACGCTCGGGAGCGCGGGAAGTCCGTCACGCGACCTACAGCAGAATCTCACCTATAGCAACATTGGCCAACTTATGGGCGTCCATACTGTGGCCTCGGCGAGCGCGGCAAAAGACATCTACTACGCGTACGGCCAGCCGAGCGGATCGAACGGCTCCTATGCGGGCCTGATGTCTGGGTATAGCATTGCAAATGGCGCAAATAGCACCTTCTCAGTATCATACCTTTACGATCCCCAGCGCCCGCTCATGACTTCGGTGAGGTCGCAATGGTCGGGGTCCTCGACGCCGATTACCCAGTTCGATTATACAAACTCATCTACAGGGCAGCGGCTGTCCGAGATGAAGAGCGGTGCGGCCTTTGGGGATTATTATGCGGGGATGAGTTACTCGCATGTATATCGCACATTTAACTACGATGGTTTTGGTGAGCTGAGCAGCTCGGCGATGTATAGAGGTGATATTGTCAATCCAAACGCAGCTGACCAGCTTCCGGGTCAGGCGTACTATTACGGTTATGATGCTGCTGGGAACCGACTGTCTGCAGGCGAGGCGGGGACCAAAGCCGACGAGCAATATGCGCCGGACTCCCTTGACCAGTATTCATCCAAGGAGAACAATCTTGTCCGCATTCTTGGAACGTCCTCGAATAGCGCAGTTGTCACCACATCCCCTGTGGTGCCGGGAGGTACGGTGCAGCTAGATCGGGTGTTCGGGGCGGGATTGGTGCCACCTAATGCCAATGCGGCCACGGCCGGCACTGTGACGGTAACAGGCACTACAACGAGCGCTTCATATTCTGCGCCGCCCGCAGCTTATATCGTTGGTTCGCTTAATCAGGCGTTGACATATGATCCTGATGGAAACCTGACAAGCGACGGGGTCTGGAACTACACATACGACGCTGAGAATCGCCTGCACTCGATGGTTAATGCAATCCCGGAGGCTAACGGCGCGGTTAACACGATTCAGTTCACGTACGATTATCTAGGGCGAAGGGTAGAAAAGTCCGTTAGTAGCTCACTAAGCTCATTCGACCATAGATATGTTTATCTCGGAATGAGCCTCATCGCCGAGATAAATACCAGCTCGGGCAACATCACGCGGAGTTATACTTGGGGATCCGGCCCTTCCGGTACGTTGCTTGAGCTGACCAACTTCAATTCGGATGGCACGACGACCGACTATTGGCCGACCTATGATGCCAATGGCAATGTAGCTTCGCTTGTCCGGTCGACCGATGGATTCATAGCCGCGATATATGAATACGGACCATTCGGCGAAGTTCTGCGGTCACAGGCCAACGACGCTGCGGTAGCGGACAATCCTTTTAGATATGGCGCAAATTACGCCGATATCGAAACCGGACTTGTCTACTTCGGCCAGAGATATTACAGCCCGACCTTGGGCCGTTTCATAAACAGGGATCCGATAGAGGAAGCGGGAGGAACCAATCTATACGGATTCTGCGGCAACGATCCTGTCAATGAGACGGATTATTTGGGATTGCTGCCGTCCATACAGATCGAGGAGGATGATGCTAACATCATAAGTACATTGGCATGGCAGGATTTCTGGTGGCATGGCAGAGTTTTAACGTTCCTCATTCAGCCGCCCGAGGTGCCGGCCTGGGTTTATTATGCCGCCGACGCCTACGCGGCCGCAGAAGCGCAAAGAGTCGCGAATGCAGCTCAAAGCACAAATCAGCTATTCGACGTTGGGGATCCTGGTGATGCACCAGTAGTGATGGGTACGTTTAATGTGAATGAGAGCCTGTATTCATGGTCAGATGCTGTGAATAGCGTTAGCTCATATGGGGCGAATTCAATAACGCTCTTGTCTTCTCGAAGCCCATCGACTAAAGCGAAACAGGCAGGAGGCGGCCATATTCCCAAGGGTGCGATACCAGTTTCGAATTGGGGAAATGGTACGTCCGGCTATTTGACAAACAGTGCCGACGGGAAAGGCATTGTTTATGTTCCGACGGGTCCGGCGCAAGCTTCCGATGTGGTGATATCACCTCCGCCGCCCTCGCCACCAACCGCACCGCCAGCCATACCTTCGGTTACAGGAGGTGGAAGCCAAGCACAGGACTCTGACAGCAGCTGGTCGGAGAAGGACTCAGTGGAAGCAGCGAGTCTTGTAACCGACGGTGCCGGACTCATCGCTGACCTTAGATCGAAGATAATTGTTAACAACTATTTCTGGGTACAAAAGAACGGCATTGTCCGGCTGGTAACGGCCGCGAATAAGTCAAATTTCCTCTATAACCGTAGTCTTACCTTGGCGCTCGGAAGGGTTAGCCCACTCGCCGAAGGTTTTTCCAAGTATCTTGGCCCGCTGGGTCTCGGCATCTCGATATACGAGGACGTGACACATCCCACCTGGAAAAGTGGTGCTGATACCATCTTCGGCCTCGTAGGTCTTGCCCCCGGGATTGGTAATGCCATTGGCGGGGCATATGTCCTATTTAATCTGGGTTATAAAGTGGGGACGCTCGTAGATTCCTATATCGATGTATCGGGCTTTTACGCGAATTTGCTCGAAGCGCCTCCCGATTTTCGGCATTAGTCGCTTCGTGGCAGGTCGATTTGCATCACCCCTCTCTTTCAATGAGGATTCTTAATGATTTATATGCGACAGCATATTCATGCTACGCTCCGAGAAGCAGTGCATCGGAATTAGTAGCACTTCCGCGTTCAATCTGCGCCATTACACTGATGGTCGCGATCGGCAACGTGCTTCAATTGACAGAGTTAGTTACCGGATATAAGGTCGTGCCTACTTCGCTCGGAGATCTGCCTGATTTTGGCATCGGTGCCGGCGTATTTGTTTTAAGTCTTTGGTGTTCACGAGCCTATTTGCAACGCCAAGTGATTTTCCGTTCAAAAGAATCGATTTTGGAATATGGCAACGCCCTCTCTCGCGGCCGGAAGATCTCGGTAATGTTGTTGGCGGCAGGCAATTTCATGCTCCTTATAATATTGTCCCTTATTCGACATCGACACTGAAAATGGGAATGCAAGTATTTGTCACCGGGTCCGGTTGGCCGGTTGCGCGTTGGCGCTTATGGCGGTGGTTGATTGTGGAGGAGCGGCCAAGACATTGCGGGCGTTCGCCTCATAAGGGAAACTTGCTCCCAATGGACCTATAATTACCTTGGGAAAGTTCTTGTTCTGCCACTTCACTGGAATTTCCAAGCTACAAGTGGGACCGTTGTCCGTGGCCTTGGCGTTCTTGATGGTTCCGTGCTCGCGAGGATCCGGACTCGCGGACCGGGTAGTGATTGTCGCCAATAGGGATGCACCGGACTCGATGGCGATAGCGGAGCACTATGCGCAGGTTCGCAAGGTTCCCTCGGCCAACATCATCGCTCTCCATATGCCCGTGGCCGAGACGATCTCATGGAGGGAGTTCGTTTCGACCGTGTGGCAGCCGCTTGAAGACGTACTTGTCGAACGCGGCTGGATCGACGCAATCAAGATGGAGCTCTTCGACGACGTGGGACGGCGGAAATACGCAATCTCCGGCCACAGGATAGCGGCGCTCGTGGTGTGCCGGGGCGTGCCGCTCAGGATCGCACATGACCAATCGCTGTTCAAGGAAGCTAAACCACTCACCGACCATGTGGAATTCCGGACGAACGAGGGCGCCGTTGATTCCGAGCTCAGCCTTCTCGCCCGCACGAATTACCCTATAAACGCCAGCGTTCCCAATCCGCTGTTTCACAGGGTGCACCCGACCGACGAGGAGCGGTCCCTCGTGGTGGAAGTCTCCCGGCTAGACGGGCCTACTGCAGCTGATGCGATGGGGCTTGTAGACTTGGCCGTCGAGGCGGAGCGGACCGGACTCCTTGGTCGCGGATACGGGGACGTCGCCGGGCCTCACGAGAACGGGAACCGCTGGCTTGAGTCGGCCGCAGAACAGATTGCCGACCTTGGCTTTGACGTGTCGGTGGGCCGCGGACCTGGGACGATGCCCGAGACCGCGCGGTTCGACGCGCCCGTCCTCTATTTCGGATGGTATGCGCAGGACCTGAACGGCCCCTTCGGCCTTCCGGGATTCCGTTTCCCGCCGGGGGCGATCGCCGTCCACATCCACAGCTTTTCGGCTCACACCCTGCGGTCGGCCACCGAGGGCTGGTGCGGCCCCCTGATCGCCCGCGGGGTGACGGCGACCGTGGGAAACGTCTACGAGCCGTACCTGGAATTCCTTCACCGCCCGGACCTCCTGGTGGAGGCGCTGGCCCGCGGCGAAGACCTGGTCGATGCGGCCTATTACGCCCTGCCGGCCCTCAGCTGGCAGTCGATCGTCATCGGCGACCCGCTTTACCGGCCCTTCGCGGTTCCCTTGTCCGCGCAGATGAGGAACCTTTCCGCGCTTCCGCCGCGGCTTGCGGGCTATGCGGTCATTCGCCGGATGAACCTGCTCGACGCCGAGGGCAGGAAGGCCGAGGCGATCGAGGCCGGAAAAGCCGGAATGAAGGAGGTGCCGAACCTTGCCCTGGCACTTGCGCTTGCCCGCCGCCTCGACTCCGCGGGCATGGGGAACGAGGCCGCAGGAGAGCTGGAGGGCTCCGCGGCGTTGG
>Ga0302303_10002649_pt1 | contig 10625 bp, 7 predicted proteins | sample III_Palsa_E2_1_FD_194542 | JGI IMG/M metagenome (GOLD analysis project Ga0302303, IMG submission 194542) | Peat permafrost microbial communities from Stordalen Mire near Abisko, Sweden - III_Palsa_E2_1 | ecosystem: Environmental > Terrestrial > Soil > Palsa > Peat permafrost | place: Sweden... | reverse complement strand
TCGAGGGTTAGTGGTTCGGCATGCTCGCCTTCGGCTAAAATAGGTTGGTAGGCATCTATCTTGTTGAAAACGGTGATGGTCGGTTTATCTTTAACACCTAAGTCCTTCAACGTTTCGTTAACCGTCCTGATCTGATCCTCAAAATTCGGGTGCGAAACATCCACTACGTGTACTAAAATATCAGCCTCGCGCACTTCATCTAAAGTTGATTTAAAACACTCCACCAAATGGTGAGGCAGTTTGCGGATGAAACCAACCGTATCTGACAATAAGAACGGCACATTCTCAATAACCACTTTCCTAACCGTTGTATCCAGCGTAGCAAACAATTTGTTCTCAGCAAATACTTCCGATTTGGAGATCATATTCATGATGGTAGATTTACCCACGTTGGTATAACCTACCAAGGCTACACGAACCATAGCCACACGGTTTTTACGCTGTGTTTCGTTTTGGCGGTCTATCAGTTTTAACTTACCCTTTAGCAAGGATATCTTTTCCAGGATCAAACGCCTGTCGGTCTCAATTTGCGACTCACCCGGCCCACGCATACCTATACCACCCTTTTGGCGCTCTAAGTGGGTCCATAAACGGGTAAGGCGCGGCAGTAAGTATTGTAATTGCGCCAATTCAACCTGACTTTTAGCCTGCGCTGTTTGTGCACGGCCCGCGAAAATATCCAGTATCAGGTTATTGCGATCTAGGATCTTAACCTGCAATTCATTCTCAATATTTCGTAACTGCGATGGTGTAAGCTCATCATCAAAAACCACAATGTCAATTTCTTCTTCTTTAACAAAGGCTTTAATATCTTCTAAACGCCCCGAACCCACAAAGGTAGCCCTATCCGGTTTTTGCAGCTTTTGGGTAAAAATTTTAACAGTCTCCGCCCCGGCAGTATCAACCAGAAATTGTAGTTCTTCTAAATATTCTTTCGACTGTTCTTCGGTTTCATATTGGGTAATCACACCTACCAGCACAGCCCTTTCCTGCTTTACAGCAGTATCATAAAATTTTTGCTTCATTAATTACTGTATATCAAAACAATTGCCAAGTTACTAAAATCTGACCAAGTGTCGTTTAAGGTACATTTATTGTGACATATTATCTCAGGAAAACTTATTAACTTTATGGTATGACACTGATAGAGCTTAAAAAATCGATTCATGAAAAGGTTGATGAGAGTAATTATCGTGATCTATTAGAAACAATAAATACGATGATCGATAATTATGGCAAGGTGTTTATTATTCCTGAACATATGAAAGAAGGCATCAGACAAGGTATGAAAGATATTGAAAATGGCAATTTTCTTACTATGGAAGATTTTGAGAAAAAATACAACAAGTATCTTAAATAGTCTTTACACCACCCACCATTCCCTAACCAAATGCAATTCCTGCCTTGCGCGGGTTATGGAGGTATACCACCATTTACACAAATTTTGCGGTGGCATGCTGTACATACCGTTGTTATCATTATCTAAAAACAAATAAACGTTGTTCCATTCGCCGCCCTGGGCTTTGTGGCAGGTTACGGCATAGCCGTAGGTAGCACGCAGGCAATTATAATACTCATCATCTTTCATGGCATTGCGGTATTCAGCGCTGTTCATGCTGATGCCCTTCGCACGCATGCGGTGACTAAAATCGATAGTCAGTTCCTGCATTTGCTCGGTGGTGAGGTTGCCGTTCTCGCTTTGCATGGCATCTAATGAGAGTAGGAGGTCATATTCAATTTCGGACGAAATAGCTTTTACCTTTACCCGTTGAAAAGTCAACCCCATTTTCATTTTGGCTTCGCCGAGTTCGCAGATCTTCACAAAATCGCCATTTGTTAAGGGCACCTTGCGGTTATTTTGGGTCACAAGCAATATCTCGTCAAGCCGTAAAGGCGTATTTGCATTGCCGAACAAATCACGGCGCATAGCTTTGTTGATGATCTGCACCTTGCGATTTGTCCTTGCTACGGCCAATGTATCCGATGGCCCGGCAGCTTTATATCTTTCTGAATAAGCTTTAAAAAGTACCCGATCTGATGCATGCAATTTTACATCGTTAAGATTTGATGCGGGCAATTTTGGATAGAGTTCGAAAATACCGCTATCGTACATCTCGCGTACAGCGGTAGCTAGCTTTAAAATATCGTTAGTTGAGTTGGTGCGCTCAATTTTTTCGAGTTTGACGGATAGCGCGACTTTATCATTTTCTGTAAGCCAGTTTACATTCAACGCCGGACTAAATGATTGCCCAACAGGTGGCAACTGGCAAGGATCGCCCACGAAAATGATTTTGTTTTTGCCTACAACGCTAAATAAATCGTTCAGCACAATACCTGAACCATAGCTGGCGAAAGAACCTTCTTTTGAAATTTCGCAGGAGAGCATGGAGGCTTCATCAACAATATAAAGTCTTTTCTCTTCGTCGGCTACCCGGGTGGTGAATTCCATCGAGAGCTGGTTGCTGGCATCGGCGGTATTGTCGCGTAGCATGTCATCATTAATGCCGTTGATCTTGTTAAAACTGTAAACCTCGCTATGTACAGTTTTGGCTGGGAAACCTGTTTTGCCTTTTAAAACGGTAGCCGCCCTGCCGGTTGAAGCCAGCATGCAAAATTCCTGTTGCTGTTCGGTAAGCCAGGTGGCTAATTGCTGCATCAGAAAGGTTTTGCCGGTGCCCGCGTAGCCTTGCAGCACAAAAACATTGGCAGACGGATGATCTAAGAACTTTTTAATAGCCTTAAATGCTGCTTTCTGCTCAGGATTAAAAGTAGGCACGGTCGACATTCAACCGCTAAGGTATTGAATTGTGCTAATATTGTTAGTATGTTGTTGAAAACTAACTATTTCAAGCCAGCAACAAATTCTTTCATTGCCAAACCCGGGTCAGTTTGTTTCATGAAGTTTTCCCCGATTAAAAAGCCATTAAAACCTGCTTTTTTCAATTCCTTAATCGTATCAGTGTTGCTGATGGCGCTTTCGGATACTTTTAAAAATTCAGCCGGGATATGTTCAGCCAATTTAAAAGAAGTTTCTACCGATACCGTAAAATCGGCAAGGTTGCGGTTGTTTACGCCAATGGCATCTACATTCGGGTTGATGCTGCGTTCCAACTCTTCTAAATTGTGAACTTCCAACAAAACATTCAATCCTAAACTTTTGGCCAATGAACCTAATTGCTGGATTTGTGCCGGACTAAGTATTGCAGCGATCAGCAAAATAATATCAGCACCTAGAGCCTTGGCCTCAATCACCTGGTATTCGTCGATCATAAAATCCTTACGTAATACCGGGATTGTATTTGCCTGCCTCGCACGTAGCAGGTCAGCTTTTCGGCCCATAAAAAATTGCTTGTCGGTTAGTACCGACAAGGCCGACGCGCCAGCCTCAGCATAAGCATTGGTTACTGCCGCAACTTTTACCTTATCATTAATAATGCCTTTTGATGGCGATTTACGCTTGAACTCCGCAATGATTCCTGTACGTTCCGGATCCAGTAAAAAATCTCTGAAAGAATAAGTTTCACGATCAAAAAACTCTGATTCCTCAAGCTTGGTAAAAGATGTTTTCTTTTTAGCCGATGCAACTTCCTTTAGTTTATTAGCTACTATTTTATCTAAAATATTCATTTTCCTATCCAGTTAGCCATCATCTCTTTTCCAAACTCTGTTAGTATCGATTCGGGGTGAAATTGTACACCACGAACGTCATATTCTTTGTGCCTTAACGCCATTACCGAGTTATCTTCTTCGTCGATAGCCGTAACGGTTAACACATCGGGGATTGATTTTTCATCTACCACCCATGAATGGTACCTGCCAACCTTAAAACTTTCAGGTAAACCAATAAAAAGCTGTTCCTGATCATCTGTTACTTTTATTGGCGTGGCAATACCGTGCATAGGCTGCTTTAAGTTATACAGCGCTCCTCCAAATACCTCGGCAATAGCCTGCTGGCCTAAACATACACCGAAAATACTTTTGGTAGGCGAATACTTTTTGATCACATCCAGCAGCAAACCGGCCTCGGAAGGTATGCCCGGCCCCGGCGATAGGATGATCTTGTCAAAGGCATCCACATCTTCAAGTTTAAACTTATCGTTTCTCCAAACCTCGCATTGCAAGCCAATCTCGTTAACCAAATGCACCAAATTGTAAGTGAAGGAATCGTAGTTATCTATTATTAATATGCCCCCCGGCCCCCTGAAGGGAGAGGTTTTATTTGTATTTTCCATTATCTGTATTTCTCGATATTAGTAATCTATGTTTATAATTCTCCCTTTAGGGGGTTAGGGGGCTACAATTCCTCCGCTAATTCAATGGCTTTTCTTAAAGCCGCGATTTTGTTGTCTACTTCTTTTAACTCGCTTTCGGCTACCGATCCTGCTACAATTCCTGCACCTGCCTGGTAATGCAGTGTGTTGTTTTTGCTCAGGAATGAACGGATCATGATGGCATGAAAGAAATCACCATTAAAGCCCATATAACCGATTGCACCGCTGTAGAAACTCCGTTTGGTTTTTTCATTTTCGTCGATGATTTCCATCGCACGATATTTTGGCGCACCGCTTAATGTTCCTGCCGGGAAAGTATCCGCCACAATCTTGAATGAAGATACGCCCGGTAAAAGTTTACCGCTCACATGCGATACCAGGTGGATTAAGTGCGAATAATACTGCACTTCTTTAAAAGCTTTAACTTCTACCTGCTCACAATGGCGACTCAAATCGTTACGTGCAAGATCAACCAGCATGACGTGCTCGGCAGATTCTTTTGGATCATTGATCAGGGTTTGTGCTAATTCGGCATCCTTGGTATCGTCGCCGGTACGCCTGAATGTGCCCGCTATAGGGAATATGCTTGCAATACGATTTTTAATGGTAATCTGCGCTTCGGGCGATGAACCGAAGATCCTGAAATTTCCGTAATCGAAATAAAATAAATAAGGCGATGGATTGATAGAACGCAATGCTCGATAAACATTAAACTCATCACCCAAAAACTTTTTAGAGAAAGCCCTTGATGGCACAATCTGGAAAACATCGCCGCGATAGATGTGCTGCTTCATCTTCTCCACTATATCCATAAAGCCCTGGTTAGTTAAGTTTGATTCTTCAGCTTCGCTGCTTTGGAAAGTATATTCGGGGAAGTTTTTGTTTTTGATCAGGTATTCGATCTTTTCGATACTGCCATTGGTATTATCCTCCCCCTCTGGTTGATTGTAAGAAATGTACAGCTCGTTTTTAAAGTGATCTACAGCGATAACATAGCGATAGATGTTGTACTGCATCTCCGGTATCTTTTTACTGTCGTCGTCAGTCTTTTTTAGTTTGATGGTTTCAAAAAACTCAACCGCCTCATGGGTAAAATATCCGAACAAACCATTAGAAATAATCTTTAAACCGGTTTCATTGGTATCGAATGAATCAATATAATCATTCAGTTGAGTAACTAAATCAAATTCGCCTGGTTTAAGCGTTTCTTCTGTACCGTCAGGGTATTTCTTTTTTAGCTCACCATCGTTTAATAAAACTCCGCTTATCGGTTCGCAGCAGATATAACTGGTGCTATTTTCACGGCTGTGATAGTCCGAACTTTCCAGCAGTAACGAATTTGGGAACACATCGCGTAAGCGCAGGTAAATGCTTACAGGCGTGGTGGTATCGGCGAGTAGCTTTTTATGTGTGGTTATTATTTTAAACTTTTTCATTGTGTATATAATGCCTTAAAAACAAAAAAACCCGGTGAATTATCTTCGCCGGGTCCTCATATAGGTTTACAATTGGTTAATCTAAAAGATCAAATAGTATCCGGCTGCCAATTTTGTTGGTGCCACCACAGGTTAGTTTGGTTGATTTTGATCATAGCGAGGGCAAATTTATAAAGAAAATTGATTTTACAAACTTTTTCTCAATTTATTTTAATGACTCACACCAAAAAACGGGCGCATGCTTTGCATAATAGCTAAAACAATGACTAATAAGGCTAAAATATAAAAAATAGAAATAGTACGATGCTTAGCAGACGATGTTGCCATTTTCTTAGAGCGGATATGACCAACAGTTATTAGCGCGATGGCAAATATCATCATGGTGATGTGCTCTGCCGTCCAATAACGGGTATTATGGTCCTGCATAGCGGTTTTGCTAAACTGTACCAGCGGACTAACAAAATATAGCCCCAATCCCAGCAACAATTGAATATGTGCCGATATCATAGTGAACATATTTATTTTGCGGTTGGTGTTGGTGTATGGGCGATTACCGAACCAGCCTGCTAATGATTGCAGGATCGCCACCAATAGCAACACCATTACGATAAACCTGAAACCCGAATGCGCTTGTAGTAAAATTTGATATAAACTCATAGTTGTAAATAAATTATTCGAATATACATTTAATTGGATTTAGTAGGCAAGAATTTAAATAGCTTACATAGAAATGGCTTTACTTTGGTAAAGTTTTGGCTAAAGCCTTTTTTGATTCTTTTATCCCGTCCCATAAATGGGGCGGCAATTACAACAGCCAACTTGTCGTCCGAATTTCTTGGATACCATTGCCTTTGGCTTTAGCCAACGGTTGAATAATAATCAAAACGGCTTTAGCCAAATTATCATCTAAATCAATTGTAAAACAAAACCCTCTCCATTATTGAAGAGGGTTTCCATATCGGTGCAATCACACCAAATCTGTGAAATCAAAAACTAAGCTTCAGCTAAATGCTCGCCGGTTACAACTTCTTTAATGCGGCCTTCTAATTCTTCCATCAATTCAACATTGTCTAAAAGCAAGGTCTTAACCGCGTCGCGGCCCTGGCCTAAACGGGTTTCGCCGTAGCTAAACCATGAACCTGCTTTTTTAATGATGTTGTGTTCAACACCTAAGTCGATGATTTCACCAACTTTAGAAATGCCTTCGCCAAACATGATATCAAACTCGGCTATACGGAATGGCGGTGCTACTTTGTTTTTAACGATTTTAACTTTTACACGGTTACCCGATACTTCATCGCTATCCTTTATTTGTGATATACGGCGTACATCCAAACGTACCGAGGCATAAAATTTCAAGGCGTTACCACCGGTAGTAGTTTCCGGGTTACCGAACATCACCCCAATTTTTTCGCGCAACTGGTTGATGAAGATACAGCAACATCCAGTTTTGCTGATGGTACCGGTTAATTTACGCAATGCCTGCGACATTAATCTGGCCTGTAAGCCCATTTTAGAGTCGCCCATTTCACCTTCTATCTCGCTTTTTGGCACTAAAGCCGCAACCGAGTCGATAACCAAAATATCAATAGCACCTGAACGGATCAGGTTATCAGCAATTTCCAACGCTTGCTCACCGTTATCCGGTTGAGAGATCAAAAGATTTTCAACATCTACACCTAATTTTTTAGCGTAGAAACGATCGAACGCGTGCTCCGCATCAATAAAAGCGGCGATGCCACCTTTTTTCTGTGATTCAGCAATCGCATGGATAGCTAAAGTTGTTTTACCTGATGATTCCGGGCCGTATATTTCAACCACACGGCCTTTAGGCAAACCACCAACACCCAAAGCAATGTCGAGCCCTAATGAGCCGGTTGAGATCACTTCAGTAGCTTCAATGGCAGTATCACCCAATTTCATGATGGTACCTTTTCCGTATGATTTTTCCAGCTTATCTAAAGTAAGCTGTAATGCTTTTAATTTTTCTGCGTTTGCGTTCATCGTCGTTGTAATTCAAAACAAATATAAAATGAATTATTTATAAATGCTAATTTATTTAGTAAAAAGTTTTTTATTTTCTCATCCTCTGCCATTCTGAACGTAGTGAAGAATCTATCTGCGCTCTCACCAGCATATTGGTAATTGCCTATCGATAGATGCTTCGTTCCTCAGCATGACAAGGAAAATTTAGCTCACCACCTTGTCATTCTGAACGGAGTGAAGAATCTATCCGCGTTCTCACCAGCATGTTGGTAATTGCCTATCGATAGATGCTTCGTTCCTCAGCATGACAAGGAAAATTTTTAGCTCACCACCCTGTCATTCTGAACGTAGTGAAGAATCTATCCGCGTTCTAGCCGTCATATTGGTTATTGCCTATCGATAGATGCTTCGTTCTTCAGCATGACAAAAGAAGAGAAGCACTTTCTTTGAGTAAATGTAGAGGATTTACTCAAACTGTTATTAACAATCAGTCGTGTTACAGTCCTTTTTTCCTAACAATCCCAGGCTTGCGGCTGCGCTTGTTTTCGGCATCGGCAACGCCTTCGGCACCGTAGCGACGAGCCATTTTAGCTATCCGTTCTTCCAAAGTTTCGGTAGTGAATTTCTCGCGGCCTAAACTATCAACCATGATCGGGAAAGCAAATGGGGTAGGGCGTTCAATGGTTTTTAGTACGATACTTTGCTTTTCGATGCGTTGCAGCGCCATACGCAAACGGAACTCTTCCAGTTGAAAAGCCAATGCCTCATTATAAGCCTGCCTAACCAGCAAATTATCGGGCTCGTATTCGCTGAAAACCTCGAACAACAATGATGTTGATGCCTGCAAATGTTTATTCTTTACCTGCTGACCGGGATAGCCGGTAAATACCAAACCACCAATATGAGCGATATCCCTAAATCTGCGACGAGCCATTTCGTTAGCGTTTAAACTATGCTGAATATCCTCTAACAAATTATCTATCGAAAAAAAGCTGGTGTCCTCCAATATCTCTTCAATCGGCACATCGTCATCGGTCAACAGCTCAAAACCATAATCATTCATAGCGATTGAAAAACTGGCACTGCGTACTTTACTAATGCGATAAGCCAGCAACGATGCCATTCCTTCATGCACCAGCCTACCCTCAAAAGGATAAAACAACAAGTGATGCCCTTCGCGCGACTTGAAGGACTCGATCAGGAACTCGTGGCTTTGCGGTAGATGCGATAGTTCTTGCTGAAGTTTAAATAGCGGTTTTAAAGCGATAACCTCTTCATCCTTTTCAATGCCATGCGCCACCTCGTCCAGCTTATCACGTAACACGGCTGATAATTGCGATGATAAAGGCATCCTGCCACCATTCCAGCTTGGGATCATCCCTTTGGTTGAGTTTGATTTTTTAACGAAGGCCGTCATGTCCTTTATCCGTATAAATTCCAAACTCCGGCCTGCAAACCAAAACGTATTGCCCGGTTTAAGCTTGGATACAAAGCTTTCTTCGAGTGTGCCTAAACTGCCACCATGCAGCAGTTTCACGCGGATGCTCAACTCACTGGTTATGGTACCAATGCTTAGCCGGTGCCGCATTGCTACGCGGCGACTGTTTACCTTATATAAGCCGTTCTCCACTTCAACCTTTAAAAATTCATCGTACTGCGCCAGCGTTTTGCCGCCGTTGGTAATGAAATCCAACAGTTGGTTAAATTCATTTCGGGTGAGATCAGCAAAAGCGAATGTGGTTTTCACTTCTTTAAATAACTCGTCGGCCCTAAAGCCATCTGATACTGCCAGCGTAACCATGTATTGGATCAGTACATCCATGGTGAGCAACATCGGGTCGCGGCTTTCGAAAATTCCTTTTTTGATGGCTTCTTTTAACGCCGCGCCTTCCAGTAATTCTAAGGAGTGCGTGGGAACAAAGTAAGCCTTGGAAATTGCTCCCGGGTGGTGACCGCTTCGCCCGGCGCGTTGCATAAAACGGGCAACACCTTTGGGGCTGCCCACTTGCACTACGGTATCAACAGGCCGAAAATCTACCCCCAAATCTAAACTCGAGGTACATACCACCACCTTCAAGGCTTCGGCATGCAGGGCGGCTTCAACCCAATTGCGAAGCTCATTATCTAATGAGCCGTGGTGCATGGCCATTATCCCTGCGTATTCAGGGTAATTATCTAAAATGGCATGATACCAAATTTCTGCCTGCGAACGGGTGTTGGTAAATATGAGCGTGGTGTTACTTTTCGCTACCAACTCCATCACTTGCGGCAGTAATTTTATGCCAATGTGCCCCGACCACGAGTAGGTTTCAATATTTTCGGGAATGATGGATTTGATCAGCAGCTTCTTCTCCAAATTAGCCCGAACCATAACTGTTTTATCCGCCGGGAAATCATTACCCAACAAAACTTCGGCAGCTTCTTCAAGGTTACCGATGGTGGCGGAGATACCCCAGATTTTAAGTGGTGAGTGGTAAATAGTGAGTGGTGAATGGTTTGATCCTGACTTTTCACTTTCAACTTTTAACTCATAACTGGCAACGGCTTTTAACCTCGATAACCCCAACTCCACCTGCACACCTCTCTTTGTGCCTAATAACTCATGCCATTCATCAATCACCACCACTTGCAAGCCGCTAAATACTTTGGGATATTCTTTTTGAGCGAGCATCAGGTGCAGGCTTTCGGGGGTGGTTAGCAAAACTTCGGGTAGTTTCTTTTTGAGTGCTGCTTTTTCGGCGGCAGGTGTATCACCGGTGCGGGTTGCTATTTTCCAGGGGATGCTTAGTTCGTCGCAAACTTCCTGCATGGCTTTTTTAATGTCGTTGGTTAGGGCACGCAGGGGTGTTATCCACAACATAAGCAAACCATTATTTTTACTTTGCGTATAGGTATCGGGGTGCTTGTTGATGTAATCGGCCAAAAAAGGCAG
>Ga0302303_10002648_pt1 | contig 10626 bp, 7 predicted proteins | sample III_Palsa_E2_1_FD_194542 | JGI IMG/M metagenome (GOLD analysis project Ga0302303, IMG submission 194542) | Peat permafrost microbial communities from Stordalen Mire near Abisko, Sweden - III_Palsa_E2_1 | ecosystem: Environmental > Terrestrial > Soil > Palsa > Peat permafrost | place: Sweden... | reverse complement strand
ATCGCGTCGGCACCGGCGACAGTTTTGCTGCCGGTCTAATTTACGGATTGCAGCGGCTCTCGAGTCATCAGGACGCACTCGAATTTGCAGTGGCGACCAGCTGCCTGAAACATTCGATCTATGGGGATTTTCACCGCTGCAGCGTGGAAGAAGTGGAAGCTTTGCTGAAAGGTGATGGCTCCGGAAGAGTGCAACGCTGACGTCCGGTTGTTCTCAGTGATGTTCCGCCCAAGCCATTCCGTCGGGTTGGCCGATGTCCGCGATGCGTCCCACAACTTGCAGCGAGGCCAAATCGATCACCGCGACATAATTGTCGGGTGTACAAGCCACGAAAGCGCGCGAGCCATCAGGCTGCACCTGAATACCCGCTGCACCAGTGCCGATCGGTACCCGTTTGGCGACTTTTCGCGTGCTCGAATCCAGAATAATCAAATCAGTTCCACGCAGGGTCGAAACCAAGACGTGTTTTCCGTCCGGCGTGAATTTCAGCCGGTTGGCGGCCGGAACATTAGCATCCAGCGTCTGCAGCACTTTCTTGCCCGGGAAATCGATAACCGAAATTGTTCCGTCGCCGGCGTTGGCCACCCAAATTTCTTTGCCATCGGGCGAGATGTCGAATCCTTCCGAACCATTGCCAACCGGAATTACCGTTTCATTCCAGTCCATGCGCGTCGGGCCAGACGGCGGTGGAGGCGGAGTTCCGGCCGGCGCTCCTCCCGGAGGTGGACCGCCCGGACCACGCAACGCGACCTTTTCAATAATGCTTACGGTTCCGGAGCTGACGTTGGTTGTCACGATTCTTTGCAGATCATCGGAAACATAAATCATGTGCGTACGGTTCTGGCCGGTGCCCATTATCCAGTCGACTTTTTTAGCTGCCGGATCGTAACTTCCAATCGCCTTCGATCCCTCCACCGTGAACCAAACCTTGCCACCGACAAAGGTCAATCCATGGGGTCCGCGAAGCGCACCGAGATCGATGGATTCCAAAGCTTTCTGCGAAACAAGATCAATCACGGCCAGCGAATGCAGCGTTCCGCCGCCATAGTTCGAAACATAAGCCGTGCTCCCATCCGCCGACGCAATTACCTCGTGCGGATCCTCGCCGACCGGAGCGCGCGCCACGATCTTTAGCGTCGCGGGGTCCACGATATTCAGAGTGTGACCTTGCTTGGAAAGAACCAGCAGGGATCCGGACGAGAAAGTTTGGGCGAGAAGAAAATTGGGAGCGGACAAAACACAAAAAATAGCGGCGGTGCAAAACGCGGTCTTCATCATTGAGCACTCCAGAATTTTAAAATGCCGGAACAACCGAAAATAATCAAGAAGCGCCGATGTTGGATGTCGGAACGTGCGCGCAGTTCCTTCGCGAGACTACTTCTTGGCTACGACCTCGGCCGGTTTGGGCGTCACCGCCGCGATTTCCGCGCGGAATCTTGCAGCCTGCTCCGGTTCTTTCAGCGCATCGTATTCTTCCACTAGATCCTGCCGGGCGTTGGTGAGCCAGCTGACTTTCGAATCCATTTGCGGGGCTAGAATGTTGTAGCCCGCGCGGGTTTCGGTCTCTGCTTCAGTGAAACGGCGCTGGCGTAGAAGAGCTCGGCCTAATTTGGTTCGGGCGATGCCGGTGTTAACGTGATTCGCTGACTGCGTTTCGGTGTACAGCGGAATCACCTGCCGGAAAATTTTCTCGGCGCCGGCCCAATCGTGCTCGGCCAGGTAGACGCTACCTAAATTCGAAAGCGCGGTCGCAACCAAATAGTGATGCTCGCCGTACACCGTGCGATAAATATCGGCCATGCGAGTAAAATATTGCCTGGCTAGATCGTATTTGCCGGTTTTGCTGGCCACATTGCCCAGTTCGTTCAGGGTGGACGCCACGCTGGGATGAACTTTTCCGAATGCCTGCTCCTTGATTGCCAGCGATTGTTGCAGGAGCTCGGTAGCCTCGTCGTAGCGCTGCTGAAACACCAACGCGCGCGCGAGAATGGTCAGATCGATCGCGGTCTCCGGATTGTCCTTACCGTACCAGCTCTGCACGATTGCCAGCGCTTGCCGGTCGTACTGCTCCGCTTCGGGGTAATGCCCTAAGTCGTATTTGATCGCGCCCAGATTGATATAAATGTCGGCCACCCGCGGGTGACGTTCGCCATAAATTTTCTTGTACATTTCCAGCACGCGCTGGTTCTGAACCGTAGCAATTTCGTAATGCCCGGCGTAGAAATGCGCATTGGCCAGCTGATGCAGGCTATCCGCGGCATCGACCGGCGCGGAATTTGGCGCCGAGTACGAATGTACGGCCTGCTCCAGGATGGCGATAGCCTGATCGTATTCGCCGCGATCGGCCAGCACCGTGCCCAGCGCGACCATGGAGTGCGCGATTTCCGGATCGTTCGGCGGCAGGTGGCGTTTATTCATTTCCAACGACTGGCGGATCAGGCGCTCCGATTCTTCGTACTGCGCTTGCTCTTCGCGCAAGGATCCCAGCGCCAGCAGGCTCTTTGCCGTCTCGGCACTGTCGACTCCAAAAATGGATTGGCGCGTGCGCAACGCGGACTGCAGAAGTGGATCGGCTTGATCGTACTTGCCCAATTTTTGGTAAATGCCGCCGAGTGTTTCGAAGAGTTCCGCTTGCACCGCCGGCTCGGTGTCGAGGCTGCGCGCTTCCTGGACGCCGCGATCGAGCAGCGTCACTACGCGTAAATCGTCGGAGGGCCCGGCAGATGGATCGCCGCCTTGAAAAAGATTCAGCATGAACTGCTGGATGCGTGCGGTGCGTTCGGCTTGGGCGAGGGCGGTGTTGCGCGCGCGGGTCAAGCGCACGGTATAGAAAATCACCAACGCGAAAAGTGTGGTCAGCACGGCGGCAGCGGCTGAAAGAGGCTTCCAGTTGCGGCGGACGAATTTGCCGACAGTGTAGCGCAGCGTATCGGGTTGCGCGTCGAGGGGTTCACCCTGCAAGTAGTGATCAACGTCCCGGATCAGCGCGTCGACCGATTGGTATCGCTGCCGCACGTCTTTGTGCATCGCGGTAAGGCACAGCACATCCAAATCGGCCCACGCTGCTCGGCTCGCGTCTGCGACATTTTCGTCCTGCGCCGCCGTTGACGGCTTTTCCGGTTCCTGCTCGGTCAAAATCCTTTCGGCTTGCGCCGGAGTGAGCTTGGACAAATCAAACGGCAGACGCGCCGCGAGCAACTCGTATAGAACGACGCCCAGCGAATATACGTCCGCCTGAATTCCGACCTGTTCTCCGTGGATTTGTTCCGGTGCGGCGTAGGCTGGAGTCATCAATCGCAAACCGGTAATGGTTTGCTCGACGGAATCGCCCAGGCTCTCGATTTGCTTGGCGATGCCGAAATCGAGCAGCCGGACCGTCTTGTCGGCCTTCACTAAAATGTTGGACGGTTTCAGGTCGCGATGAATTACGGCGTGTTGATGGGCGTACAGCACGGCTTCGCAGACATCGCGAAATAAACGCAGGCGTTCCGGAACTGCACAATGGTGTTGCCGACAGTAATTCGTGAGCGGAATACCTTCCACGTACTCCATGACGAAGAATGGCGTTCCGTCGGACGAAGTGTCCGCATCGTACAGCCGCGCGATGGAAGGATGGTTCAGTTGCGCCAGCGTGCGCTGCTCGGCGGCGAAGCGCGCGCGTCGCGCGGGGGAAAGCCAGGCGTCGCGCAGAATCTTGATGGCCACCTGGCTGCCCAGGTCTTCGCGTTCCGCCAGATACACCACGCCCATTCCGCCTTCGCCCAGCAATTTTATGATTCGATACGGACCAAATTCCTTGAATGGTTGGGAGTCTGCGGTCGGATCGTGGAAGACATCGTGCGCGACGAGGGCGATATCGCGGTCGAGCAGGGAACCGCCGCGGGAATCTTCCTGCAGCAACATCAGGACTTCGTGGAGTAACGCCGGATCTCCGTCGCACTTCGCTTCCAGAAAATCGTGCCGTTGTGACTCGGGCAAATCTGCAGCTTCGTGGAAAAGACTTTGCACTTTTTGCCAGCGAGAGCTGTCCATCGTCACTCACCAGCCGAGGGAAGAAAACAATCTTCGGCGTTAGGAATTCTGCCGAAGTTTGTTCGCCAGCCAGGCCTTCGCCGCGCGCCAATCACGCAGCACGGTCGCTTCGGAGACTTCGAGCAGCGCCGCTGTTTCCGGTACGTCCAGACCGCCGAAGAAACGGCTCTCCACCATTTCGGCTTGCCGCGGATTCATGCGCGCCAGGGAATCCAGGGCGGTGTTCAAGGCCAGCAATTCCTCGCCGCCCGACGGCTTTTTCTGCGGCGTATCGTCGAAAATCACCGTAATTTCCGCGCCGCCGCCGCGCTTATCGGAATTCCTCCGCCGCGCGGCTTCCACCAACAGCTGACGCATGGCCCGGGCGGCGATGCGTTTGAAATGCAGCCGCGACGTCGCGCCAACGTCGGGAGATTTCGCAAGCTTCAGCCACGCCTCATTGACCAACGCCGTGGGGCTCAAAGTCGCGCTGGGATCTCCGCGCCGCACGCTCGAAGCGAGCCGCCGCAATTCTTCATAGGTCGCGCTGAAGAGTTGGTCCAGGGCCTTGCGCTCCGCAGACGGCGGGTGAGCCTTGCCGCGTTCGGATCGTTGGCTTGCTTCAGAATCTTTCGCCGCCATGACGGTTTTTCCCTGGCCTTTGCGCATTGTGAGGTGGGGAGCCTCTCGCGCAGTCCCTGCCTTGCGTTCCGCAGCCTTCTTGGCACGGCACTCTAGCACCGCGGATGGCTGGCGGCAACGGCTTGCGTCGCTTTCATTGCACCATCACAACTTAGTTAGGTGATGACGGCCTGAAAGCCGGGTGCGGCCCGGGAGGCACACTTAAAGGTTTCAGTGAGTTGGACACGCGCCGTCGGAAAAGTTTTCAAAACCCAGATATTGAGTCGGTTTCTTAGGAGAGTGTCATGAAGAATTTAATCCTGCACAAGTCGTTTCTGGCTTTTCTTCTGGCGACCGCAGCTTTGGTGGCCGCCTGTGGCAGCGGCGCGGAAGGGAAGTACCGTGACCCGAGCGGCAGCATTAACGCCGAATTCAAAGACGGGAAAGCCTACATTGGTCTCGGGTCCTACGCCGTCGACGGCACGTACAAAATCGAAGGCGACAAGATTATCGCCAAGGGCGATTTCGGCTTGATGCTGCCCAGTCCCCTGGTCTTCACCATCAACAAGGATGGTTCGATCGATGGTCCGCGCAGCACCATGATTCCGCGGCTCGAAAAAGTGAAGTAGTCCGTTCCCGGCGGTTTGCGGTTGTGGTGGAATCTGTGGATGAGAATTAGGAGCGCGATGAAAACGAACATCAGGCCGCAGGTCGTGGTGATCATCGCGCTCTTCGTATTGCTGTCGGCCGCCATCGCCTCCGCCCAAGATCTCCATACCAAGGTCACTTATCTCTGCAATGGCGAGCGCCTGTTGATTGAAAGCTGCAACATGCGCGATCAGTCCGACACGTCCACGTGTCTGGTGCAGCATCCGGATCGCCCGAAACACAACGGCTTCGTGGCTTACACCAACGAGACTCGCGGCACTTTGAAAAAACTTATTGCGACTTGCAAGCAGCCGACCGCCGACGAAGTCGCCCACGCTGAAGCCTTCGCCAAGAAGCAGCAAGACAAGCAGGACGCTATTCTTCAGCAAAATCTAAAAGCGATGGATACTCCCGTTCCCGCGCCGGGATCGGCTTCGGGCGGAAGCTCCAAATCGCAACGCGACAAAGTGCGAGTCGCCCGCTGCCTGAGCGCTGGACGAACCGAAGGGCAGTGCGTGGGAAACGAGTTCGGCAAAGCCTTCCAGGGCGTATTCGATTTCGCCGGATCGATGCTGGGCATGAAGCCGCCACAAGCCGGCCTCTACTTGAACGGAATCTACGAAGGAAAAGGCGGCTGGAATATTTCGTTCGCGCCCGATTCGGTGGCGATGCAGTGTTCGGACCTGGTCACCGATGACCATCCGTACAAGATCGAATTCAAGGGCACGCAGGTGGTTATCAAGGTAGAAACCAAACCCGAGCCGCTGGTTCTAGCGTATCGCGAAGGAAAACTCTACGGTTCGGCACCCGTTAAAGTCGATGGCGCGATCGTGGTTGGCACCATCCCCGGTTCCGGTGGAGGCAGAGGCGGCTCGTCCAACTCGGTGCCGGGAGCGATGACCTCCAACACCGAAACCACCAACTCCACCCGCTTCGTATCTCCGCTTGAGGCCCAAGCCTATCAACGAAGCGGTGGCTCGGGAACCTTGCAACAAAGCGGGGCGGGGTACGATTTGACCGAATCCCACACGACCACCACCTACTCCGCCGCTCCCGCTCCTGCTCCGGTGTACAACACAGGCCCACAAATCATCACGGCGCCACGCACCAGGACCTGCGCCGCACCGGCGCTGGCGACGACCAAGACCACAACCTCTCAAGACATGGGCAGCGCATTATCCGGACTGGGAGCGCTTTTCGGCGGCGGGGAAGCACCGAAGGCAGCGGTGGCGCCCACCGGGTTACGGATGTTCGGCGAATATGCGGCACCCGGCGGCGCGGATATCGACTTCAAGGATGATGTGGCCATCGTCGCCTGTGGGATGATCGCTGCACAATATCCATATGCTGTCGATCTCAGCGGTAAAGAACCCGTCCTAAGACTCGCCAGCACTGGCAAGCCGACCATTGATCTTTCTTTCGGCCCAGATCGCGCGCTGGTCGGTTCTGGCAATCTCCAAGTCACCGGCCGCGCAGCCACCGGAGAAGATCGCGACGGCAACATCGCATACACTTCGCGTTCTGCCAGCTGCCCGCTGGGTACGTTGAAGCCCGTGTCCGAAAATTCCAGTGATACGGCTGCCGAGTCGGGTTCCACGGTAGCTCCCACTCCCGCTGCCGCCTCCGCTGCGGCGAAACCACCTGGCCCAGCTTTTTCAAAGCCGTCAGCACCGACCGGCAACGCGGTGCTATCGATTGCTACTGCCTTTCCTGCGGCGGTCGGGGTCGCGAATCCGCTCGCTGGCCGTCCCTATCTGTTGCTGCGCGATACTCTCGCCACGGCGTTATCAAAGGCGGGCGCAACGATTCCGGCAGGAGTCTCGGCGCACAAAGCAGTCAAAGACGCCTGTGCCAGTCAAACGCCCGACTGCCGGAAATACCTGCTCGCTATTTCCGCGGACACCGCGAGCGGCCTGGCCTCTGATGCGAATGGGAAAGTAACCTTGCCCGGTGTGCCGCCGGGGATCTACTACCTGATGGTCTCGAACCAAAAGAACACAACGTACTGGGAGTTGAAGCTGCAACTCAAATCGGGTCCGAACTCCGCCACTCTCGACCAACGCAACGCTGTCCCGCTGAAGTAGATTAGATTTCATTCATTCGCACCCAAACGCGCACAGGCCACGCATTGTCCGTAGGTTGAAATTTCCTTGCGCCCTTTCCGACTCGAGCTGCATTTAAGTGTGGTATACCGCTTCGTGGAGGTGTCTCCATTATGTCATCCGCTCCTACGCCGGCTCCGGCCCGCGCCGCCGAGCCTGCACACGTAACGACAGCACCCGAACCCGCATGGCGGAAATTTCTTGTTCCCGCTGTGGTGCTGCTTCTGATCGTCGCCGTTGTGCTGACCATCACCCGGAACTGGAATTCCTGGGAAGGTGGACGAATCGAGCAAACGACCGACGATGCGTACGTTCGCGGTGATCTCACCCCGCTCAGCACCAAGGTTCCGGGCATCGTCCGGGAGGTAAAGGTCTCGGATTATCAACAAGTGCACAAGGGCGACCTGCTGGTCGAATTGCAAGATGACGACTACCAGGCGCAAGTAGCGCAAGCCACCGCCGCAGTGGAAGCCGCGAAAGCGGCCATCGAGAACAACGTGCGCCAGCGTGATTTGCAAGATTCACAAATCGACCGGGCCCTCGCGGGGATCGATCAAGCTCACGCTCAAATTACCGCGGCGCAGGCTGGAATCGATGCAGCGCAAGCCGACGTCGTGCGCACCCAGTCGGAGCGCACCAGACAAGAAGGACTTCTCCAGACGCATTCAACCACGCCGCAGAAAGTGGAGCAGGCCGTGGCCGATCAGGAACGCCTGGCGGCGCAGCTCGCCAGCCGCAAAGCCGATCTGGAGGAAGCTAAAACGGCGCTGCGCAGCAGCGAACTGGCCGCCGAGGCCGAGCGCCGCACCAAAGCCGTCTTAGAATCGCAGGATAACCAGCTGATCGCCGATCTGCATGCGAAGCAAGCGGCGCTCACCTCCGCGCAGGTGAATCTGGGCTATACCAAAATCGAAGCGCCCGGCGACGGCACCGTGGGTGAAAGGCAGGTTCGCACCGGACAATTGGTCTCGCCCGGAACTCAGGCGATCGCGTTTGTCAGCAACATTAAATGGGTGCAGGCCAACTATCGCGAGACGCAACTGACCAATATGAAAGTTGGCGACGCGGCAGACCTGCGCATCGACGAATATCCTGGAAGAGTCTTTCAGGGGAAAGTGCTGGAGATTGCTCCAGCCAGCGGTTCGCAATTTGCGCTGCTGCCGCCGGACAACGCCACCGGGAATTACACGAAGGTGGTGCAGAGAATCCCGGTGAAGATCGCGTTTGATGACGCCGATCTAGCAGCCACGCTGCGCCCGGGGCTCTCGGTTATCGCCACGGTGCGCACCTCGCACTAACGGAGCATAGGTATGGCCGCCTCGACCACGGTTCTGCCGCACCCAACTCCGGGACAAATTGCGCGCGCTCTCGCCGCCGCCGGTCCCGCCGATCTTTCGAAGAGCCCGCTGTTGGGCATCCTCGGTGTAATCATGGGCGCCGGAATCGTCACGCTCGCGGGCCGCATGATCACCCTGGGTGCCGCGGACCTGAAGGGCCATGTCGGCATCAGTTTTGACGACGGAGCGTGGATCGGCAGCGCGTTTAACGTGGCGCTGATGTTCATCGGTCCTTTCACGGTATATCTCGGTGGGCTGTTAGGGCCGCGGCGAGTTTTGTTGATGGCGGCCACCGCGTTCACTCTTATTTTCGCGTTTCTGCCTTTGGTCCATAGCTACAATCTGCTGATCGTCGGGCTGGTGTTAGCCGGCCTGACCTCCGGCACTTTCTATCCGCTAACGCTCACTTTCGCGCTCCGCAATATTCCTCCACGGTACTTGCCCTTTACCTTGGCGTTCTACGCCAGCTTTGTGGACGGCGCGGTTAACCTGGCGCCGTCGCTCTACGGTTGGTTTCGTGATCACTGGTCCTGGCACTGGATGTTCTGGAGCTCGTCCTTACTCACGCCGCTGATGATCTTGTGCATCTATTACGGGATCCCAGCGCCGCAAACCGCCAAGAAACCGGGCACCCCGCCCAGCTTCGCAGGTTTCCTGTACGCCAGCGCCGGTTTCGCGATGTTGTTCGCCGCTCTAGATCAAGGCCAACGGCTCGACTGGTGGCGCTCGGGACTATTCGTCGCCCTGTTTCTAGGCGGATCGTTGTTCCTGCTCTGGAGTCTGATCCGCCGCCTACGCAGTCCGAATCCGCTGGTCGACCTGCCGTATCTGCGCCTATGGAACACCCAGGTGTTAAGCGTAGCGCTCATACTATTCCGTTTTTCTCTTCTCTCTACCATCATTCTTGTGCCGCAAACGTTGGCGATCCACGGTTTCGAGGCGGATCAAATTGGGCCGGGCGTGGTCTGGACCGCCGCGCCACAATTGCTTATCGCGCTAGTTGCTGCGCTTTTACTGCTCAAGGGATTTGACTCCAGGCTGCTGATGGCCACTGGTTTCGCCTGCATGGCCTTCGCCTGCTGCTTGAACGCTGACCTGACCAGCGCCTGGGCAGCTGCTAATTTTTATCGCACCGAATTACTGATGGGCGTCGGGCAGTCGTTCGCCTTTGTCGGCTTGGTCGCGACTATCGTTTTGCAGGCCATCGCTTCGGGAGGACTATCGACTCCCCAACGGGCCCTCACCTTTTCCGCTTTTTTTCACGTCACCCGATTGTTCGGTGGTGAAATGGGCGCCGCATTCATGGGGCACTTCATCGCGGTTCGGGAGGAGTTGCATTCCAATCTCCTCGGCTTGCACGTGCAGCGAGGTACTTGGATTACCGATAGCAGCGTCGGGCAACTCACCGCCGGACTTTATTCAAAATCATTCGGCGTAAGCGAGGCCGTCGGCCGGGCAGCCGATGTGGTTGGCGGCCGTGTTCGTCTTCAGGCATACACGTTGACGTTTATCGATGGATTTTATTTGGTGGCGTGGGCCTGCGTCGTCGCGCTCGTCCTCGCAGTCTTTTTACGGAAAGTACCGTTGAGCTACCGCGATTTCGAAATTGGCCGGTAAGCGCAGGTATTCCGCTGCATCTCAGGAGGGAATCATGAGTCGGTGGATCGCGTTTTTGGTTGCCAGCCTGGCGTGGTTTTGCGCGGTGAGCTTTGCTCGCGCCCAGGAGCAAGCCGCCACCATCCGCCATATCACTCTGCAGGAAGCTGTGCAGTTGGCGCTGAAGCACAACCATCTGCTGCGCATTGCCGGATACAAAGTGGAAGAAAGCCAGCATGCCAAAGAGCGCGCAAAGAGCGGGTACTTTCCTACCATCCGGAACGAGAGCGGCGTGCTCAAAGTTACCGACA
>Ga0302303_10002647_pt1 | contig 10626 bp, 7 predicted proteins | sample III_Palsa_E2_1_FD_194542 | JGI IMG/M metagenome (GOLD analysis project Ga0302303, IMG submission 194542) | Peat permafrost microbial communities from Stordalen Mire near Abisko, Sweden - III_Palsa_E2_1 | ecosystem: Environmental > Terrestrial > Soil > Palsa > Peat permafrost | place: Sweden... | reverse complement strand
ACTGCCTGAGGGGAAGTTCAATCTGGTCAAGGCCTTCCAGAAAAACGGTCACACGATAGGGATGTGCGGCGATGGCGCGAACGACGCGCCCGCGCTCCGCCAGGCCCAGATCGGCATCGCTGTCTCTACCGCAACCGACGTCGCCAAATCGGCGGCAGGCATGGTGCTAACGGAGGCTGGCCTTGGCGGAATTGTTGCCGCCGTCAAAGAGGGCCGAGTCACATTTCAACGCATCCTCACCTATACGCTCAACTCCGTTATCAAGAAGATTGTTCAGGTATTGTTGCTGGCGATCGGTTTGATCATGACGGGGCATGCCGTCCTCACACCCATGCTCATGGTGATCGTGATGATTACGGGAGATTTTCTCGCCATGTCACTGACGACCGATAGAGTGCGCCCATCAGCCATGCCAAACTCCTGGAATGTGGGAAGAATCACCGGCGCGGCTGTCCTCCTGGGATTGTGCTTTCTCGCCTTCTGCGTTGGCATCATGGCGGTCGGGAAGTTTGAGTTGCGACTTGGAATTGAACCGCTGAGAACGCTGTTAGTCGTCGCTATCGTCTATGGAAGCCAAGCCACAATCTACTCATTGCGAGCTCGTCGCCGAATGTGGGGGCTCCGCCCAACGATGTGGCTGGTACTTTCCACCGTAGCGGATATCGCAATCATCACAGCGCTGGCGCACCGAGGAGTCGCGATGGCTCCTATATCCCTGTCAATACTGGGCTGCGAGTTCATTGCGGCTGCGCTCTTTGGACTGATTCTTGACGCCATTAAGATCCCGATCTTGTCGAGGTTCGGAATCGACTAGGCGAGGAACGAGTTTCTGAGAGGTAGAAGGGATTGCAAGCACTGGCTGATCAAACTGTGGACCTCACCTGCGCAATCATCCGGAGGCGCATCGCGCGGATTCGGATTTCACATGAGCACTTTGATACAGCAAGCATTGCGCCAACCAGAAACAATCGGGATAACTTGTTATCGGAGCGTTGAATGATTGAGCACCTCAGGGAAAGTCACGGAGCGGCTTTTGGATTCAAAGTGATCGGAACGCTCACCGCAGATGACATTACTAGCCTATCAGGGCAGATTGAAAATGTGATCGTCGCGAACAAGAAGCCAATTGGCCTTCTCGCCGATCTGTCGGAGATGCAGGGAGCGACTTGGGTTGCGCGGTGGGATGAGATGCGCTTCCTGCAAAGCCACACCAATCACATTGCGCGGATGGCGGTTATCTGCAATGACCAATGGCAGGAGATCTCCGAGATGATTCTCGCCGCCACGTCCTTCATGCAAGCCGAAACAGCCTATTATGATGTTTCAGAAATTCATCATGCCTGGCATTGGGTGAGGATGAACGCGATGGATGAGCGTATGCCGATCCGGATCATCTATCCCGGTAAAGGACTGTTCCAGGACTACACTCCCGAATATGTAGGTCTTTAATCGCTGAGGATTTCTCCCCAGCCGCGATCAAGATTGGTCAAATAATGGATTACATCTGCCCGATGCACCCGGACGTCCACAGTGCTGTTCCGGGCAACTGTCCGAAATGCGGCATGACGCTCGAAGCGGCGACAGTTGCCGCGCCCGACGTTCGCACCCAATACACCTGCCCAATGCATCCGCAGATTGTGCGGAATGAGCCGGGCAATTGCCCAATCTGTGGCATGACGCTCGAACCTATGACCATAGCGGTCAACGAGGCAAATCCTGAACTCGACAAAATGACACGCCGATTCTGGGTTTGTGCAGCATTGACGCTGCCGTTGCTCGCCATCATGATCTCGGACATCCTTCCAGGTCATGTGTTGCAGCATCTCTTGAAAGGGCAACTGCTCGGATGGTTCGAGTTTGCCATTGTGACTCCCGTCGTACTCTGGGGAGGGTGGCCGTTCTTTCGGCGAGGTTGGGCGTCCATCATCAGCCGCAACCTCAATATGTTTACGCTGATCTCTATCGGCGCCGGGTCGGCTTACCTCTACAGCGTCGTGGCAGTGGCGCTCCCACAGCTTTTTCCCCCTTCATTTCGAGATATGTCCGGTCAACTCGGACTCTACTTCGAGGCGGCAGCTGTCATTACCGTGCTAGTTCTCCTCGGGCAAGTTCTAGAGTTGAAAGCCCGGAGCCAGACCAGCGGTGCAATCAAAGCGCTCCTCGGGCTTGCACCGAAGACAGCACGCCGCATCGGTGCGGACGGTACGGAGCAGGACGTGGACTTGAACGCTATCCAGGTGGGCGACAAACTCCGAGTTCGTCCAGGCGAAAAGGTACCGATCGATGGCGTGGTGGTTGAGGGCAATAGCTCCGTCGATGAATCTATGGTGAGCGGCGAGCCCATTCCGGTTGAAAAGACGGTCGACGCCAAGGTTACCGGAGGAACGATCAACGGCACCGGTAGTTTCGTCATGAAGACGGAGCGCGTGGGGGCCGACACCTTGCTCGCACAGATCGTAAAGATGGTGAGCGAGGCCCAGCGCACCCGCGCTCCTATCCAGCGACTCGCAGACCTAGTGGCTTCATACTTTGTGCCGGCGGTCCTCATGTCGGCAATTATCACCTTTGCGGTGTGGGCAGTCTACGGACCGCAACCACACTATGCGCACGCGCTGGTCAATGCAGTCGCAGTTCTAATCATTGCGTGCCCTTGCGCCCTCGGTTTGGCAACGCCCATGGCGATCATGGTCGGCACGGGAAGAGGAGCCCGTGAAGGAGTCCTCATCAGTAATGCCGAGGCGCTCGAAATCCTGGAAAAGGTAAACACGTTGGTTGTCGACAAGACCGGGACGTTGACCGAGGGCAAGCCCAAGCTTACGGACCTGATCCCGGTCGAAGGCGTGAAAGACACCGAATTGTTGCAAGTCGCCGCCAGCCTCGAAGAGGCCAGCGAACATCCTCTTGCCGGAGCAATCCTTGCGGCAGCCAAGGAGAAAAACACCAATCTAGTCGCGATCGAAGGTTTTCAGTCGGTAACGGGCAAAGGGGTCAAGGGCATTTGGAATGGCAAGCAGGTTGCCATAGGAAATGCTGCGCTCATGACCGACCTTGGGGCTTCTCCTGAATCGTTACGGACGAAAGCCGATGCCCTCCAGAAAGAGGGCAATACCGTCATGTATATCGCGCTGGGAGGAAAGTTTGCCGGCCTGATTGCCGTTGCCGACCCAATCAAAGACTCCACGGCAGAGGCCATCGAGCAATTGAAGCATGAAGGCATCAAGGTCGTGATGGTGACAGGGGACAATCACGCGACTGCCGAGTCAGTTGCACGGAAGCTTGGTATCGACTTCCAAGCCGATGTGCTGCCCGACAAAAAAGCCGCCGTCGTGAAGAAGCTGCAGGATGCTGGCGCAATTGTTGCTATGGCAGGAGATGGAGTCAACGATGCTCCAGCCTTGGCACAGGCTCATGTTGGGATCGCGATGGGGACGGGGACGGATGTCGCGATGAAAACGGGTGGGGTCACTTTGGTAAAAGGGGACCTTCGGGGCATTGTGAAGGCTCGCCGATTGAGTCATCTTACGATGAATAACATTCGCGAGAATCTGTTCTTTGCCTTCTTCTACAACGCCCTTGGAGTCCCGTTGGCGGCAGGCGTTCTCTACCCTGCCTTTGGGCTGCTCCTAAACCCGATGATCGCCGCTGCTGCCATGAGCGTCAGTTCGGTTTCAGTGATCGTCAATGCGTTGCGGTTGAAATCTGCAAAGCTTTAGCTTTGGATCGGCCATCGACATGCGTTTGTATGCGCAAGTCATGACAATCGGGGTTCGTTCACATCCGCTGCATCTCCGCTTCTGTTTCACAAATGCCCGCATTGACGATGGCGAGAAACTCATCGGCCTTCAGACTGGCGCCGCCAATCAGGACACCGTCGATGCCCTCCTGACCCAAAAAGGCGGCCGCATTCCCCGGTTCGACGCTGCCACCGTAATAGACCGTTAACTCCTCGGACCATGTAGCTCCGATGATCTGACTGAGCTTTTCCCGAATGAGCAGAAGCGTGTCATGCGCCTGTTGGGGAGTGGCATGATGTTCGTCATTGCCGATCGCCCATACCGGTTCGTAGGCGACGCTCAAGCGGGATAAGAACTCAGGTGTGACTCCAGCCAATCCGGTGCTTAGTTGGCGATCGAGTATTGCTTCAGTACGTCCGCCTTGACGCTGTTCCAGGGTCTCGCCCACGCAAAGAATCACGTCCAATCCTGAGGCAAGGGCGCACATCACCTTCCGGTTGATAAAAGCGTCGGATTCGCCCAGCTTGTGCCTGCGCTCACTGTGTCCCACGATGACATATTTGCAGTCGAGATCGAGCAACATGGTCGGGCTCACCTCGCCCGTAAAGGCACCTTCGGCTTCTGGGTAAACATTCTGCGCGCCGAGCACGACTCGGCTACCCCTAAGCATGTCCCCAACGATCGGAAGATAGGGGAACGGCGGGCAGAGGACAACTGTGACGTGGTCGGGTGCGGCAATACCCTCGACAATGCCCTTAGCTAGTTGCTGGGCTTCGAAAGAGGTGGTGTGCATCTTCCAGTTCGCGACAATGAACTTCTGACGTATTTCTGTTTTCATTGCGCGCTCCCCGCGTAGACGTTAGTCGCCATGTGATTTGCTGCGCTTTCGCGATGAGTTGCCTCGACCGCCGCAGTGTATTCGCCGCGGTGAGCTGCCGCATCACACCTAGCACGATGGTAGAGAGCTTCCTGAGCCGGAATGACGTTAGCCTGTTTGCCATGCCAAATCTCCAAGGCCGGCTCCTGAATGGCGCGGCCAAAGGAGAACGACAACTCCCAGGGAAGGCGCGACTTGTACCGTTCATTCATCGCATTGAGACGGGCGGAGGCAAGTTCGCCAGATTGACCGCCTGACAAGAAGACAACGCCCGGAACCGCGGCGGGAACCGAGCGCAACAGACAACCGACCGTTGCATCGGCCACTTCCTCCGCAGACTCCTGCACAGGGCAAGTCAAACCGGGAAGCACCATGTTTGGCTTCAGGATCATTCCCTCAAGCTTTACGCGTTGCGAGTAAAGCTCTCGGAAAACGGTTCGCAGAACTCTCTCGGTCACTTCGGAGCACACGTCCAGAGTGTGGTCTCCCGCCATCAGGACCTCCGGCTCGACGACCGGGACAAGGCCTGCCTCTTGGCACAACCCGGCGTAGCGAGCCAGCGCATGTGCGTTCGCCTCGATGCACCCAGAGCTAGGAATCTGATCGCCAATAGCGAAGACCGCTCGCCACTTTGCGAAGCGAGCGCCCATTTGCGCGTACTCCGCCAAGCGAGCACGCAAGCCGTCCAAACCTTCCGTAACCTTTTCACCCGGGAACGCCGCCATCTCTTTGGCCCCCAGATCGACCTTAATGCCTGGAATGATACCGCGTGCCGCAAGGGCCTCGGCAAAGGGTGTTCTGTCGTCCATCTCTTGCCGAATCGTCTCGTCGTAAAGGATCGCTCCACTAATAGACTCGCTAAGACCTGGCGTGTTCACAATCAACTCTCGGTACAGCCGGTGGGACTCCGCAGTCTGTGGGATTCCCCACTTGGCAAAACGCTTATTGCAGGTTCCGGTGCTTTCGTCGATCGCCAGTAGGCCCTTGCCGTCGGCGACCATCATCTTGGCCGTTGCTTCAAGAGTTTGCATGTTCACTTTGTGGCGCTCCATTTCCAATTCCGGATCTCCGGCATGTCCTCGCCGTGGGCGTCGATGTAATGCTTGTGCTCGATGAGCTTGTCCTTCATCTGCTGTTTCAGATAGTCGCCCTTCGAGCCCAGATTCGGTACCCGATCCACTACGTCCATCACGAGGTGAAAGCGGTCGAGGTCGTTTTGCACGCGCATGTCGAAGGGCGTCGTAATCGTGCCCTCTTCTTTGTAACCGCGCACATGAAGGTTGCGGTTGGTTCGAGCGTAGGTGAGACGATGGATCAGCCAGGGATACCCGTGAAAGCCAAAGATGATGTGTTTGTCTTTTGTGAAAAGGGAGTCGTAATCACGTTCCGTCAGGCCGTGGGGATGCTCCGTGCTGGGTTGCAGCTTCATCAGATCGACGACGTTGACGACACGTATCTTCAACTCAGGCAGATGCTCGCGAAGAATCGAGACTGCAGCGAGGATCTCCAGGGTAGGGGTATCTCCACAACAGCCCATCACCACGTCTGGCTCGTTTTCCTGATCGTTGCTTGCCCATTGCCAGATGCCCACTCCCTCCGTGCAATGCACGACAGCCTGATCCATCGTGAGCCATTGCGGGAGCGCATGTTTCCCAGCGACGACGACGTTGACATAGTTCCGGCTACGCAGGCAGTGATCGAAAACAGACAAGAGGCAATTAGCATCCGCTGGAAGGTAACAGCGCACGATATCGGCCTTCTTGTTGATGACATGATCGAGGAAGCCAGGGTCCTGGTGCGTGAATCCATTGTGATCCTGCTGCCAGACATGCGAGGCCAGCAGATAATTCAACGACGAAATGTCGCGTCTCCAAGGCAATTCCCGGCAAACCTTCAGCCACTTTGCATGTTGGCTGAACATCGAATCAACGATACGAATGAACGCCTCGTAACTGTTAAACAGACCATGCCTTCCGGTTAGAAGATAGCCCTCCAACCAACCCTCGCATTGGTTTTCGCTCAGCATCGAATCCAACACGCGGCCCTCCGGTGCGAGGAACTCGTCGTTGCTGTATTCCTGCGCATCCCACTGGCGGTTGGTGACCTCAAAGACGGCCTGAAGAAGGTTCGAGACCGTTTCATCGGGACCAAACACGCGAAAGTTTCGTTTGTCCTGATTGAGCTTGGCAACGTCCCGCAGAAACGACCCCAGCACAAGCGTGTCCTCAACCTCCACTGCGCCCGGAGAGTTAACTGTTACAGCGTGGTCGTGGAAGTCAGGCATATCAAGGTCGCGGAGCAGAATGCCGCCATTGGCATGTGGGTTGGCTCCCATCCGTCGATCACCCTTTGGTGCCAACTCTGCCAGTTCTGCATTGAGCCGGCCATTTTCATCGAAGAGTTCTTCGGCCTTATAGCTCTTCATCCACGCTTCCAGAAGTTTTACGTGATCGGGATGTGCGGGATCGACCAGAAGTGGCACTTGATGCGAACGGAATGTCCCCTCAATCTGTAAACCGTCAACGACGGTAGGCCCTGTCCAACCTTTGGGCGATTTGAGAACGATCATTGGCCAGCGAGGCCGCGTCGTATCGTTGCCGGTACGCGCATTGTTCTGGAACCGATGGATATCCTCAATGGCCTTATCGATGGTAGCGGCCATCAGCTCATGCATCTTCTCCGGCTCATCCCCTTCGACGAAGTATGGGGTCCAGCCGCAGCCTTTTAGAAATTGCTCCAGTTCCTCATGCTCAATGCGAGCCAGCACAGTCGGATTGCTGATCTTGTATCCATTGAGGTGCAGGATCGGCAGCACAGCACCGTCGGTCCTTGGATCAAGAAACTTATTGGATTGCCACGAAGTCGCCAACGATGCCGTTTCTGCTTCACCGTCTCCGATAACGCAGGCAACGATCAGGTCCGGATTGTCGAACGCCGCACCAAAGGCATGGCTAAGCGAGTAGCCCAGCTCGCCGCCTTCATGGATCGACCCGGGCGTAGTCGGTGCAACGTGGCTGGAGATTCCGCCGGGGAAGGAGAATTGCTTAAAGAGTTTCTTCAATCCGGCTTCGTCCTGAGTGACGTTTGGATACACTTCACTCCAGGTACCTTCGAGATAGACATTCCCCACAATCGCTGGACCGCCGTGGCCGGGGCCAGCGATGTAGAACATATTCAGGTCGTACTTCTTGATGATCCGGTTCAGATGAACGTAGATGAAATTCTGGCCCGGCGTCGTCCCCCAGTGCGAGACCACCAACGGCTTGACGTGTTCCAGCTTCAGCGGCTCTTTCAGCAGCGGATTGTCATAGAGGTAGATCTGACCAACTGACACATAATTGGCCGCTCGCCAATATGCATTCATCTGGCGTAGTAGTTCAGGAGTGAGCGTCGCGTGACCCTTCAGTGACTCTTCACCGGCCAATGATTCTGGAGTCTCATGGAGCAATTGTTCTGTGTCGAGCATGTCGGTTGGCATCGCTTATTTCTCCTTGTTTTGTTCCATGGCGAGAAGCTGACTCACTGTTTTGGCGATCATGAGCTCTTCGTTTGTATGAATGACACGAACGACAGCTCGGCTGGCTGCCGTTGAGATCACACTCTCGTTCGTATCGTTCGCTTTTCCGTCGAGTTCGATCCCTAGAAATTCCAGGCCCTCGCAAATGCGAGTGCGTACCAGGGGAGCGTTCTCCCCAACTCCGCCGGCAAAGACAAGAGTGTCAACACCACCCAATGCTGCCGCAAACGCCCCGATCCATTTCTTGACCTGATAGCAGAACAGAGCGACTGCCTCGGCAGCTCGAACGTCCTGCGCTTCGTGCTCCAGCAGGTCACGCATGTCGGAACTCGTTTCGGAAATGCCGAGGAGGCCAGACTGCGAATTGACCATCTTGTTGAATTCCTTGGGTGTCATGTTTTCCGTCGCTGATAGATACGCCGTCAATCCGGGATCGAGATCACCCGAGCGAGTGCCCATGGGTACTCCAGAGGCAGGCGTAAAGCCCATGCTTGTGTCGAACGATCTCCCGTTCATCACCGCTGCCAGGCTTGCTCCATTCCCCAGATGAGCCAAAATGACGCGGCCATTCGCCACTTCCGCACCTGCTACGCGGCCGAGTTCCTCGACCAGATAGGAATACGACAACCCATGGAATCCGTAGCGCCTGATCCCTTTCGCTTCATAACGGCGCGGAATGGCTATGAGTTGCGCTACTCGCGGCAGGTCATGGTGAAACGCAGTATCGAAGCAAGCGATCTGTAGCATCTCAGGAAACCGGCGGCGAAACGCTTCGATTAGTTCAAGCTCCTCTGGGATGTGGTCTGGATCGAAGGGGCTCAGCCGGCGCATCTCCGCCACCATGTCTGAGGTAATCCGTTGCGGCTTGTAATACTTCGGCCCTCCTTGCAAGACGCGATGCCCGATCGCGCACAGCGCATCCGTGATCCTGCGCTCCTTCATCCAAGCCACCAGGGCTTCCACCGCAGTAGAGTGGTCCGCTGCAACAACTGGCCGCGAAAAACTGTCAACGGAGTTTACTACTTTCACTTTCAAGACGGTATTTGAAGAACCAATCCGCTCGATCCCGCCCGCTAGAACCAGATCCAGTGAATTACCAGTCTCGAAGAGTGCGAACTTAATACTCGACGATCCGCCGTTGACCGTCAGAATGTGTTTGTTGGAGGGATTCATACGATCGCCCCTTCGTCCGCCTGTAATCCGAAAGAGGCCAGCTTTGCGCGGGTGGACTCGTAATCGACGTGATGAATGCTTCGCATCCCCAGGCGCTCCGCAATCTGAACGAACATCGGGGTGTTATCGATGAAAACAGCGCGCTCTGGGGCGGTCTGTGCAAGGTCAAGGGCGAGCCGGAAGATTTCAGCATCTGGCTTCCGCATTCCAACGAAACAGGAAGAGATGAATGCGTCCACCAATTGGTCGAGCTTGAAGGTCCGAATGCGATGGGCATTGACCTCGCGCGACTCGTTGCTAACCACGACAACCTTCAGGCCGTGTTGAGCCTTGAGTTGGGCAACCAGGCCAAGCACCTTGGGATATGGCTTCGATTGGGCAAACATGAAATCGCGAAATTGAGTTCGGGTAAACGGCCGCTCCTTAAAGAACACCACCCACCCCAGGTATTCTTCAAAGGAGAGCTTGCCCTCCTCGTGCGTCTCGAAGACCAGACGATGACGCTCATCCATCTCTGCCCAATTCAATTTGAAGTGTTTGGCTGCTCGCTTGCGGGCAAGATGGTCCCAACCATTCGTGAGCAATACCCCGCCTACATCCACAAACAATGTCGTAATTGGGAGTGACTTTCTCATTTGTCCGCCATCGGCCAAATCTACTTTGTGAAGAGCGAGTGATCTTGGTCGTATTGTTGTTCGGCCTGTCCACCTCGTTGAGCGAGACCATCTGCAGCCCGATCAAGTCGTTTCTGCGATGAGATCCGTGACTCAGAAAGAGGCGATCCAAGGTGTCCCGCCACTGCAACTTTTGGGACGAAGGAATCCTCCCAGACTTCGATCGCGGATTCTTCGGCGGCGGGGACGCGCTGATCAGACTGGAGCAGAAGCAGAGTACAGTTCACTTGTTTGATTACTTGCTCTGCGATTGAGCCGAAAACCAACGGGTGCCAGCCAGACATGCCATGGGTCGAGATCACAACCATGTCGGTTTTCTCGCGTTTGATGACGCGCATCAAGCTGCCGACGATGTCGTTCCCCGTCTCGATACTGAAAGACGCTGCCAAGCCTTTCAGCATTAGCTGCTCTTTGCGGGCATCGAGCTTCTCTTCTACGGTCTCCCTTCGTTCCTGGAGCACCGCAGTTTCGGGAAAGAAGTCGGAGCCGTTAAAGTCTGGGATTTCCGGGATGATATGCACGAGGTGGATACCGGCATGGAACTGCTCAGCGAGGCCAGTTGCAGCTTCCAAAGCAGCTTCGGACGACGGGCTGAAATCGATTGGCAATAGAATCTTCTTGGCTGAAAAGGCCGCTTTGTGAGCATTTGAC
>Ga0302303_10002645_pt1 | contig 10637 bp, 10 predicted proteins | sample III_Palsa_E2_1_FD_194542 | JGI IMG/M metagenome (GOLD analysis project Ga0302303, IMG submission 194542) | Peat permafrost microbial communities from Stordalen Mire near Abisko, Sweden - III_Palsa_E2_1 | ecosystem: Environmental > Terrestrial > Soil > Palsa > Peat permafrost | place: Sweden... | reverse complement strand
CGTTCCTTGTAAAAAGCATTAGGGCTTTCACAGGAAGTTATTCCCTCAACTCTTTACCGTGAGGTTGTCGGAAATCACATAGCCTATTCTCTTGGCGTTGTAACTCCGGGCGTCGTGTTAGTCAATCTCCCGACTGATTTTTGTTCCGGGTTAAATGTTGCTTTACGGCCGTATAATCTATCAATAACCCCATGTCTCTAAGCTTTCTTTTTGATCTGGCAAAAAACTATGAGCCATGGGAGCTTTCGAGAGTCGTATTCGAGAAGAAGCATTTATTTTACGAAGCGTTGCGCGGAAAGAAATCACAGTCTTATGATTTTTCTCCGATCATAGCCGACGTTAAAAAATTTGACATTGCTAGATGGAAGGGTGTTATCGATGCGTTGCCAACATCTTGGATCTTGCGCCGGGATAAGGTTTGTTCACATATGCTTTCGATAAAGACCAATCTTGACAAGTTGGACGAAGAATTAAGAAAGAGCTTGGCATGAACCGAACACCATACACATATTGTGTTTTACGATATGTGCACGACACTGCCGCAAATGAGTTCTTGAATATTGGCGTCGTATTATTGGCGCCCACTCTGCGTTGTGCAGACTATAAAATCGAACACAGCTACCGCAGATTGTCCGAAACTTTTGTAGATTTCGATGGCGACCAATACAGAAAGGTTGTTCGGCAACTTGAAGTGGCCATAGATCGAATAAAAAAAACTTGGGACGTGCCCATGACGGAGTTGGTCGATACGCCTCAAGATGCAGCAGCTCTTGTAAAGAAAGTATGGCCAGATCAGGGAGGAAGCTACCAATGCGGCCCCTCTCTTCCTGGAATCACTCGTGATTTCCCTGCAGCTGTTGAAGACGCCTTTTTCCGAATGGTGGAATCCCGTTATCATAAGGTCAAGTCTGAGCATCGCTCTGATGATGATCTCTGGAGATCAGTCTATCAAGCACCCCTTCGACGCGTAAAGGCCTTTGACGTATTGAAACCTGAGACGATTGTAACAGACTCAATCAAACTTACTTGTAGTCATACCTTTAAAAATGGTCGCACGCATATTGTTCAGCCTTTGACTTTAGACTATACACGTGAAGAGGCCATCGGCAGCAAAGCAGCAAAATGGCTGGGTAATGCTACAGCATTATCTGAGAACAAGGAAGTTGGTACTCTTTACCTTTTGCTGGGCAAGCCACAAATTGAAGATTACGAAGAAGCTTATAATCGAGCAAAGCATATGCTGAGCCGTATTCCATTGGACTGCGAGCTCATCGAAGAACAGGACGCTGATGATTTTGCACAGAGGCTTTCTGCTTTTATGAGCGAACATAAATTGATTCCGTAGTGTATGGAAGAGACAACTATATTACGAATGTCCGGGAAGAATAGGTCAAAAATTGAAGCAAGTGCTTGTTGAAGCGGCCATGTGGCGCTTCGAGATATAACAGCAAAGAATCGGTGTACCGACCACTAGAGCTTGATAGGTCGCTTATCAGACGACTTAAGGCGGATACGATTATGACCGTCAATCAGATATATAACGAAACAATCAAAAGCCTGCCGAGCAACGACCGCCTGCTCCTGGCTAGGCTAATCCTCGACGATATCACTTCCTATCCCACTCGCTTAGAGATCAGAGACCATAATCATCTTGAAGAACTCCTACTCTCGGGACTACATTCAGGACCTGGCATTGAAGCGACTCCCGACTATTGGGAGCTGCTCGAAACAGATCTCATTGGCGGCCAGTCCCTCAGAACTATCTCGTTTTCTATCTAACGACGCCAGAATCTATCCAAATTATACGCGTGCTCTATGGTGCACAGAATATTGAAAAATATTCGGCGAATAAGCGCACACGCACTAACCAGATCGGTCCAAGGCATCTCAGATGATATCGCACCCTTGACTGACTACGGAAAATGTGGCGACGCCCCCGATCTTTAAGGTCGGGGGCTTTTGTCATTTGTGCGTACAAGCGCGCAGACAAGCCCTGCAGGATTTAAACGTTAACTGTATTCTTCTGTAGGCCTACCACAACGATCGTGCCGATTCTTTAAACCCTGGTACTGCAGCGGCAAGGACGCGAGCAATTTGGCCTGAGTAATGTGCTGAAGCTTTTGAGCAGAATAGCTCCCAACTTCATTCTCAACCAATTAAGCAGCCGGTCGACAATATGCTGGCGCAGACAGAAAATAGAACAGATTAGAACGCAGCGCTTCATTCCCTATTCCCTAACTCCACTTCGATTACGAAAAACGCAAACTGGGTATCAAAAAAACATGTGATCCAGCGGACCAGTAAATGGGGTGGGCTGCCTTTTTTGCCTTGTTGAAAAAGGGGTCTTGACACATCCAAGGAAATATCATACAATAAATCCTACCAAAACAAATTTGCCCAAGAGGTGGCTTAATATGCTAACTCAATTCAAAAAAATCGCCGGTCTGTCAGCCCTTGGAATTTTCGTTCTCATCGGTGTTGGCCGCGCGCAAACTATCGAAGTTGGCCCTGCGGTCAACTCAGTGAAAGCGACGCCGGGTGCGGTGATACATATTACAGGGTCCTATTGGGATCCTCAGTACCAATCCAAAAGCGGGCAGGCCGTTAGCCTTGTTGAGGAAATCCCATCCGCGCACATGGATAGCGCTCCCACACTCAATATTATTAGTGTAGAGAGCAATGTCACGGCTTACGATTTCAAGTACACCGTGCCTCCTGTGGGTGGTCACTTTACTTTTGACATCGATTATTCTCTGAGCTACAACGAGTTCCTATCGCCATTTCGTGTTGTCACAGTCGACGTTTCAGGCGCTCCGGGTACCGATTTAACAGAGAAACTCAGGACAGCATCGGGTCAGAGCTGTGCAGCCACGCTCGCGCAGGTCAAACACGGCGAGTCCCTGTCGGACATAACAGCGGCTCTCGGCAAACCCGACTCGGTCAAGACCACAGAAGGTTATACGAAATCGATTACCTACGATTGCCTGGACGGTAATGTATCCATCTCGTTTGATCTGCGCGAGAATGTTACCAGCTCCAGTAATGCCAGGTAACGCACCTGGGACTATATATCAATTTCATGTCAGGTTAAAGGAATTCCTCATGTAATCGGCGAACATCGCATCGTAACCCCAAGCAACCGAGATCCTCGCCTGGATCGCAGAAGGAAGTTTGAAATGCGCCAGTTGCCGATTCTCTTTTGCCTCCTCCCTCTTTTGTCCGCCCCTGTCCTTGCCGCCAGCCATGCAACCGATGCCCTGCGTCAGGATTTGGGCGCTGCACGAGCAGCCGTATATCCCGCCGTCGTCAATATCTCCGTCGTTATGCGCTACTACGACGGTGGCCGGGCGCAGCGCAGTCCTGCCGGCGGAAGCGGCGTCGTTATCAGCAAGGACGGATACGTCCTGACCAACTTCCATGTTGCCGGACATACGACGCACATCGTCTGCACGCTGCTCGATGGTGAAGCTCTGGACGCCGATGATATAGCCGACGATCCCCTGTCCGACCTGAGCGTGCTGAAGCTGCGGCTCAGCGAACGGCCGAACCCGAGCCCCCCACTCCACTACGCGGTTTTGGGCAACTCCGATAATCTTCAGGTTGGAGACTTCGTCCTCGCCATGGGGAATCCGTTGATGCTCTCATCCTCGATCACCCTTGGGGTAGTGTCCAACACAAAGCGGGTCTTTACCGATTTCACCGGAACGCAGATGGAGGATATGGAGCTCGGGGAGGGTGAAAAGAGCGGTATCCTGACACGCTGGATACAGCACGATGCGCTGATTCTTCCCGGCAATTCGGGCGGCCCTCTTGTGAACATGAAGGGCGAAGTGGTCGGCATCAATGAACTCGGGGCCGACGGCGCCGGCTTCGCCATTCCCTCGAACCTGGCGGCTCAGGTCTTCCGTCAGGTTGTCTGGTATGGCAAGGTGCAGCGCGGCGCCCTGGGTCTGGCCGTCCTGCCCGTTCAGAAGCTCGGCCGCACAACCGGCGCGCTCGTGGCGTCGGTAACCGCTAAATCTACCGTGGACACCGCAGGAATCCGTCCAGGCGATATCTTGCTTTCAATCGACGGCAAGCCCACGAACGTGCGCTTCTTCGAGGAAGTACCCCTGTTCTACCAAACCGTCGCCGCAATGCCGGCGGGCCGGTGTGTGCGGATCCAACTGCTCCGCAACGGGACGGCAAAGAGCGTAACCACCACCATCGAACCGATGGAAAACTTCCTGTCCGACGAGCGCGAGTTCCGAGGCATGGGCATTACCGTACGCGATCTCACCCAGCAAATGGCGAGACAGATATTCCTTCCAAATACCGAAGGCGTGCTCATCACAGGCGTCCGCCCCGGCTATCCATTCGATTCGGCGCAGCCGCCCCTGGCCGTCGGGGATATCATCCGCGGGATAGACGGACACGAAATAAAAAGTGAATCCTCGCTCAGTCATACGCTCGCAGGCCTGCACAAGAGTGAATTCCCCGTTAGTTTCCAACGTAAAGACGAACACTTCATAACGGTCGTCAAGACGGACTCGCCCTCGCAATCCGACGACGGCGGAGATTTACCGCAAGCCTGGCTCGGGGTGCAGACCCAGGTGCTGGTTCCAGACCTGGCGAAATCGCTCGGATTACCAGACACAACAGGCTTTCGGATCTCAGAAGTTCTTCCCTGGACCGAAGCCGCCAAATCCGGTTTTCAAGTCGGAGATATCATTACCGCATTGAACGGGAACACTCTTGATGCCACCCAACTGCAGGATTCCATGGAACTGACTCACGCCATCGAGCTGCTGAATGTCGGCGACAAAGCAACTCTGACCATCCTTCGCGGGGGCAAGTCCCTGCAGATCGCTGTGGTCCTGGAACCGACTCCAGCATCAGCTACAGACGTCAAATCCGCCCGCCAGGAGGAGTTCGATTTCGCCGTTCGAGAGGTCACACTGACGGACAGAGCCGATAATCACTGGTCACGCGACCAGACCGGACTTGTGGTCGCCGATGTTACCTTTGGCGGATGGGCCGATATCGCCGGCCTGCAGCTTGACGATCTGTTGCTCACGGTGGACGGCAGGCAAGTCAATTCGGTCGACCAGTTCAAGCAGATCATGAAGAGCGTTTTAAGCAAGCATCGGAGGGTCGTGACCCTGTTCGTGCGGCGAAAGGATCTAACCCAGTTTGTCTTTATCGAGCCCGATTGGTCCAAACTGGCGGAATCGAACTGACATCGACACACAAGGAGACCTCCACGGTGAAAAGCCTTATCATTCTTCTCTTCGGCATGACATTGGCCCTGGCGCCTATTGCGGTGCGCGCCGACGACACGTCCGCTCAAATCCAGTCGCTTCTCGACAAGCAGGCATCGTCGATTGTCACGGTCAATGTCGTGATCAAAACTCAATTTCAGATGGGCGGGCAGGCACAGGACTCCGAATCCCGTATGGAAATGCAGGGCACTATTGTAACCCCGGACGGATTGATCATGCTGAGCGACGCGCCCTTTGACACAAAAAGCCTCGCTGCTATGTTCGGCATGCCGTCGACTGGCGGCGATATGGGAATGAAGATGACACCGACGGACTTTAAAGTCGTGGTCGGAAATGAAGACAAGCTGTACACAGCATTTCTAGCCGGAACCGATTCCAATCTAGGTCTTGCGTTTATCAAGATCGAAGACCTGGCCGGTCGTACTTTGCAGCCGGTGGATTTCACGACTGCGGACACGCCCTCCATCGGTGACAAAGTGTACTCGATCAGCCGACTCGGCAAAGGCTACGACTACGCACCTTTCCTGGACTCCGGGTGGATTTACGGTCAAATTACCAAACCGCAGCAAGCCTGGGTGGTCTCGGGAGCTGGAAGCATCGGACTACCGGTATTTACCGCAAGTGGCAGCGTACTGGGCATGGTCGCAACGGTGCCTTCCGGCGTATCAGACAGTCAGTCGAGCGGCAGTGCTATGGGCATGGGGATGCTGATGCGTATGTTCGGCGGCCAGGGCGAGGCAAGCGGAATGAGTACCTTCCTGGTTCCCTCATCCGTCTTCGTCAATGTGGTCGCCCTCGCCAAGCAGCAGGCCATAACAGTAGCAGCAAAGCTCGCCGCTGACAAAGCCGCAGCCCCAGCCAAAACGCCCCCAGCCCCGGCCAAGACACCTGCAGCGGGCCCAGCATCATCGGCAACGAAGTAGAACACATTTTCATCTTCTTGGAGGAACGCCTTTGAAAACATGCTTTAGTACTCTATTGGCTGGCGCGGTTTTGACCTGTATGTGTTACCGCGCTCAGGCCCAGGTGCTGGAAAACAACCTTATTGGCCTGGACGCAGTCTTGGTAACACCTTCGATCAACCTGGACCCCGCAGACACCGGCACCAATCTTACCACAGATGACCTTAAGAGCCTCATTGAGAAACGGCTCAGAACATCTGGAATAAGCGCCGTTCCCTCACAAGATAAATACAACTACAAATCAGACGGAATCCTGGATATATCCCTCACAACCCAAAAGATAGGCACTTTGCCCACCTTTATGTATACGGTCAACGTGTCTCTGCAAGAAAACGCGACTTCAAAAAGAATAGGTTCGCCAAATAGCCTGATGGTAGTAACATGGTCAGACCAAGGCTCCGGATACGCCAGTAGCCAGCGCCTCGGCGCCACAATCAAAAGTGAAATTGACACCGAAATGCTTCTATTCTGCAACGACTACACGAAAGACAACCCTAAGAACTAGGACGTCGCAGTATTTGCCATCAGGTAGTGACCAAGAATCATCGCGAAGACATTCGTTTCCGGTGCACCGCTAGATTCCGTCATAAGCAGTCGTTTCGATTTGCCGTCCATTGTGCGAATAGTAATAAACGCTCGTTTACGTGCAGCACCAAAGAGCACAGTTATCTGTTGATCGACCACGGTTATCGAGTCAATCTCGGAGATCTGGGCAAAGCGTCTTCGTCCAAGCATAACTACAGACCTTTTCCCGTCAATCCCGATCATGTGGGATGAACGCCAGACCAGCACGCAGAATAGGGCTCCCACACCCAATGCGCCGGCAATTCCCCAATAAATGCCGGAGCCGATGAAATATGCGCGTGAATCGAACAAAAAGACGAACGGCATAATGAGTGCAGCCGGAATCCGCCTTGCCCTGGCCGCATTTCCAGATTTGAACGCTACGTCTGAACCACTCGTGAATACTTCCAGCATTGGGAGATAGATGGTCCCGGAGAGAGGGACCCCAAGTCCAACTTCTGGCTCCAAAGCGACCGGTGGAGGCGGCCAGACGGTATTCGTTGCAACCACGTCCCTGGCCCCAGTAAGACCAGGGTGCCATCTATAGCTGGGCAATAAAACGGAGGTAGATCGGATTTCTTCAAGAAGCTGCATCGACAAGACCGTTTCTTTAGGCTTGAGGATGTAAACAAGGTCGAAATCTGCCGCCCAGCGCACAGATTGGAGATTACGTGACTCCAACACAAACGCTTCCGCAATCTCATCAATACGAACCACATTTCCCCAGGGAATGATCGTGCTGATCCCTGCGGACGACTGTACAACGCCGTAGGAAGTAACCCATGTTGTGAGCGTCTCACGCCGACGCAGGTCTGGAAAAAGGCGGCGAACTTTGGAGCGGCTTCTTCCCAAAATCCTGCTGATATTTACCACCCCGATGACCAAATAAAGCCCCTGCAATGCGATGAATATGGGCGACATTTTCAGGAATGTTGCTATCATACCGGGACGCAGAATCGCTCCGCCGGAAGGGTTGGAGGATATTCCGACCATAAAGATAATAAACACTAAAACAGGAAAAAGAGTCGCTGGCGCGCCACCAATTATCGAAGCGAAAATCAACCGCCTCCACAAGCCCCTGAAAGGTTTTGCTATGGCAAGGTACTCGTCACGGGTGACTTCACTTACGGCTTGGATGGGTTTGTTGGTCATATTGAGTTTAAATGTTATACCAGACCTTGCGATCTGTAAGGTCGGCGGGCTTGTCGTTTGTTGGACTAATACTATATATTGACTTCTGCACGGAAATGTCGTACAATCTGGGCGCTACTCATCAACTACGTTGTATTTCGGTGTGTTGATAGCGGTAATCTACTCTCTGTTGTATCGACCTGTATAGGAGATGCGCCGAATGAAAAGAAGTCCGTTTGTCTTTCCCGTGGGTTGCGTATTCGCCCTCTTAACCTGGTTTGCCGCCTCCACCGGTCCGTGTACGGCTAAGCCCCTTACTTCAAGCATCAATCCAGGAGCCTGCTTCTTTACGGGCATGCCGGATTACGACCAGACGAATCCTAACTTTGCCGCTTATCTCACCCCGAAGGTCTTTAGCGGTGAGGGAACGAGCGCCATTGCAGATTCCTTTGGATCGGGTTCTTCCACAGTACTCAATCCTTTTTGCGAATCGTGGCTGCCCTACGGTCCAATTCCGGGCGACGCCAATGCACTCAGTTGGGGAGCTTGGTATACGGCGATCTGCGGACCCACTGCGGAATCGATGGCGCTAACAGCCGCCATTGCAAATAAATCGACAAGCACCACTTACAGTGGTTGGGTCAAGACCTTCTATGATTATGCATCACCGACCACACCAAACAGCGGACTGACCAACCAGGAAGGGCCGATCTTCCCATTCGTAACCGATCCGCGTCAGAACATGAAGCGCCCGGACATTCAAAAGGTCATCGATATGGCGATCGCTCAGGGTACAAATCCAGCCGGAGGCGGAGGAGAAGATTATATCGTATCGCTGGCATCCGATTTCTCTCCCACTGGCGTCGGCGCTAACGGGAATACGAACGATGTCAGCAATGCGACGTTCGAAAAGGACATAGAGGATGGAACGGTCGTCGTCATCGCCATCCACTACTACACCGCACATGTAACCCTGACAGGCACCGCGAATGGAGTCACCAACTACGCGGTCACTTTCACGAACAACCCCGGCGGCCATTGCCTGGCCATCAACGGATGCAACCCTGGTTCATCCACATCCAGCATGCCGGGCGCCCTGCTAATCTATAATCCAGTCTATGGAGCAAAACAGTGGATCAGCATCGTAAATATAGTCAACGGAAGCTCGACACACTTATTAGTTCCGATAAAGGTAGGAGGGCCGATAGTTCCCCTAAAAGTGGGTGGCCCAATCCTGCGGCCCCTCCCGGAAGTTACAAGGACGGTGACTCTGCCAAACTCCTGGACTTCCATCGGAATCTGGCCTGATACAACGACGCCCATCGACTCAGTTTGGGATATCACCGACGGTGAGGCCGTCACCTTCATCGACGAGTATCACACTCTGAACGTGCCATAAGGCTGCGCGCAGCAATTAACGCGTCTCGTCTGGTCGTGCTTTCCAACTAAGCACAACTATCAATGTGAATTGGTTATTTGTGTACGTTGCCATAAGAAAGGGCAGAAAATGCAACTAAGTTTCAGCCGAATCTCGGCCCTTACTTTCTGCGCAGTAAGTATAGGGACATTAACACTGTTTTCGGTAGATTCCGTCTCTGCGCAAGGTCCCGCACGAGGAGCATCGGTCGCCCACCCTACCGCATCGCAGGGAGTGCCTGTCTCATTTAGCACCTATATCGCACAAAATGGTCTCACACAGACATATCAAACCCTGACTGGGATCTTTCCGAAAACCACGACCGGCGCAGCCATCGCCAGAGTAGCAACCCTGGCGCCAAACGGATTAAAGCAGGACAACGTCCCGGCGGAACGTCAGCTTGCACTCGACCTGGCCGTATTGCGTAACAACGCCGATCAGGCGCTCACCGACCTGCAGACGGGCTTCAAAACCCTTCCTGAAAAATACTGGCCGCAGAGACAGTTTCTAATTCAGACGGCGTCACACTGGCCGGTCAGTCCCGGCACGCTGCAGGCCTTTCTCGAATCCGAGATCAGCCGAACCATAACGCGTAATCCCTCGGACCCGACGGACCTGTCCGGATACACTCCCGCCATCGCCATAGACTCTCTGTCCAATATCGTCGCCGACCCCGTCCAGTTGCACGACATCATCCTTCGGGACCTTCAAGCGCAACCCGACAAGGACGTACGGCGTACAGCGCTCGTGCGCTATGAGGCCATCGACGCAGTCCGAGCCGGCCAGATCGCCACCCAGTTGGGATTGGTCGTCAAATAGGGATCAGTACATCCACGGAACCAACCGCCAGGTCCGTTTCTTATACGCCGAGTATTCGTCTCCAAATTGGTCAATCAATAGCCTCTCTTCGCTGTTCATACGAGCGATGAGAGGCAGGACAATAACCGCGGTTAAGATTAACCCAGGAACCAGGCAGCAAAATACGAGAGCCCAGCCGAACGTGCAAACGACCAAACCCAGATACGATGGATGGCGAATAAAGCGATAAAGGCCGTCCGTCTTCAACGTATGGTTCGGCTGTATAGCCACAAGACCACTAAATCGACGCCCCAGAATAAAGACAGGCGCCATGCGCAAAACCCCGCCCGCCAATGTCACGATCACCCCAACCCACCTCACGGTTTCCCCACCCCAAACCCACACATTGTGTCTGTCCAGATACGCCGTCAGCCAGGGCAATATCAAGCCCACGCCAATAAGCGGCAGTAAAACCCACCGATTAGACTTGTCCTCACGAACGCC
>Ga0302303_10002633_pt1 | contig 10668 bp, 9 predicted proteins | sample III_Palsa_E2_1_FD_194542 | JGI IMG/M metagenome (GOLD analysis project Ga0302303, IMG submission 194542) | Peat permafrost microbial communities from Stordalen Mire near Abisko, Sweden - III_Palsa_E2_1 | ecosystem: Environmental > Terrestrial > Soil > Palsa > Peat permafrost | place: Sweden... | reverse complement strand
CAGTGCTGAACCAGGGCAGCCACCAAATCGCCCCATTTCTGATAATCCTTGGGCGGAGTCACATTCCCCTTCCACCAGAAAATAGTTTCGGGACCGCTTGCCAGCGCAGCCGGCATGAAGCCGATCTCCACAAAGGGACGCACATGGATGCTTGCGAGAAAATCATAGAGCTCGTCGATATACTGCCAGTTGTAGACAGGTTTGCCGTGACTGTCCTCACTGTAGACTCCCATGTCGTCGCACAGAAGCCCATGCATGCGGATGTACTCGAAGCCGCAAACTTGCTTGGTGTGCGCAAGATGCCGCTGCCAATCGGCCCGTAGGCCCTCATTCGCCCTGCCGGCTCCGACACACCGCTTGAATGTGGTGCTCATCGGTCCGGAGGTGGCCCGATAGTCAAGGCTTATTTGCCGCTCAACTGGAATAATTGACACAGGTTCCTCTCTCAATGCATATCTGCTTGTCTATGACGGGACTTCTGCAGTGGTACCTCTCACAACCAGCGTGCTAACTGGTAAACTGACCCTATACCGTTCCGGGCTCTCGTCGCGCATAAGCCGCAACAGAGCGCGCAAAGCCTCGCGCCCAATCTCCTCAACGTCAACTGCTATGGTTGTAAGCTCCGCGCCGTTTTCTCGCGACTGCGGCGTATTGTCCACGCCCACGATCGAAACGTCGCCTGGAATGCGTAAACCACTTTCCTTCGCTGCCTTCATCATGTCTAGAGCAAGACAATCATTCGCACAAAAAATGGCAGTTGGAGGTCTTTCATTGTTTATCAAGACTTTCAAAAGCGCCTCAGATTTCGGCACAATCCAGTCGCATGCGGGAACGATAAGCGACGGATCGTAGACACCACGCCTCGAGGTCCATTCAATGTACGCTTCAAGGCGCGCAACGGCCACGTCATCTGAGAAGAAACCGAACCTGCTCATCCCGCGCACAGGAAGCAAGTTTCCAACTGGGCCTGATATGTAGGCAATACGACGATGCCCTAACTCCCACAGGTGTCCCATCGCAAGATCTGTTGTCAACTCCTCGTCGGCATGAACAAATCCGCAGCATGGCGCTATGTGGCGCGACCGCGTCAGAAGAACAAGAGGCATGCCCGCAGCGGCAAGTTCCATTGGCCGCTTGTCATCGTGCGTATGCAGCAGCATACCATCGACGCGTCCGTCTAGAAACAGATCCGACTTCCCGATTTCCCGCAGCGCGCTGGGATAGCGCAACAGCGCATAGTTATCGAGATCGGCCTGGTGCATTACCCCGCGCCACATCCGTTCGAAGAACGGTTGTCCGTAAGCCACGCCCGGATCCATTGGATTCGTTATACAAACCCCGATGGTTGAGGAGGTTCGCCGGCGCAAACCGCGCGTCAATGAACTGGGCGTATAGCTCAGAGCGCTGACCGCGCGCTCGATGCGCTCCCCTGTTTCTGCCGAACAGACTTGCCTGCGACCGCTAACGTACAGTGATACCGTGGTCGTAGATACAGCAGCTTGAGCGGCGACCTCTTTAATTGTAGCTTTTCGAAAGTTGCGCAATATTTAGACGTCTCTCTCAGCTTGTGCTCTAATTACTAAACTGCATTTACTATAAATACAATGATTGTTATTCGCAATCTGGTTCTTGTTCACCTCATTGCGCTCGTTTCGGCGACACTGCAAAAACACATAGTGGTCTACAAAAGCTTATGCTTAAGGATCTTCTTTTCCGCGGCTAACGCTGCCCCGGCGTGATAAATAATGTTCTTCACTCTTAGGCTCAATATAACACACCTCCCGCAGAGTGTCAATAGATTTCTCCCCTGTATGTGACATCGCCACAGAGCGATTACGCAAATTTTCGGGCAAAAATCCGTTAATTTGCCATGAACTTGCCCGCGAGTACAGACACATGAGCAACTTAATGGACTCAAAGCTAGTGCGCAGACCCAAATCTGGCATCATCATGGATATAATATATCTATCAAGAACGCAGGTCGGCCTTTCGGCGTGTATAATATGTCATGAGCGACGGGGAAGATTTTATGGCGATTGAGCGTTCCGGCACCGTATGCCCGTTCTGTCACGAAGCGGACGGACAGATCAAGGCTGGCCATCACGAGGGCGTTCAGCGGTACAAATGCAAATTCTGTAAGCGCCGCTATCTGCAGGAAATGAAACCGCGAGGCGTAGCGGTCGAGTTGCGACAGCAGGCTCTAGATCTGCACGCCTCCGGCCTATCGATGCGCGAGGTCGCGCGGCGGCTGGACCTCAAGCCGCGGAGCGTGGTCAACTGGGTCCACGCCGCGAAGGCCAACTATTCTGAAGTAGTCGCCGATCCGCCCGCCGCGATCGGCGAGAAAATCGCACCCATTCGACGCGCAACGATTCACGATGTTGTTGAGCTCTCTCGAGTCTCCGCATCGACCGTCTCCAACTATCTGAACCAAAAGGGAAGGATGAGCGAAACGACGCGTGAACGGATACGCACCGCGATAAGCGAGCTCCGCTTCACGCCGAACAGTCTCGCTAAAGCCATACGCGAACGCAGGTCGTACATTCTCGGGGTTGTCACGTTCGGACTGGGCGACCTGGGAGACTATCGCCGGCAATCTATTGTTACGGACCTGCTTGGCGGCATCAATCGGGGAGCCGAAGCGCGCGGATATAATGTCTTGCTCTTCACCACATTGCCGAAAGACAGAAGCGCCTCTTCCGGAGTGCAATTCCTGGACGGTAAAGTCGACGGCCTGATATGGGTCGGCCCTGAGACCGGCGAGCACCGACACGCCTACGCGGCCCAGGCGGGACTGCCGGTCATGGCCCTGCTCGCGCGTCAAGATTCGCCGGGAATCGGATACGTAGATGTTGACAACACCGGCGCCATTCAGCAGGTTGTGGCGCTTCTGGTTCGGGAAGGCCATCGCCGGATCGCCTATGCAGGACCAGTATATAACCAGGGGTTCCTGGATCGCTTCCAGGGCTATCGTCTGGGTCTGGAAGCGGCCGGGATTCCGTGGGATCGCACACTGGTTGCGACAAACAAAGCCATCGCACAATCTTGGATCCCTGCCGGAATTACAAGAGAGTACGAAGTCACGATCGATCGGTGGCTGGCGTCGCCCGATCCGCCGACCGCAATAGTGCTTACGACGGACGACTGGGGCGATTGGGCCATCGAATATTTGAGAAGGCGCGGAAGGAAGGTTCCGGACGACATTGCAGTGACGGGATTTGATAACATCGCTCACCGCTGGAATAGGGACAGTAACCTCACCTCAGTAGCGCAGGATTTCCCTGAAATGGGCCGACTGGGCGTTCACGGCCTCATTGACATGATCGAAGGGGCGCCGTTTGAGAACTATCGCACCTTGCTGCCGGGCAAACTAATCGTGCGGGCCTCGTCCGGTAAACCGCAATAGTCTCAGAAAAATAACTGATTGACAACAGAAACAACCTGTGTTATTATTAATTGTCTAACCGGTTAGACGAACCGGTTAGATGGAACACATAGCAAAACAATGACAACAATCCGCGACATTGCTAAAGCAAGTGGAGTTTCCGTAGCGACAGTGAGCTACGTTTTAAACGACGGTCCACGTAAGGTTAACCCGGAGACGAGAGACCGGGTGCGTAAGCAAATGGACAAACTGGGATATCAGCCTAACGCCATCGCTCGCAGCCTGTATACCGGCCGGACTAATACTATTGGAGTGGTCCTTTACACGTACGGCAGTACCAACCCGGTAGCGTCGCCGTACTTTGGACTGGTTCTTGGCGGCATCCTGGAAAGCGCGTCGCTCCTGCGCAAAAGCACGATGCTTATGCTGGAACCAATCACCGAGGAGTCGACGCACCACATAAGCATGTACTGCGACGGTCGAAGCGACGGGCTTCTGTTTATCGCTCCGCCCGAAACGTTTAAGATAGTTAAAGCCATGGTTGGAAGGAGGGTTCCTTATATCCTGGTTAACGACAGTTACCCGGACCCGAATGTTGCAACGATTGATATTGACAACACAAAGGCTGCAAGGAAGATGATGCAATATCTGATTGACAAGGGACATCGGCGTATTGCATTTATGAACGGAGACAATCGCCTTGACAGTGCAGCGAGCCGTGACGCGGGTTACACACACGCTCTCCATGATGCGGGTTTGACTTATGATCCCGCCCTGGACATAAAAGGGCAGTATCTTGAAAGATCGGGTTACGACCGCGCCCTGTCTCTCTACAAACTCCCGCAATCCGAGCGCCCCACGGCCATCTTTTGCGGCAGCGACCAGATCGCCCTGGGCGCCCTGCGCGCAGCGCGTGAGTTGAATCTGCGTGTTCCCCAGGATATCTCGATCGCAGGCTTCGACGACATTCCAAACGCCGCGGAATCCAATCCGCCCCTAACTACAGTACACCAGCCCCTGTACCGCATGGGACAGGAAGCCGTCAAAATGCTGTTCAAGCGGGTAGACGGCGCAGACCTTGAGAAATGCGAATTAGAGATCGAAATTATTGAGCGAGGTTCCGTCGGGAACCCACCTTATGTGTAGTTATTTTGTACTATAGGAGAAGAGCAATGAAACGAAAAGGGTTTACGCTTATAGAATTGCTAGTTGTGATAGCCATTATAGCCATACTAGCAGCCATTCTGTTCCCGGTCTTTGCCAAGGTGCGTGAGAAGGCGCGCCAAACCTCGTGCGCCAGTAACATGAAGCAGCTCGGCCTCGGCTTTATGCAGTACGTTGAGGACAACAACGAGGTGTTTCCGAACAGCATCAACTACGGCAGCGGTTGGGCCGGACATATCTATCCGTACGTAAAGTCCACCGGAGTGTTCGCCTGCCCGGACGACAGCGATCCGCGCACCGGCACCGGCGGAAACGGCCAGCCGTTTAATGCGGCGATCGATCACCCGGTCTCCTACGTGTGGAACAGTTACATCGCTGCTAACGGCCCGGTCGGTTCCACTGCCTATGGGCAGTATCCTCCCGGTTTCCAGCTTGCCATGGCGAGGCAGCCTTCGTCCACAGTCCTTCTTTACGAAGGCGATGCAGGCGCCAACGGCAGCGGGGCCAAGGAGGCAGCGAACAACTGGTTCAATCCCGCCGATGGCGGCTTAGATATGAATAGCTTATCGTCGTACGGCAATTTGGCGGACTATCAGACGCCAATTGAGACTGCGCGCCACATGCCTGGCTCCGCGGTCGGCGCGGGTACCGGCCCAGCCAACCTCAATTCCTCAACCGCTTCGCTCGGGGTGGCTCAGGGCTTCGTCGATGGACGGAACAACTACGTATTCGGAGATGGGCACGTCAAGTTCGTCGATTGGGCCCAAGTTTCGACCCCGGACAAAGTGCTCACTAACGGAGCCAATCCGATAAGCCCGAGAAACTTAGGCAATGGGAATCCGTTTGTCGTAACGTTCTTCCCGTTCTAGGGAAGGCAGAGTAAGCTGGCGCTTGCATTCGCTCCGCCAGCCCGCAAAAGTCAGTAAGGCTAGCATATGCAACAAGTTCAAAAAACAGGCACAGGGCTTCTGCTCACTCTAAGCGTGCTCACACTGATGACTCAGGGATGCGGCGCCTTGGCCCACAAGCACCACTATACGATGACCGCCGCGCAGAAGGAGAAGGCGATTGCCTCAATCGAAGGCAATTCCAACATACCGCCTGACCAGAAGGCGTCGATCCTTGCGAAGATTCGAGCGTACTAGCCTGTGCTAGTAGGACAGAATAATTAACGTCCATATACATGGAAAGGACAATTTTCGATGAAAAGATATAATGGATTTACTCTTATTGAGTTGCTCGTCGTTATAGCGATTATAGCGATCCTCGCTGCCATACTCTTCCCGGTCTTTGCCGGGGTGCGTGAGAAGGCCCGGCAGATTTCCTGCGCAAGCAACATGAAGCAGATGGGCCTTGGGATCGCGCAGTACACCCAAGACTACGATGAACTCTACCCGGACGACGGCTACAGTAACAGCGCTGGCAACGGCGTCGCCTGGGAAACGCAGATCGCCCCGTATATAAAGAGCAACGGTTTGTTCGTTTGCCCGTCAAACGAGAGCGAAAACGTTATGTATGGCGGGGCGCAAATCCCAGGCAGTTCTGACTACGCCAGCAATACCTGGGCCGTGAACAACAACTTTGGCGCCGCTGGAAGCGTTCTCCAGCTCGGGGATGGCGCATTTAGCGCTTGGGGAGCTACGGGCGTTTCGCTGACGATGTTCACCGAACCCTCCTCAACTATTGCTCTCGTCGAAAACCCAGGAGAGGACTCCCTGGCAGACCTCGGAACTTGCCCGACCTTTGCATGGCAAGGAGGTTGGGATATGGTTAACTTTAACATCAACGATCCAACCTCTGGATCCGAATGCGGCCCATATGGAGGACACACCGGCCTTGGCAACTATCTGTTTGCCGACGGACATGTGAAAGCTATGACGCCGTTCCAGACGACCGACGCGTCCGGTGGTGGATCCGGGCAAGTCAACATGTGGTCCCGAGATCAAACAGACTTCAATGCGACTGATGGCGCAGCCGTAAAGACGGCTCTCGCGGCAGCCGTCACAACCTGGGAATAAATTCCGAACCAGATCCGTAGTTGGATACTTGGGCCTGCTCAAAACCACTTCATGTGGCAAGAGCAGGCTCCTTTTACGTGTCTTGGTCTTGACAAATCCTCTCTTCTATATCACACTACAGTATCATGAGCCAAAATGATCCCGACGACATCCTGAATATTCTCTCGCGTGATGCACGCACGTCTCCCGATACGATTGCTACCCTTACGGGGAGAAGCGTCGATGACGTTGTGGCAGCTATACGGGAATACGAGCGGCTTGGCGTCATAAAGCTTTATAAAACCGTTGTTGACTGGGAAAAGGCCGGGAAGAACAAAGTGTTCGCCTTTATCGATGTCAAGGTTATGCCGGTGCGTGGAATCGGGTTCGACGGAGTTGCGGAGCGCATTTACCGATACCCGGAAGTGCACAGCATCTGGCTCGTTTCCGGCAGCAGTGATTTACGCGTTAAGGTGGAAGGCAGCGATATGCGGGATATCGGCCGCTTCGTCGCCGAAAAGCTATCGACTATTGAAGGGGTCACCGGAACGGACACCCACATCGTTATGCGCCGCTACAAAGAAGACCAGATCATTTACGCAGACGCAGAAGATGACGCACGCCTCGCAATTACGCCCTAACCCACCGTACACTCCGCAGCCACGGATTACGGGAACCCCGGATCCGCTGGAGACGCTCATCGGACCGGTTAACAACCAGGAAGAACGCGTCAGCGGCACAACACACCGCACCCAATAACAGCCATGAGCAATGAAGCCCTGCCACAACTTTCTAAGATAGTCCGTGAGATTCCGCCTTCCGGCATACGCAAGTTTTTCGATGTCGCGGCACAAATGCCCAACGCCATTTCTCTGGGTGTGGGCGAGCCGGATTTCGTCACGCCGTGGTCCATTTGCGAGGCAGCATACCTGTCTCTGAAGGCCGGGAAAACCTCCTACACGAGCACGTATGGTCTTATCGAGCTGCGCAAAGCCATTTCAGGGCATCTTCACGACCTTTACGGCGTTAGCTACCGTCCTGACGACGAAGTCCTGGTGACTGTTGGGGTGTCCGAAGGCATGGACCTTGCCATGCGGGCTATTCTCGATCCTGGGGATGAAGTGATCGTTCCGGAGCCGTGCTATGTTTCCTACCGTGCCTGCGTATTGCTTGCGGGCGGTGTGCCTGTGGGACTGCGTACGCAGGCGAGCGACGGGTTCCGTATTTCCGTGCCTCAGCTTGAAGCTCTGGTCACTCCCCGTACGAAAGCCATCCTCCTGGGATATCCGAGCAATCCGACCGGTGCGACCATGCCTAAAGAGGCCCTCCAGGAGATTGTCGATTTCGCGAAGCTGCGCAACCTCTACTTGATCAGCGATGAGATTTACGATCGGCTGAATTACGAAGGGCCGCATACCTGTGTCGCTTCGCTTAAGGGAGCCCGTGAGCGCACCATCCTGCTCAACGGCTTTTCAAAGGCCTACGCGATGACGGGATGGAGGATCGGGTACGCCTGCGCTCCAGAACCCATCCTTTCGGCCATGAACAAGATCCACAACTATACCATGCTTTGTGCCCCGATTACGGGTCAGATTGCGGCTCTGGAAGCTCTGAAGAGCGGTGAGCCTTACGTACAGTCGATGGTGGCGGAATACAATGGGCGGCGGCGCCTGATCGTTGCCGGGCTGAACAATATCGGACTCACCTGCCATGTCCCGCAGGGAGCGTTCTATGCCTTCCCCAGTATCGTAAAGACGGGACTTAAGGCTGAAGAGTTTGCGGAAAGGCTCCTGTTCGAAGAGGAAGTCGCCGTCGTCCCCGGAACCGCGTTCGGCTCAGGCGGCGAAGGGCACATCCGCTGCTCGTATGCCACCAGTCTTGAGAAAATTCAAACCGCGCTGGATCGTATTAAGCGGTTCGTGGATAAGGTCTCGCCAAGCGTCCACGAACCTGAAGAATCGGCAGTAGCTCAAGCACGTCGATAAAACGTATTCCGTAAGGTTTTGAGGCCATGGCTGCTATAGGGCTTGTTGGGCCGGGGACATAGGGCTAGCAACCATGGCACACAGTTATTTGATCAGCCACTGCTGATTGGTACCGCCGTTTGCCGACCACTGATCGAGTTGTATCCCTTCCGTGGTTGAGAAGCCTGGGTCGTCGAGGACTTTGCTGCTCTTGTCGTTCGTGAGGGTGTAATACCCACTGCCTGCGGAAGCCACCTTCCACTTCTGATTGGTTCCTCCGGTGGAGGCAGACTGATCGATCAATCCCCCATTGGCCGTGCTTGACTTGACAACTTCCATCAACAGATTACTATGAACGCTCGTCAGGGTTACGATATTGCTACCCTGGTTAATTAAGACCCACTGCTGGTTGTTGTCACCATTCGCCGGCCACTGATCGACGATGGTCCCATTTTTGGTTTCGTTACCGAAATCGTCGCACAGGAATCCGCTGGAACGGCAGGCGATCGTGTATGTGCCGTTTGGTATCAGATAGTTGCCGGTTGCCGTAATTGTGAGGGGGAAAGCCAGAACATGATTCAGACTTCCGCTGGTCCCGATGATCGTTATCGTACTCGTCCCAACGGTGGCAATATTGCTGGCGGTAAGGGTAAGAACGCTAGTTTTCGCCGTTGATGTCGGGCTAAATGATGCCGTGACGCCCGAAGGGAGGCCGCTAGCCGAAAGAGCAACGCTGCCGGTAAAGCTATTCAGGTCGGTTATGGTAATCGTGGTTGTCTTGTGCGCGGCCTGAGCGATGGAAAGACTGGTCGGGTTCGCTGAGAGTGAAAAGTCCCCGCCGGCATTGATAGGGAGTTCGCCGTAGACGCACACCTGCTCAGAGTCCGTGCCAACGTACACTTTGCCGTTTGCCACGGTAGGAGCGACAAACTTCGCGAAATTGCCGAAATCGTCTCTGGCAGTATCCTGTTTGCTGTTCCATAGCGGGGTTGAAACGTTCGTCGCATTGAACGCATAAAGAGTCCCGGGAACAGTTGTGTGATCGGGATCGCCGTTGGGGATATCAGCCCAGACAATCCCTGTGTTGGCGACTGAGGCGTTCGAAGACACGGACAGTCCGATACACGCCGTGCCGGTCGAGGAAGAGAACGAACTCGCAGAACTGGGAGTCGTTGTGAAAAGCCCTGTGGAAGCGTTGTAGGGATATGCCTTCAGGGTGTCGTTCTCTGCCCAGACATACAGTGAAGGAGACGAGCTGTTCCAGAAAATCGGCGAACCCCACAGGCCGCTGTCCGCCTGCCACTCCTGAACCACGTTATCGCCGTTCACGTTAAGCTGCCCCATGTTGGCGGTGTTCACTACGTACAGGAGACCCTGTTTGCCTCCGCCGACAAGGTCCGTAGTTCCGGGGATACCGATGGGACCTCCGGAACCGAGGTCCGTATCGTTGGCATTGAGAGTATCGTAGTCGTCGGCTTTGAAGTAGTCGAGTTCAGAAAGTGTGCTGCCGGAGAGGCCCAGCTTAATGAACGACTCCCCGAAATCATCTGTACTGTTTTCTTCGGACTGCGTACTGTTGCCCGTCATTGCGTAGATGTACCCGGCAGCGTCGGCAACCAGACCGTTGCCGCCCATCCAGATTGCTCCGCGGCCGCCGTTTGGGGTGACGTTAAAGACGGCAAGCTGCTGCAGGGTCGATTCGGAGTAGGCCAGAACCCAGCCATGATATGGGTCGTAGTCTTCGTGGGAGGCGAACGCCAGGTAGAGGACGCCGTTGACGAGTGTGACGCCGGCACGCTGATTTTCCTGACTTGCGACGAAGGGGATTACTCCATTGACGCTTGCATCGCCGGTTCCATTTACCTGTGCGGAAATTAGCACTGGGCTCCCGGGCTGCTCGGCGCCTGTGGTGAGGTTAAGGGCGTGAAGCCGGAAAATCTGGACGCTGTTCTCATAGGTCTTCGCTACAACATAGATCGTGTTTGTAGTGGGATCGATGACCGGAGTACTGATTATTCCGACCTCGACAAGGATGTTCTGCGTATTGATAACAGTGCTTGGCACGGGAGTACCCAGAGATGTCTGCCAGTACTGTGTTCCGGCGTCCGCATCGAAAGCATAGACGCTGTCATGTGCAGTCGCTACGTACAATACGTTA
>Ga0302303_10002626_pt1 | contig 10684 bp, 10 predicted proteins | sample III_Palsa_E2_1_FD_194542 | JGI IMG/M metagenome (GOLD analysis project Ga0302303, IMG submission 194542) | Peat permafrost microbial communities from Stordalen Mire near Abisko, Sweden - III_Palsa_E2_1 | ecosystem: Environmental > Terrestrial > Soil > Palsa > Peat permafrost | place: Sweden... | reverse complement strand
GCTTGATCTGCGGAGTGCGGACCTGTATCATCCTGTCTTTCGGCAAGGCATGCAACAGCGCATGCAGCACTTCGTTACGGTCTTTCCAGCTGCTGTCCATGATCCGGCCAGGGCCATTGTTACCGGGGTCACCGAAATAATCGGTATAGAAATTTTCACCCCATATACCGATAAAGCCTTCTTGTAATACGGCGATGATATCCGCATGTTTCTTCAGTAGCGGCGCCAGCTGAGCGATATGTTGCAGCACAATGGCCTTGGGCGCATCGCCGTAGGGAGGGCAGATCTTGTAGACATCAGGGCAGTCGCCGGTGTGGGTTTGATTGACATAGCAGAAGCGAAGGATAACTTTCAATCCTGCCTCCCGGATGACATCGAGGTCGTGATCGACAAGGTCCAGGAAGTCGGGGCTGAGGGGCCGCTGACGGAATGTATCCAGCGTGTATTCCCGCATCAGCAGGGTAGACCTGATCGCATAGCGGGCCTTGCCCTGGATCTGCGGACCGGTGAACATCCGCCTGAGATGAGCCGTCTCTAACGGGAATGGATGGCTGGCGCTGGTCCCTATCGGGAGATAGAAGCCCCTTTCAGGATTCGGAAAGTCTTCATGGCTCGGCTTGTAGGTGACGCTGATTTCCTGGGCCGCGGCGCCCCTGACCATCAAAAGCATCCCCAAAAAGAGACAGACGATCCGCCTGGTTGCAAGTTGGCGTTTCTCATACATAGCTATGAATATAATCAATTCCGCGCACCGACAACAGGCAAACGATTGCATCAAAAGGGTGGCCGCCGGCACACGGTTGCCGGCGGGGCGGCGCTACTCGGTGCGCGCCGCCAGCCAATTCGGTCAATGCCCTGATTTTCCGGGTAAATACCGGCACCCCCCCATTAAACATTTTAATCCCATCCGTATCTTACCTACACAAATACATGTTAATATGAAGTTACTTCTATTACCCGCCCTCCTGCTATTAGGCTGGGCAGCCAGTGCGCAAACCACCGGCAATAACAACAGCTCTGATACTACTCATCATCATATGATGCACCATCGCTGGGGCAACGGCATGGGCGGCGACAGCCTGGCCAAAAGAGATGGCTTTCACCATGGCGGATTCGGCGGTCCCGGCAGTTTCCATGGCGGCCGCGACGGTCAGCAAGGCTGGGCCTATCATCGTCCCGGTCAGGGCCAATGGGGACAGGGCCGGTTCGGCCACGGCGGTCATCACGGTCTCGGTCGCGGACATTTCGGTCGCGGCGGTCATGGAGGCTGGGGCGACAGGGGAATCGCAGTTCACTATACCCCCGAACAGCGTAAGCAGGTGATGACCATTAATAAGGACTACAAACAAAAGTCCGAAGACCTCTTCAAACAGGATAACATCACCCTCAAACAATATAAGGCAGGGTTGATTGCCTTGCAAAAGGAGAAAAAGACCAAACTCCAGGCTCTGCTGACACCTCAGCAGCAGGATGAAATAGCCGCCCGGCGCAAAAAGAGGGCCGAAGATGCCCAGGTCATGGAAGTCGCCCGTCTCGAACGACTGAAATTACACCTTAACCTGACCGACGACCAGGTAGCAAAAATCAAGGCCGGCCAGGAAAATCTTCACAGTCAGGTCAAAGCCATTCACGAGAATGATAACCTGCTGCCTCAGGAGAAGAGAGACCAGATGAAGGCCATACTGGCTAAACGTAACGATACCTATAAGGCAGTGCTCACCCCTGACCAGTATACCCAATTCGAAAAAATGCATCATCGCGGCGGACCCGGCGGCCCAATGGGTCATCGGCAAGGTTATGGCGATAATAATCGCCCCGGTTTTGAGGAGAACGGAATATAATTTTCTTTCAGTGTCAGTGTCATACTTACGAGGCCGGTCCGAAAGGGCCGGCCTCTTTTTTGCCCCGTCTGGCCATCACCCTAATCTCCAATCAGCTCCATTTTCCGCCGGATAAACTCCTGCTCCGATACCAGCGCAGTCTGCCCCAATGCCCTGGTGAAAAATTCTCTCGATCGGCCGGGATGGCCTTCCAGCAGGTATAACTTCCCCAGCGTGGCATTCAGCAAATAATATTGATTCATGGCCGGCGTCTGCAACAGCTGGTGCAGGATAGCGAGGGCCGTCGTCCTTTCGCCTGCATAGAACAAGGCAATGGCATAACTCAGCTGCACGAAGGGGTTAGGGCCCCACTCCAACAGCCGCTCATACAGCCTGCTGATCAATCGCCATTCTGTCAAAAGCCAACTCTTGGCCGTACAATGCACCCAGGCGATCGCGGCCTCATAATGATAGGTAGTAACACCATCGGTATCCGCCCCGGCGCCCGGTTGGGCGCCTGCAGTTCCGCCCCGGATAGCGCCATCGCGCGGGATGCCACGTCCGAGACCATGGACGCCACCTCCTTTAAAAGTGCTTCCGCCTACGGGCGACATCCCTTCTACCTCTAATCCCCCTGCCCGGCGGAGGAAATCACAACCCATCATGATCAGTGGCTTCGACCATAATTCCCGGTTCTGATCCTCGAGGTCCAGCAACTCGCCCCTGGGGCCGAACCGGGCGCCGAACCTGGCCGCATTGAACAGCATCAACGCATGCAAGGCCGCTGTGGCCCTGCCACCCAGCCCATTATCCATCAGCGCTTTGTTCAGTATCAACGCTTCACCGCAGAGTTCTTCATGCAGGACCGCATCTCCCGAAGCAGGCTTGTATCCTTCATTATAGATGAGGTAAATGATCTTATGTACGATCGGCAGCCGATGTACAAGTCCGGCAGCGTGAGGTTCCACCAAAAATATTTTTTCCTCCCTGATCTTCTTCCTTGCGCGCGACAACAGCTTATCGATCCCATCCACCGTCATTCCCAACGCCCTGGCAATAGCCTCCACCTTCAGATTGATCACGTATTTAAGTGTGATTACAACCTGCACCTTGGGCGAAAGATCGGGATGTGCGCAGGCAAACAGCAACCTCAATTGCTCATCATCTACCACCTGCTCCTGCAGCGGCACTTCCTCCATCGACAATAGCGCCTCTCCCATAAGGGACTCCGCAACCACACTCCGGGTATCGGCCTGCCCGGCATCAGCCACGACCCACATCTTCTTATCCGCCTTCAGCCGGTTGATAGCCCGGTTCCGGATGACGACATAGATCCATCCCGGCGGATTATTAGGGATGCCGTCCCTCGCCCATTCAGTCAACGCGACCGCAAAGGCATCCTGCACCAGGTCCTCCGCTGTCTCCAACCCCAGGTCCGGATATCGGCTAAGGATGTTGGCGACCATCTTGCCATAATGGCTGCGATATAGTCGTCCGACCGCCTGTTCGACCAGGCAGTTCGTCCCGGCCCTAACAGTCTCTCCCCGCGCGGCACCCGCCCCGGCCCCATTACTTGCCCCTATTTTATAGTCAGTTTTATTCATTGCCGAAAAGAATGATCGGCCTCACCTCCATGCCCAGGCGGCCGGCTAACACAAGTGGACAGGTCTGAGCGATCGAAGCCGCCTGTTCAAGATTTTCCGCATAAATCAAAAAATATCCGCTGATCGCCTCCTTTGCCTCGATAAAAGGTCCGTCGGAAACGATATTGTCTTTGCTGATCACTTTCCCGCGGTGCTGCAAAGGCTCGGAACTGATATAATTCCCTGTCTGGGCCAGCGATTCCACCCAACCGCCCATGATCTGGATACATCGGTCGAACTCTTCCTGGGTCATCTTCGCTCTCTGCTCGGCATCCTCCCGTATAAGTAATAAAAATTTTTCCATAATGTAACCTTTGTTCTTTATAAAGATAGCATTTACCGGGCAGCCTTATACCGCCTCCAATCCCTCCACCGCCGCCAGGCAAATAGCAGCAGCGCGCCCACGCAGGCCACGATCAGTAGTATCCGCAGATACCTGGCCGTCGCAAAAGGAATGCCGATGCCCGTCGCCGCCGAAAGATACAGCGCCAGGCATACCGGACATTTGGGCACCAGCAGCAACAGCACTCCCGGTAATACCCCGCCCGCCGTTTTCTTACAGCAGGTCCCGGCTTTCATGATGAAACACCTCCTTTGAGAGAATTCCCGGTCCCGCAGCAGCAGTCAGTCCCCCCGCCGGTCGCTGCAGCCCCAGCTCCTGGCCCCCCGGCCGCCACCGTATCCTTATATCTATCATGATGTCGCACCCACTCTCCCAGATCATATACCGGCCCATCCGGCCCACGCTCCTTTAAATCATAGCATAAAGACGCAACCAACTGCTCGGATTCCGCCCCATACCCGGAATAGGTATAATACACTTCCCCATCTTCATCTTTTTCGAACAGGCTTAGCCCGGGCATCTCGTCGATGGTCAATTTCAACGGCCGGTAATTGTACATGACAGGTCCCTTCGCGAGATCATCCTTGTTAAAGGAGACGTCAAAATCGAAATTGAAATCACTCCCCAGCGACGACACCCAGTTGAAAGCCCACCCCATCCGCCGTTTGAAAGCCTCGATCTTCGCCAGCGGCGTCCGCGACACCGCGACGAAGGCATATCCGTGATGTGCCAGGTGCATCAGCATGCCCAAAGTAGCGTCGGCGCCGAAGGAACAGCCAGGGCATCCTTCTACCCAATCGGGCCCAAACATAAAATGTTGCAGAATAAGTTTCCGTTGTGATCCGAAAAGATCCGCCAGGCCTATCTTCCCTTGCTGTCCTTCGAAAACATAAGGCTTCTGCATGCTTACCCGCGGCAAACCGCGCCGCTCGTCATTCACCTTGTCCGTCAACCGCGTCAGCTCCCGCTCCTTCGCCAATAGCCGCAACCGCGCAGCCAGCCAGACTTCGCGGGAGACAACCGGGCTCTTCTGCGGCATAGTCATCGTTTTTTCCATATAAATGAGATTTGTTGTCACTGTTGAGACAACCCCAGGGGCCAAATCCGGACAGATTATCCGGTTTAATTTGTCTACCTTCGTACATTAACTCATTACTGTTGTAAAACAGCAAATTGTCCACATGACAGCTAAAAAACGCACGTCCGCGCGACCGTCCAATAGCGCACCCGGCCACGGCAAACGCCACACAAAAGGCTCAGCCTCAGGCCCTAACAATTCCGAGAAAGGCCCCGCCAGCTCCGGCACCTCTGCCAACTCCGGAAAACGTCCCGGCGGCACCGACGCCCCAGGAAAACGCCCGGGCGGCTCCGGAAAACGTTCCGGCGGCTCAGCCGGCTCCAACGCCCCAGCCAATTCCGGGAAATCCCCCGCCTCCCCCGCGAAAGGCGGCCTCGGCCCACGCAAAACCGATAATTTCAATAAATTCTATAATAAAAAGCGCAACAGCGCCATCAAAGAAGCCTTCCGCCAGGAGAAAAAAGCGGCTAAAAAAGAGCGTAAAGCTGCCATCGAACAGCATTTCGAACAACGCCGCCAGGCCCGCGGCCATCAACCCGCACATCCAACCGGCAAAGGCCCCTTCCGCCCGGATGCCGTCTCGCCATCGAAAGGCCCCTTGCGCCCGGATACCGACGCGTCGTCCAAACGCCCCTTCCGCCCGGATGCCAAAGGCCCCAATCCGACGGGAGACTCCCGCTCAGCTAAAGGCCTCACTCCCGGAGTATCCCCGGTTCCCGACACCCCCGGCGCGCGCCGCCCGAAAGGTACCCCCCATCCAGCCACCGTTTCTCCCAAAGCCCTCGCTCCCTCAGGCGCCAAAGCCACGGGCGAAAACGCCGATCAGCTTCCGTTGAACAAATACATCGCCCACGGCGGCATCTGCAGCCGCCGCGATGCAGCCGAGCTCATCCGGCAAGGAAAGGTGACCGTCAACGGCCAACCGGTGACAGAGCCGGGCACCAAAGTGTCGCCCACCGACCTCGTCAAAGTGGCCGGAAAAAAAGTAACAATCTCTAAAAACTTCGTCTATATACTGTTGAACAAGCCTAAGGATTACATCACCACCACCGAAGATCCGCAGGGCCGCAGGACCGTGCTGGACCTGATCCGCCAGGCCACGACCGAAAGGGTCTTCCCCGTCGGCCGGCTCGATCGTAACACCTCTGGTGTGCTGCTGCTGACGAACGACGGCGACCTGTCGCAAAAGCTCGCCCATCCCAGTCATCAGATCAAAAAGATCTATCACGTCACCCTCGACAAAGCATTGACCAGGGCGGACTTCGACGCCATCGCCGGCGATAAGATCGTCCTGGAGGATGGCCCCGCACACGTGGACGTCATGGCCTATGCCGACCCGAAAGACAAGACGCAGATCGGGCTGGAGATCCATAGCGGCCGCAATCGTATCGTCCGCCGCATCTTCGAACACCTGGGATATGACGTCAGAGGGCTCGACCGTGTAATGTATGCCGGCCTGACGAAGAAGAACGTACAGCGTGGCCATTGGCGCCTGCTATCGGAGAAAGAAGTCCGCATTTTAAAATACCTGAACTCTTCTATTAAAGGTTCTGCCGCCCGCGCCAAAGACCTCACCGCCGGCCCGGCTGCTCCACCGCCGCCCGCAAAAGCCGCCGTGAAACCGCGCATGCCCGAGGCCGACCAGGCCGCCGCGAAAGCACCCTCGAATGCGCGCAAGCCGGTCGCAGCAGGCTCCCATCCCGCGACCAAACGCCCCGCCCGCGACGGCGCCCCCCCGAAAGCCCGCACTCCGCGCCCACCCTACAAAGGCGGCGCTCCCCGTCCGTTTCAACGAAAAAAAGAAGGATAACCCCGCGCCATCATGATCAAGCCCGACATATTATTCGAGAACGACGCCTTCATCGCCCTCAACAAACCCGCCGGTTTCCTCAGCATCCCTGACCGTGAAGGAAAAGATCCTTCCCTCAAAAGCCTGCTGAAAGAAAAATACGGTAACATCTTCACCGTCCACCGCCTCGATCGCGATACCAGCGGTGTCATCATCTTCGCCAAAGACGAAGCCACCCATAAATACTTCTCCAGGATTTTCGAAGAACGCACCGTTGAAAAGATCTATCAGGGCATCGTCCAGGGTACGCCGCCTGAACAAAAAGGCAGCATCGACCTCCCGATATCCGAACATCCCGCCAAACCCGGCCTCATGACCATCCATCGTCACGGCAAAGCATCTCTTACCGACTACGAAGTCATCGAGACCACCGGCCCTTACTCTCTCTTACAGTTTAACCTGCATACCGGCCGCACCCACCAGATCCGCGTGCACATGCAGGCCCTCGGCCATCCCATTGCCTGCGATGAATTGTACGGCGACGGCAAGCCCATCTTACTGTCCTCTATAAAACGTAACTATAAATTGTCGAAGACGGAAGAAAACGAGCGGCCTATTCTCTCCCGCCTCGCCCTTCACGCGCATTTGCTACATTTCCAGGACAGCAATGGCAGCTTCCATACCATCGAAGCACCCCTGCCCAAGGACATGCGCGCCCTTTTGCAGCAGCTGAGAAAATGGAAGACCTCATAAGGAAATGAAAAGCCTGATAATGAAAGATGTTCACAATGAGTAACTTTACCTTGTGAATATTAATCTTTCTAACATATTATTTGTACTGATTATTTTCCAGTTGCTGTTTCTCAGTTTCTTTCTATTCACCCAGGAAAAAAGAAAGCGATCCGGCAATATTTTATTAGGTCTGTTTTTTTTATCTATCTCACTCAATCTGCTGGATGTATTCTTATTAATGACAGGAGCGTATTTCTCAACTCCATGGCTGGCCGGTTGGGGCAGTTGCCTGCCGCTGACCTTCGGGCCATTTATCTATTTTTATACAAAGTCTGTATTAAATAAAGACTTTGCAGTTAATTTCAATAGCTGGAAACATTTCTTGCTCTTTATTATTCTTTTTTCGGCGACTGAAATCTATTTTCTTATCCAGCCACATAACATTCAGGAAAAGATTTTGTTGAATGTGCTACGGCATCATATTCCGGGTTCGGTTTCTATCGTTTCTACTTTAATATTTATTCAGTTCTTATCGTACATATTCGCTTCATTAAGGTTAGTCTCCTCTCATCAAAAAGCGGCAAATCAGCATTTTTCCAATAAGAAGCAAGTGGATGTCTCCTGGCTTTCTTCTACAATAATATTTTTTTTATTGATTATCATCGCAACAATGGCAAATGGCTTACTTGCGCAAACTCCTTTGGCCACCTATTACATGGTTGGCTTGAATATCATTATTCTTGCGATGCTCATTTTTATAATGACAGTATTCCTCAAAGCCCTTCAACAACCATATTTTTTTTCATTTTCGGAAGAACATGTTTCCATTGAAGGATCCCCGCCCTCACCGCAAACAATCATAATAGATTCAGAACAAATTAAAAAAGAAGAAATAGCCAATACAGTTTCGGACTATATGAAAACCCAAAAGCCCTTTTTGGAACCGGAACTTACCTTAGAACAACTGGCCTTCCAACTGTCACTAAAACCACGGATCCTATCACAAGCCATCAATGAAATACTAGGGCAAAACTTTTATGATTTCATCAACCGCTACAGGATTGACGAGGCTTCACGCCTGCTCAAAAACCCAAAAGACAAAAAAATAACGGTTCTTGAAGTATTATATCAGGTGGGCTTCAATTCAAAATCCTCCTTTAACACCCTGTTCAAAAAATATACCGGGTTGACACCCACAGAGTTCAGGAAAAAACAGGAAAGTTAAAACCGTTCGACTTTAGGTTTACACAAGTCGAACCAATTAAATCGGTACGACTTTGTTTATTCGGACGAAATTACCCTGTCCCCGATAGCATCTTTGTGCCCTAAACTCTCTTTCAATGAAACAAGGTACAATTTCCAATCAAATCTCAATTGTCTGGAATAGGTTGCCGCTAGTCATTCGCGCAGTATTTACCGGCCTTATTGTTAGTTCCATCGGCATCGCCATCTGGACTTTTATGTTTTTAAAAATTACCGCCCCCTGGTCTGTAATTCCTATGATTATTGCTTTATGGGCCTACCTAAAAAACTTTAGCGGGAGCCGTCGGGCAACTAAACTTTCACCATCAGTTTGGAAACGGAGTATAACAGCCGCTCTCCTTTTTGTTATCATTGTGCAGGCTTCCTTTGTGATTACTTTCCGGCTAGTTGAGTTCCCGGCTGAAAAATTCACCGCCGACTACAAGATACTAGACAAAATGCCGTCATGGATTGCCTTTACAGTTATTATTATGAGCTCCATCGTTGCGGGTATTTGCGAAGAAACCGGTTTCCGCGGTTATATGCAGGCGCCGCTTGAAAAAAAATACGGGCCACCCGGAGCCATAATTATTACGTCGGTTATTTTCATGCTCATTCATTTGAGCCATAGCTGGGCATTTCCAATACTTCCCCATATCTTTTTTGCCAGTGTGCTTTTGGGAATCCTTGCATATAAAACCGGCTCGCTCATCCCTGGAATTGTTGGCCATTCCATCCTCGATATTTTTGATTACTCAGTCTGGTGGTCAAATATTACCGGCGGGTTCCATATGCAGACCATTTTTAAAACAGGTATTGACCTTCATTTTATTGTTTGGAACCTGGTATTCATATTTGCCCTCTTCGTGTTCTTCAGGTTAATTAAAACTGTGCCGGAACGCCAATGGCGAAAGCCCTGTCTTAGCCTTGAATAAACGGCTGAACGATTGCGGATGCTCAAAGCCCATCGCATACGAAATCTCACTCACAGACAACTGCGTAGTAGATATTTTCTCCTTGGCTTTCTCTATCATCCTGTCCTGAATATGCTGCAGGGTATTCCGTCCTGTTAATACTTTCAGCAAGCCGCTCAGGTAGTTGGGTGAGATGTTTAATTCCCCGGCTAAATACTGAACGCTGGGTAGCCCCTCGGTTAATAAGTCATCGTTATTGAAATAGCCTGTCAGCAGGGCTTCCAGACGGTCGAGAATCTGGTGGTTCTCCATCTTCCGGGTAAGGAACTGACGGTGGTAAAAGCGATCCGCGTAATTCAGCAATACTTCGATCAGGGAGATGATAATGTCCTGGCTGAAATTATCGATGTTCGCCAGATATTCCGACTGAATATTTTGCATGACGCCGATAATCATAGCCTCCTCCTTTTCAGAAAGAAACAAGGCCTCATTGACCGCATAGTCAAAGTATTCATACCGCCTGATGGATTTGGCCAGGGGCGTATTCCAGAGAAAATCCGGATGGATATACAGCGCCCACCCTGACATGAGAGGCGCCTCCGTTTCTTCTGTGTCAGTGGCACCCATCCACCCGAATACTTGACCCGGCGCCATAAAATACATGATGCCTTCGTCATAGGTATATTGATGCTGACCGTATTTGAATTTTCCATTGCAATACCGTTTCAATGAAATGGAATAAAAATCAAACACAAGGCTGCCGGGCACTTTACCCGGTGACCGTTTCAGATCATCCAGGTTAAGCACGCTGATCAGGGGATGCTCCGGCCTGGGTAAGCCTCTTAACTGGTGTAGCTCACTGATGGTTTGAATCCGCAATGGTTCTGTGCCTGCCATAGAACAATATACTTATTATTGATGATAAACAGCGGCGAATTCCTGGGCGAATGCCGCCAATTTTGCTTTTCCCAACACAGGTTTATGCCGATCATAATCTTCATATATTTTTCCGTTATGGGTGCTGGCATTCATTTGTACAAAACTTTCGGCAAAGCTCGCATTCATGCCAAAGGCTTTGTATCCGCTGAACAGTCGTTCGTCGGTAATAATGATCCATTTCAAA
>Ga0302303_10002624_pt1 | contig 10686 bp, 3 predicted proteins | sample III_Palsa_E2_1_FD_194542 | JGI IMG/M metagenome (GOLD analysis project Ga0302303, IMG submission 194542) | Peat permafrost microbial communities from Stordalen Mire near Abisko, Sweden - III_Palsa_E2_1 | ecosystem: Environmental > Terrestrial > Soil > Palsa > Peat permafrost | place: Sweden... | reverse complement strand
CGTCGAGATAGACTTCCAGCAGGCTCCTGTCGGGGTAATAGGCTTTGATCCTGGTGCCATATTTCTCATTGGTGGCGCTCCAGACGGAATAGGTCTCCGCAAAAAGCCGGCCTGTATCCAGGGTGAAAACCGAAACGGCAAGACCGGCGGAAAGGATAGCGTGAGTGATGACCTGGTCTTCCATGCTAAAACTCGTGGAGAAGGTGACCTGGCCCGGAAACCGTTCGGTCAATAACCCGATAGCTTCAGGCATCGATACCCGACTGATTAGGTCGGGTAATTGATTAGTATTTTGTATGTCTGCTGTATTATCCATGATCCGGTGGTGGTGGTTTTTGGAAAACGATGTCTACTATGACGGGGGGATAGACAAAGAATTAACAGCAACAGCAACAACAGGACATGCTGTTGTCGGAAGAATGGAAGAAGCGTATTATGCGGGGAGCGTGCGTTGTCATCTTAGATTGTCTACTATTATGATGGACAAAGATAGCAGCTCGGGCTCATATATACAAAAAAAAGGTCCCAACGGGACCTTTTTTATTATTTTAAGGGCGTAGCCGGTAAATTTCCGGGAGGGGGCGCCCCTTTCGCATATTGTTTCTCCCAATCAGTCAGTTGCATCAGCATCTGGTAGGAGGACAGGATATCCTGGGCGAACTCTGCCTGCAAGTCGCTCAAATTCCCGCCTTTACCTTGCAGCAGCATTTGTGCATTGATGGCCAGCTGTTCGTCCTGGGCAATGTCTCCGAGGGATTTATAATAACGCATCTGTTGTTCAAGATCTTTTTTCAGTGAGGCGTCGACTTTTTTGGCGAGGGCCCAGTCTTCGGAGGTATAGCAGGCCTCCAGGAACCGGAATGAGAAATAGTCATGCAGGTTGCTCTGGTTAGATGTCATTCCGTAAGGGAAATTAGATTGCAGGACATTCTGATCGAAATGTTCCAGCAATTTACGGGCGGAATCCTTTTTGCCTGCAGCCACGAGGCTCTCTGCTATCTGGGCATGGGCGAATTTGATGGTATTGAGGTGACGTCTGTTCTCCTCATCGAAATAGACACCCGGCGTACCGGCGCCGCCGTACGCGAACTGGTTCATGACCGTATTATAGGCTACGTCGTTGTCGACGGCGTCGGCAGAACGCGGATTGGGGTTTTCCACCGGAACCAATTGGTAAGAGAGACCTCTCAGCCGCACGTATTTTGTGAGGCCCAGATCATTCAATTCCTGGGGGGAGGTAAAACACACGGGGCGTTGCCATTTGGTCGTCGCGATAATGGCCAGCATGGCCAGGTCATTCTTCAGCAGGTAGCGTTTGTCTGCCGGCAGATCGAGGTGTAGTTCGCTGACCACGCTGTCGCCCGGATGGACAATACCATTGGCGCGGGCGGCATTCACATCCACGGGTACCGAGAACTTATGGGTGGGCACAATATTGATCGCCGACCCGTTGTCCGCCTGTACTGTGTATTTCGGATCGTCACTGGCGACAACCTGCTGGAGGATATCATGCAGATCATAGTACTTGGCTGGATCGAAACCGGGCAGCTTGTCATTGAAATAGGCGACATTCCTCCTGTCTCCCATGACCTGTTCGGGAGTAAAGATCACGTCGAACGGTGCGCTCTGGTTCACTTTATAGCGCAACTGGTTCATATACCAGTCCGTCCCCAGCAATGTATTGACGATGACCCGGACATCGGGCCGGATGCCTTCCACTTCCTGGGCATACCAGAGGGGATAGGTGTCATTGTCACCGAAGGAAAAGAGCATGGCATTGGGGGGACAACTTTCCAGGTAATCCTTGGCCAGGTCGCGGGCGAGGGTCTTTTTGCTCCGATCATGGTCGTCCCACTCCTGGTCGCCCATCAGCACGGGCACTGCCAGGAAACAAAGCCCGGCCGCTGCATAGCCGGCCATTGCCTCTCTGCCCTTGAGGGCATATTTTTCAAACATTTCTTTCACCCAGATCACGCCTAGCCCGATCCAGATGGCAAAGGCGTAGCAGGAGCCGGCAAAGGCATAGTCCCTTTCACGGGGCTGCAACCCGGCCTGGTTAAGATAGATCACGATAGCCTCGCCGGTGAAGAAGAACAGTAACATCACTACCCAGAAGTCATTCCGGCCCCGCATGAGGTGGAATACGAGTCCGATGATACCGAGGATAAACGGCAGCAGGTACAGCCGGTTATAGGACTTGTTATTGGTATGGATGCTGTCTGGCATCTTGCTCTGATCACCTAGCCGGAAATTGTCGATGAAGGGGATACCGGTGATCCAGTTCCCGTCCCGTACATTGCCGAAGCCTTCCAGGTCGTTCTGTTTGCCGGAATAGCTCCACATAAAATATCGGAAGAACATCCAGTTGGTCTGGTAGTTTAGAAAATATTTGATGTTAGCGGCCATCGTCGGGTTATCTCCTTCCTGCATGCCGGAAAATTTCTTATAGGTGTTCACTTCCTGGCGCTCGTTACTACTGTTCCACATGCGGGGGAAGATGTGTGCCGAGGGCGTATTGCCCCAGTCCTGGGCAGGTACCTTGCCTGCTACTTCATATTCATGCGGGCCTTTCACATAGAGGTCTCCGGCATCGATGTTAGGGGGCTGATCGGTAAAATCGGGACCATATACGATAGGCCAGTCGCCATATTGATCGCGGCTCAGATAGCCTGCGAGGCTGACCGGGTTATCGACATTGTACATGTCGACGGCCGGGTCGGCATTCGACCGGATCATGGTGGTGAAGTAGGTGGAATAGCCCAGCAGCATGAAGGAGGCCGACCAGAGCCCCAATTTCAGGTAATAATATTTTTTTCGGACCGCCCAGCGGATGCCCACCACGATAAGGGCAGTCAGCAGCACGAAGAAGGTGCCGAAGCCGCTGAAGAAAGGTAGGTGCAGCGTATTGACGAACCAGATATCGAAGGCGGTGGCGCCTTTGATGGTAGACTGGATGACGAATTTCTGTACGATGCCGGTGATGGCGCAGCCGATGATAAAGGCGATGATGGTGCCCCAGGTCGTAGGCTTGTAGCGTTTGAAATAATAGACCATCACGATGGCAGGGATGGTCAGCAGGTTCAGCAGGTGGACGCCTATGGCGAGTCCCATCATGTAGAAGATGAAGATGATCCATTTGTCAGCCCCCGGCTTGTCGGCATTTTGTTCCCATTTAAGGATGGACCAGAATACGAGGGCGGTGAAGAAGGCCGAGGTCGCATAGACTTCCCCTTCCACGGCGCTATACCAGAAGGAGTCACAGAAAGTATAGGCCAGGGCGCCGACGACGCCGGCGGCCATGATGATAAAAGTTTGGTTCCTGTCAGGATCGGTCAGGGTATTGCCTTTCTGGACGATCTTACGGGCAAAATGGGTGATGCTCCAGAACAGGAAAAGGATGGACAGGCCGCTGCCGATGGCGCTCATGAAATTGACGCCGCGGGCGGCGGTGTGGGGGTTATCGCCGAACAGGATGATGAACAGCCGGCCCAGGAGGATGAACAGCGGGGCGCCGGGGGGGTGGGGGATCTGTAATTTATAGCAGCTGGAGACGAACTCGCCGCAATCCCAGAAACTGCCGGTAGCCTCCATGGTCATGACGAAAACGGTGCAGGCAAACAGTCCCACGATCCAGCCCACGACATTGTTCACTCGGTTGAAATTCATGGTGTATATCTTTTTTGGGTTCCGGGAGAATTTGAGGGTTTCCCGGGAGGGGGCAAATATATAAGAATTCCGGGGAAGGATGCAGATGGGCCACCCCTATTTAACAAAAACCTTTTGCACCTGTTGGCCGGAGTCGGTATTGATAATCAGGAGATAGATGCCGGGGGCTAACGTGCCGAGTTCCAGCGTCTGCAGATAGCCTTGCACCTCCTGGTTCAGGATGAGCCGCCCGAGGACATCCGTCAGCCGGACATTCCTGCAATTGACCGTGCTGCTGATATAGAGAACCCCATCATCCTGGACAGGGTTGGGGTAGATGGTGATCACGGCGCCGGCGCCGGGCACGTTGACCGACCGGATGACCGAATAGCTGACATTCCCGTTGAGATCCGTTATCTGCAGGCGATAATAAGTGATGCCCGGTTGTAAGTTCGGGTCCGTATAACGATAGGCATTGACGGCAGCCGTGTCCGCCAGCGGCGAAAGGGAATCCAGCGTCATAAAATGGAGGGTATCGGTGGTACTCTTTTGAAGGAGATATTGGGTGAACAGCTGGTCATGGAGGGCAGTCCATTGCAGGAGGGCGCCATTGCCCGACCTCACTGCGGTAAAGGACAGCAGGGCCGGGGGATTGTCAGGCTGTGCGGGAGCCTGGGGGCAGATCCAGAATTCCGAGAACCCTTTGACCGAGTACTCCGCGTAGTAGCCTTTATCGTTAGGGATGATGCTGACATCCTGGTGGGGTTGATGGAAGGTGAAGATACCGGTGGTATCGTTGGCCAGGGTGCTATCTTCTTCTGCAGGCACGGGACTGCTGTATTGTGCGACGCCCGATTGATAGGCGTCTGTGATCGTCGTACAGGAGGAACAGCCGGTAGCATTGATCAGTGTATCGGCCTCGCTGTCGAGGAAATAATACCGTACCGTCACGCTGTCCGACGGCCGATTGGATGGCTGGATCACGATATTCCTGTCCAGGTAATACTGCAGGCTATCGTGACGGACTGCGCCGGTGTGATTGAAGTATACCATCACATTGGTCATGCCCAGGTCCTGGCCATTGGGATTGATGGCTGCTACCACACCACCGCCGGCATTGAAATTGATCCAGTTGCTGCCGCTGACAGATTGTGCCAGCCCGCTGGTGATATCCGGGCCCGTATAGACGGCGGCCTCATCGAACAGGTGAACATCGTCGATACCCACGCCTTCATATGTGGTAGCCCCATCGCTGCTCATTACTATCCGGAACCTTACCGGGGATGAAGTGGCCGGGATGTTATAACTCGATACATGCCACCGGGTATATGATTTCTGCCAGGATTCGTTGACGGAGTCGTCGTACCAGTTGGTGCCGCTGTCGACAGTCCCCAGTTTGATCCAGTTAACTCCGTCCGTGCTGTATTCAGCCCAGTGGTAGTCACAGGCGCAATCGTCTTCCGTCTGGAAAATGTGACTGAAGGAAAGAACGGGTTGTTGCAGGCTGCTGACATCGAAGCAGGGCGAATACAGGTACGACAATTCATTGTTATTATAATCTCCGGTCAGGCTGGTGACCCAGCATTTCGAGCCATTGGCTGCTTTGTCGATAATCGTCTTTTGCGGTGTACCCCATTGCCAGCTGCTATTTACGCCTCCCGTGTACCAATAGCCGTTATTGGTCTCGAAACCTTGCAGGTATGGATAGGTGGAAATGAGCGGAGTGGTCTGGAAGCGGACGGGTAAAAGGGTGTCGTTGACCAGGTAGGTATCTCCCGGGTAACTGACCCAGCCGGTGATCGTATAGGCCTGCCAGGCGGACAGATCAGCTGTATGGGAAAAGGAATAGACGATAGAATCACCCGCGCCGATCGATGGGATTGTCTCCGTCACGGTGTTCCCGTTGACCGAATAGGTGACGGGTATATTGATGGCCGTAGAATCGCTGTAATTTTTAACGACGACACTGATCGTCTCAGCATTGGACAGACTGCATAGATCCGACAGGTTGGGGGCTACGAGCGTGGACATGGCCAGATCGTTCGTCGAGCGGCTGAGCGTGATATCGTCGAATGAATAGCCGTTGTCCAGGTCGCCGTCGGGCACGACGTCATTGGTGGAGGTATAGCCTTGTTCGCCGAATTTGATCTGGAAGCTGGAACTGGGGGACTGGGAGGCGGCTTTCAGCGCAGCGGTGACATTGATATGGGGGGATGGCTGATAGATGCCAACGTTCGCGGCGTTGGTGTCCAGGATGCAGACCGGTATCCAGGCGGCCTGGTCATTGCCTCTTATCCACACCTGGTTGCCGCCGAGGCTGAAAACGATCCCCTGGTTCTGGTAATAAAAATCCAGCCACAGCTGATTGCTGTCGGAATAATTGGCCAGGTTGAAGGTGGTGATCAGGCTGTCGGCAGCGGAAGTGGTGCTGTAATGTTGGGCATCGAGTGTTGCACAGCGGTCGCCTGTGCGGGCGAACCCGGTATTGATGAAGGTCCTGACCCGGCCGTTGGGGTTATTAGTGTAGAAATCACAGCGATCCAGGCCGTTTAGGCCCATCGTGGGCGAATAATAAGCCGCAGGGGCAGCCGATTCAAAGCCTTCGGTATACGAGGGGTTCAGGATAATGGGATCATTACTCAGCTGATTGATGACGGCGCTGATCGTGTCATTGCCTGGTTGAGGATCGCCGGGATAGGTCACCCATACCTGTAAGTTGTAGGTGCCTGCCGCGGAAAAATTGTAAGGGGTGCTGAAAGTATAATCGTAGACGCCGTTGGGAGCGATTGTCGCACTGGTCGTTTCGGTGATGACCGTACCGCCGTTGACCTGGTATGACATTGTATATGGGCCTGCGGGAGGGATCGTGCCCAGGTTCTTCAATTCCACGGTGATGGGGATGCCGGCGCCTAATTGTGTAGACGTATAAAGCCGGCCCGATGACAACCCGATCAGCGAGTCGACCGTGTAATCGTTATTGAGGACCGTAAGCGCACAACTGCCGCCGGATGGCGTAATATTGGCGGCGATGGATCTTCGGCCGGGCGTGCCCGCATTGACGGCCCGTACGGCCAGCCAATAGCTGCTGTCACGGTTCAGATTGCCCAGCAGGTAGGTTGTATCCGTCGTACTGGCCACTTTCAGCATGCTGTCGCCTACCAGTTGCATGATATCGTAGCTGGTCGCAGCGGGGATGGTACCCCATAGCAGCTGCGCATAGCCCTGGCAGGGGTTGGTGACAGTCAGTGCGGGCTGGCCCAGAACGGTGATCGGGTAGTGGCTCACGTCGCTATACGGCGTTCCGTTGCGGGTGACCCGGATGAGTGCGGTATTGGTGGCCGTGGAAGGGACCGTCCAATTGTACAGCGTCGGCGTAGCCGGTACGGCATTGTTAATCGTTGTCCAGGTGCTCCCATCGTCAGCAGAATATTCTATGGTGAAATCGGCTGTCCCTCCGTCGTTGGCCACCCAGCGGATGATCTCACTGGCGCCGGTCACCCAGGTCTCGTTGCCATAAGGATACATCAGCTGGATGGAGGGCTGGATAATGTCATAGGCGATGGCATAATTCTGCGGTCCCTGTGGAATGCTGGTACCGGCCACATTGACGGTGAAGGCGCCGCCGGTCGGATTATTGATGACGACCTCTTCGATATTGTTGAGCGTATCGATGCCTTCTACGGCGACATCATTGACATTGGCCGGATTGGTATTGAGGATCAGCGGATGATGCAGGACTGAACCGGGGGCCGTTACCGTCAGGTCGAGATTGTTGACGAGCGCGGTTGCCGCATAAGGCGCTGCGGGGTAGTCCGTCCAGCACAGGGTGATCCTGACCTGCTGTGCGCCGGCGGGAACGGTGATGGTGCTCTGTGCCGATCCGCCATTGTCGACAGAGCCCGTTGAATACTGGTTGCCTTCCAGCACCTGGTCCGCCGCCAGGATATTGAGCGCCCCGAACCCATACATGAAATCGGGTCCGGGATTACCCAGATCGTTTGCAGTATTACAGATCAGCGCCTTGAGCAAGGCTGCGGAGGGATCGGCGCCGCCATGCAGTTGCCGGTAGCGCTGGACCAGCAGGGCTACACTGCCTGCCACGGTGGGACAGGCCATGCTTGTACCGGCATCCGCCACATAGGTATTATAAGGAAAAGTGGAAATGATATTGATGCCACCGGCGACGACCTCCGGTTTGATCCGTCCATCGTCCGTTGGCCCACAACTGGAGTTGTTGGTGGAGAGCGTGTTGGTAAAGTTATCGAGGTTGCCTATATCGACTACGTTCTTGGCAGACTGGAAACCCGATTTAATGGTGGCGAATTGTGCGGGATAGGGGCTACAGGTATACATGCCATCATTGCCCGCCGCGAAAAAATGCAGCATGTTCGGATAATTATACAGCTGCGCATCCGTATAATTGGCGAGGGCGTCATATGTGCCATCGTTCGTACAGCCGCCATCATAATCGGTGTAGGAATTACTGGTGATGCCCATATCATAGTCAGTGACGTAGGTGGGCGCATTGGTAAGGATATCGCTGAAATACTGGCTGATGATCATTGAATGCGGCGCCATACCCTGATACATGGGGTTCAGGATGCCGCCGCCGCCGGCTGTTCCGGAAGTGTGGACGCCATGTCCACTGCCCGGAGGCGCGGCAAAGCGGTCGATCTCCCTGCCGGTAAAGTCGATGTGGGTGTAAGGATCGGTATCATCGCCTACCCCTATGAAGACGCCATCTCCCTTCAGGTATCTTCCACCAGGGGCGCTCAGTGCATCTGCGCCGTGTGCCGCCCGGTTATTATAGTTGAGCGCCTTCGGCGTCATCGGCTGGGCGGCGAGATAGCTGACGAAAGGAAGGGCCGCGACCTTCTGCAGGATGGTGGTGGTAGCCACCCGGATGAACAAGGTATGCGGGGGCTGGATCTTAGTGGGGATGACAACGGCGCCGACGGCGGCCAATGCCTCGCGGATCTCATTGGGGTCGAGGTTGCCGAACCAGTTGACGGCAATCAGCCGGTCGGTAGCATGCAGATAATTGTCGGGGCGTTGTCCGGGGCTGGCGGCGATTTTGAAGGTGGCCGGCATAGGGGAGATCCCGCTGACCGAATAGCGGCGTAATTCACTGATCGAAAAGCTGTCCTTTATCTCTGCCAGGTACGCCCGATCGGGAACATAGTCGAAAAGTTGCACCCCAAGACCGGCCAATTCTTTTTTCTGCGCCGGATCGGGTAGGCGGTCGAATTGAATGAGGGCATAATAACTGTTCTTATAATGGACTGAACGGAAGGATTCTTTTTGCAACTGACCCGTGACGACATTTTTTTCAACGCTGAAGGCACCCTTTTTGAACCGAACGGCGCCGGGTAGGGGCTGACCTATCGCAAAAGACCAGGAAAGTAATACCAGTAAGGGAATCGCTATAGTGACGGTTATGTAGAGTGTTTTGGTTTTCAACTCTTTGGGGAGGGGATTTTGGCGATCTGACCTATGTACGAGTTATTCTAAAACGCAGAATTAACCGAAATATTGTAAATTTCGGCATGACTCAACCAACCTCCACCCGATCGCTTGCCCTCGACATTTTCCGGGGAATGACCGTTTGTTTTATGATCATTGTCAATAACGGCAATGATGCCTATTCCTTTTCACAGCTTCAGCATTCTGCGTGGCATGGCTTCACGCCGACTGACCTGGTCTTTCCTTCCTTCCTGTTTGCTGTCGGTAATGCCATGAGCTTTGCCATGAAGAAATTCGAAACGATGAGCCAGGCAGCGGTAGTAGGAAAGATCCTGAAAAGGACGGTGATTATTTTTTTGATCGGGTATCTTATTTACTGGTTTCCTTTCTTTCATGTCGGGGATGACGGGCATTGGGCGCTGAACCCCATCTCGCACACGAGGATACTGGGGGTGCTGGAGCGGATTGCGCTTTGTTATGGCGCCGCGTCGCTGTTGATCTATTATTGTTCAACCCGTACGGTGATTACGATAGCCGCTTTATTGCTGGTCGGATACTGGGTACTGCTGCTGCTTTTTCCCGTGACGGGGGCGGATCCATACAGTATGCTGGGGAATGCCGGCGAAAGGTTCGATCTATGGGCAATGGGAGAAAATCATTTGTATCATGGATCGGAAAACGGCGGGGTCGCTTTTGATCCCGAAGGTATTCTCAGCACGTTGCCGGCGATCGTCAATGTGATCGCAGGGTACTATGTAGGGGTTTTTATCAGCCGTGAGGGGAAGACCTATGAGGGGTTGGCAAAACTGCTGCTGTGGGGCTGTGGATTTCTAGCGCTGGCCTGGTTCTGGAACCTGGTTTTTCCAATCAATAAGAAGATCTGGACAAGCTCTTATGTGATGCTGACGGTTGGCATCGATATCGTATTGCTGTCTTTTCTTCTCTACATCATCGAGTTCAGGGGAAAGACAAAATGGACTGGCTTCTTCGCCGTATTTGGAAAAAATCCCCTGTTCATATATATCGTATCGGAATTGCTGATTGTCATTTTATCTATGATCCCCGTTGGCCGGGACGGAAATGTGGCCGAGGCGGCCGGAGATGGTATCATGAAGATCATACCGGGCGCCTTTGGTAATTTGCTGTTTGCGCTTTTATATATGCTGATCTGTTGGGGCGTGGGCAAATTTCTCGACAAAAAGAAGATCTACATCCGCGTATAAGTTGGCATTTATCGCTTAAATTGCGCTCCAAAATTGGTGCAAATGGGCTATAAAGCGGTATTTCTCGACATGGACGGCACACTGTTGCATAGCGATCATTCGGTGAGTGAATCTACTAAAGAAACCCTCCGGGCATTGACCGGCAAAGGCATATGGGTGATCCTCGTGTCCGCCCGTCCGTTGAATGCGGTCCTGCCTACTTTCCATGAGATAGGCATCCCGGAATCTTATCCCATTATCACGCTGAATGGAAGTTATATCGTCGAAAAGGAACAGCCGATCTTCCAGGCAATGATCGATCTTCCTACGGTCGTCGGAGTGGCAGAGCAGGTAAAGCCTTTTAAAGCTACCATTG